>Ga0209220_1000100_pt1 | contig 41391 bp, 38 predicted proteins | sample BlaSpr_A8_OM3_M3_FD_187984 | JGI IMG/M metagenome (GOLD analysis project Ga0209220, IMG submission 187984) | Forest soil microbial communities from Thunder Bay, Ontario, Canada - Black Spruce, Ontario site 2_A8_OM3_M3 (SPAdes) (version 2) | ecosystem: Environmental > Terrestrial > Soil > Boreal... | reverse complement strand
GCGGTAGTAGCCGACGGTCGCGCGGCTGAAGGGGCCGACGATGCATATCCACACGTCCTGCTGCCGGAGCAGCAGCGCGGGCGGATGCGTGTCGATGACGCTGCCGAAGTTACCCTCGGTGCCGGGCTGCCAGTGGGCGGAGGCCTGCAGGTAGAGCCGGAGGTCGGGGAGCTCGGGCGTGAAAGTTGCGGCAATCAGGAGGGCGTTCTCTTCGGGATCGGAGAAGACCTCCTTGGTCAGCCGGTACTCGTGGTGCGTGGTTTCGACGCGGAACGCGGGAACGCCCGGGCTGATCCAGCTGACGGCGTGCTGCCCGTCGGCGGCGTCATCGACCGGAGGCGCGCCGCCGGCGGAGGCGAAAAAGCGAAGCTCGTGCAGGGCGACGCGGTCGAGGAAGGGGAAGAAAACCTCGCTGAGGTTGCCGTCGGCGAGCGTGTACCAGAGCTTGCTCCTCGGACCGGGTGCGGATCCGAACGCCATCTTGCGTCCGGGGCCCCACATCGGGGGCGCGCCTGGTCCGCCGGGAGCCTCCATCGGGTGCTAAGTATGGAGAGAGGTCGGGGCCGATAGAATCGAGCGACGGCACCGCCTTGTCGGGGAGGTGGCTGAGTGGCCGAAAGCACCCGCCTGCTAAGCGGGTAGGGGGTGTAAAGCTCCCTCGAGGGTTCGAATCCCTCCCTTCCCGCCAACCGATCTGATCAGCGGCCTGACTTCTACGAATTGACCGCGCATACTGCCGAGCGCCGCAATGGTGCAGTTCTCCGATGACGGCCAGTGGTGGTGGGATGGTACGGCTTGGGTTCCGACGGCTCAGGTCGTTCTGCCCCAGCTCCCGCCCACCGAGTTCGAGCAATCGGGAAAGCTAAAGACGGCCGGCGGCCGCCTCAGGAAGACTGGGTGGCTTAACTGGGTGAACGACGCTGGCTGTTTCCTGAGCTGGATTGCTCTGATCCCCGCCCTTGTCGTAATAGGGCCTGCCTTGCGCGACTACCGGTTGTGGACGCTTGAGCAGCTGGCTGCCGCGACCGCCTACCTACTTGGTCCAAAAGAGACCATGCTCGCCGGCGAACCTACTCTTCTGCTACCCGAGTACGTGGGAGATTCTGCGAAGCGGGACTTGGCGGTGGCAGTCACCGCGGAACACGTTTTGCTCTTTCGCATTGATTTTTTCGATGGGCAGCCACGATGGATCGCACTGGTAGCTCGCCCAACTGACGTGAACATGGAGGTACGCTCCTTCGCCGTAGCGGGTTTCAGGGGTCCGGCTCTAACGGTCAGCAGCGGCAACGCGCAGTGGGTGATCAGCGGAGTCCCGGGCGTGTGGAAGCCGAAAGCGGTGCTTGACGCGTGGCGAACAGCCTCTGCTCAGACGATATCCAGGTAGATCAAGCTTCGGGTCCAATCCCTCCCTTCCCGCCATCTGAGTCGAGGGGGCTTGGGGATATGACGTCACCCTACCTCGGCGGCGTCTACACGTACCCCACCACAAAAGCGCTTCCCACCAGCTTGAAGAACAGGGATTGGCTTGTCCCGTCGGCGCTGACGAAATATGTGCCGTCCAGGCCCGCGTTGCAGGGTCCACCGCCCCAGTCGACGAGGGCACACCTGTGGTCGGCGACCACACGTCCGTCAGGCAGCCAGGCGTCCGGAAGGTAATCGAGCGGACCGAAGGCTTGCGCGCTCGACGACGTGAGATCCGCCATAGCGATCTGGTAGTTGATCACAGGGTCCCTGGCCCCGTTGCGGCCGGCGATGAGTCGCTTGTCGTCCGGCGACACCGCCACCGCTATGTAGGCATCGCCGGTTCCGCCACCCCCAACCGCAAGCTGGATCAGATTGCTCTGGCCCGACGGCGAACGTATCTCGATGACGCCGCCCCCGGTTGACTTGCGGCAGATCATCGTGCCGTCGTCGAGCACCTGCTCGGCGATGCACTGCGGCGAAACGTCGGTTACCTGACCGTTGCTGAGGTTGAACTTCGCAAGCGGGAAGCGATATTCGAGAAACGGTCCAGCCCCACCGATGCCGACGGGTGTTCTCAACATGTAGATCCCGCTCGCATTCCACGCGAATGGCGAATAGAAGGCGTTGCCATCCGGCGAGGGCAGAGTGGCGACGACTCGGTCATTCGTGGGCGTACCAAGATGGATGCTTGCGTTCGACGCGTTGTCGTGGATCGCGTAAAGCCATTGAGACAATCGGGGATCGACGACGACGGTGCCCACGCCGCCCCAGTCGGGAATCGCTGCCAGCTGGCCGAGCTTCGTGACGGCGCCATTTCGGTTCAGGGCCTGCAGCGTGGTGCCGTCGAGGACGATCACCTGGTCGCTGACGATCCCGTCATAGCGGCCCTTGACGGTGGCCGTGTCCGTGGCGTCGAGTCGCGCCAGCCGCACTTGAAGCCGAGTGAGATCAGCGATCACCAGACGCGGCTCGGCCTGTGCGGGTGAGGGACTCTGTGCGGCCGATGCGCTCGGTCGTGTCGTGGCGGCAGCGGTCGGTGTCCCGGCGGCCGGCGAGCGATTCGATGCGTTCTGGCTCGGTGCTCCGCAGGCGGCGAGGAACATGGCTGCAACGGCCACTCCAACTGCGCGACCGCTACGCAGTTGCCCCATGACACCTCAACGGAGACGCCAATTGACGGTTACGGCTTTCAGCTTGTCGCGATGTCTCCCACGTTGCCAGATCCGGCGTTCGTCCACCGCCTGAACAGAAGGTCGTCATCGTTCGCCTGGTAAGAGAACGACCAGTCGTTGATGACGTTCCACGTCGCGGCCGGACCGAAGAACGCCGGAACGAAAGTGGTCCCGTTGCATGGATTGGGACACGTCGCATCGGAGTTGTACGTGCCGCCGGTCACCGTTCCCCTCAGGAAACCGTGGAAGCTTCCGCGAACGCCCGCGGTGACGAAATGGCCGTGGTTTCCTATCGTCTGACAACCACCTGGGCTGGCGCCGGCAACCGTCACGAAGTGCCCGCTCTTGTAGAACTCCGTGAGGACAAGGGTGTTGTCCTCCTGATCGACGTGGAACACCCGGGTGAAAGTGTCGTTTGCCCAGTTGTTGCCGCATGTGCCAGAGTCGGGCGAGCCGCTGTGCCGGACTATGACGTCGTCTCCTTCGGCCAGGGCCGTCGACGAGAAAGCGAGGACCAAACCAAGAGCGCTGACCGCCGCGATCAGAAGTCTCCTCATGACCCGCCCCTCCGAATTCACGAATCGATCGGCGTTCGCTGAGTATGGCACCGATTGTGTTGGAAATTTATGCGGGGGTTTTGGCGCTCCAGACGTTCTCAAGGTAGCGAGGAGCCGGACCCGCTCTGTCTCCTCGCTATTCCGAGGTAGCCGCCGCATCGTCGGTGTGGTCGCCGCGAGTCGCTCCTGGTTGGAAGCGACCTGGCGAAAGGAGAGCGACGATGAACGAACAAAGGAGCGCCACAAGGCGACGTAGAGCGGACAGACGCGTCGTGGAGCGCAGGTCTTACACCTTGCATGCTGTGGCCACTCGGCCGGGTGCCGATCAGCGAGGCGCTCGGGAGCGTCGGACAGGTCTCCGCCGGCTCGAATATCGGCGCCGGCAGGCGAACCGGCGCGCGGCGGCCTAGGGCTTTCGGTTCCGGAGCGCGATTATCACGACGAGCACGATCAGCAGCGCCGCGACGATCCACAACCTGCTCATCGCGCTGCCATTAGAACAGCCCCGTCAGCCAGCGGCGCAGCGGTTTTGCGCCGGCGGGCTCCACATATCTCGGCAGCACCGCATTGACCGCTGTCTCGCCTGAGTCCAGAACCTCATCGACGGTCTTCCCGGCCGTGGGTATCGGCTCCCCGATTCTGACCACCAGCCGCTTCCCGAGCCACAGCTCCCTCATTCCCGCGAGCCCCACCGGCACAACGGGTACGCCATTCTCGACTGCGAAATGCGCGAAGCCTTTCTTGAAGGGCAGTAGCTCGCCCTCGCGCGGACCGAAGTCGCCCTCAGGGAAAAGCGCGACCGCCCCGCCCTCTCTCAAGCATCGATCCACATGGCGGAACAGACGCGGGTCGCCATGACGCGCGCGATTCACCGGCACAATGCCGCCCGTCGCGCGGACGAGCATCCACAGCGGCCGGTTTCGCATCATCGACGTCGGGTCGGCGAGGAAATGAATCCGCGGCTCAGGCGGAAACAGCAGCAGCAGGCTGATCGCGTCCATCCATCCCAGGTGGTTGGCGATGACCACGAAAGCGCTGTCCGGAATCCGCTCGCGGCCGGCCACGTCGAAACGGAACAGCAGATGAAAGACGGCCCGCGCGACCGAGCGCACAACGCGGAAAACAGGGGTCGCGTGGCGGCCGACTGGCAGCATGTCGGCCGCCGGGATCGCGGCCTGCGGCACCTCCGCGGCGGGTTGGAAACGGAGCGCATCCCAGCTCTCGTCGAGGGTGACGCTGGTCGTGGGGACGAAGCCCGCCTCACCCAGCACGCTCCCGCCGTGGTTGCGGTTGAGGTCTGACCGCCCGAGCGCCTCATTCGGATAAGCGATCCACAGAGCGCCTCCAGGCTTCAACGCCTTCAGCGCCGCCGCCGCATTCTCTTCCAGCTGGGCACGATTGGACGCGAACAGCAGCACTAGGTCCGCAGGCTCATCCACGCCGTCGTCGAGATATCCGGCGGGCGCATTCAAGACGCGATAGCGCGCGCCAGGCTCGACCTTCAGCTTGCGCGAGAGAGTCGACTGCTGCACGGCCTCGTATTGTGCGCCGCTCGGTACACTCCAAGCCGTGACGGGTCGCGTGGCAAAGATCATGGTGCTCGTCACCGTTCTCGCGGTTGCGTGTACGCGCAATGGACCGACCTCGTCCACGTCTCCCCGACCCTCGCCGTCCCCGAGCAAGATCGCGTGGACAGACTGCGGCAAGGGATTTCAGTGCGGCAACCTGCAGGTTCCGCTCGACTACTCGCAACCACGAGGCCGCACCATCGCGATCGCGCTGACTCGCAAGCCGGCCACGGACCAGGCCAACCGAATCGGATCGCTTCTCCTGAACCCCGGCGGCCCCGGCGAAACGGGAATCGACTTCGTGCAAGGGGACGTGAAGTCGCTCAGCAACCTCAACAAGCGGTTCGACCTGGTCGGCTTCGATCCGCGGGGCGTGGGCGCGAGCACGCCGGTAACCTGCGTCGACGGTCCGCAAGAAGACGCGTACCTCGCGGCTGATTCAGTGCTCGATGATCCGCAGGAGAAGCAGGCTCTGATCCAGGGCGACAAGGACTTCGCCGCCGGATGTCAGCAGCGCAGCGGAGACCTTCTGCCTTTCATGGACTCGGCCAGCGTCGCGCGCGACATGGACCTCATGCGCGCCGCGGTCGGCGACTCCAAGCTGACGTACCTCGGCTTTTCCTATGGGACCTACTACGGCCAGTGGTACGCGCACCTGTTTCCGGATCGCGTGCGAGCGCTGTCGCTCGACGGAGTCGTCGATCCGAGCGTGTCCGCCAACGAGAGCAACCTCGGCCAGGTCGTTGGATTCGAGCAGAACCTCCAGGCGTTCCTGGCTGACTGCCGCTCCCGGACCTCGTGCAAGTTCGGTCGTGGGGGCGACCCAGGCACGAAGCTCACCGCATTGATGTCCCGACTCGATCAAACGCCGCTTCCAGTCGGCAGCCGCGAGCTGACACGTTCTCTGGCCATGACAGGAGTGCTCATCACGCTCTACGACCAGAGCTTCTGGCCTGACCTGGACCTGGGACTCACCGCCGCCGCCGGCGGCAACGGTCAGATCCTGCTGATCCTCGCCGACCTGTACAACCATCGGAACCCCAATGGGACGTACGGCAACCTCTTCAACGGCGCCTTCTCCTCCCAGTGGTGCCTCGACTGGCCAGTACCCCAGGACATCTCTGCCTACGACCAGCTCGGTCCTGCTTACGCCAAAGCCTCGCCGCTGTTCGGACCCTGGAGCGTGTACTCCAACCTGCAGTGCGCGTACTGGCCGGTGAAATCAAAGAACAAGCAGGGTCCGCTGACGGTCCAGGGGGCGCCGCCCATCCTCCTCGTGGGCGGAACTAACGATCCGGCGACGCCCTACTCAGAGTCTCAGTCGGTGAACCGGCAGATCCAGGGCTCGGTGCTGCTGACCCGCCAGGGCAACGGTCACACCTCTTACGACGTCAGCGCGTGCTCGCACGCAGCCGAGGACGCTTACCTGATCGACCTCACGCTGCCCGCGCCGGGGACCGTCTGCTCTAGTTAGGCGACGGTCTTGGCCACCGGAGCGGCCGCGCGCGCGAAGGTCAGCTCGCCGCCCTTGACGTCGACCTCGATGCCGTCTCCGTCGCTGATCTTGCCCTCGAGCAGCTGCATCGCGAGCGGATCCTGGACGAGGCGCTGGATCGTGCGCTTCAGCGGGCGCGCTCCGTAGGTGGGATCCCAGCCACGCTCGATCAGGAGCTGGCGCGCCGCGTTGGTCACGATGAGCGTGATCTTGCGGTCGTCGAGTCGCTTCTGCAGCCGGGAGAGCTGGATGTCCACGATCGCGCCGAGCTGGTCCTGGGACAGCGGCTTGAACACGATGATGTCGTCGACACGGTTCAGGAACTCAGGCCTGAAGTGGTCGCGCAGCACCGCCATCACCGCCTCGCGCACTTCATCGAACGGCCGCTCCGCCATGTCCTGGATGAGCTGGCCTCCGATGTTGGAGGTCATGATCAGCACCGTGTTGCGGAAATCGACAGTGCGGCCCTGCCCGTCGGTCAAGCGCCCGTCGTCGAGGATCTGGAGCAGCACGTTGAACACGTCGGGGTGCGCCTTCTCGATCTCGTCGAACAGCACGACCGAGTAGGGCCGGCGCCGGACCGCCTCAGTCAGCTGTCCGCCCTCGTCGTAGCCGACGTAGCCGGGCGGCGCGCCGAGCATCCGCGCCACGGTGTGTTTCTCCTGGTACTCGGACATGTCGAGGCGGATCAGCGCCTGCTCGTCGTCGAACAAGAACTCCGCGAGCGCACGCGCCGTCTCGGTCTTGCCGACGCCGGTCGGGCCGAGGAAGATGAACGAGCCTACGGGGCGGTTCGGGTCCGCAAGACCTGAACGCGACCGCCGCACCGCATTGGCGACCGCAGTGACGGCCTCGTCCTGCCCGATCACCCGGTCGTGCAGCCGCTCCTCCATCTTGATGAGCTTCGCGACCTCGCCCTCCATCAACTTGGAGACGGGGACGCCCGTCCACTTGGCGACGATCTCGGCGATGTCCTCCTCAGTGACCTCTTCCTTCAGCAGAGCGTGGCCACCCTGAAGCTGCGCAAGCCGGTCGCTCGCCTCCTTCAGCTGCTTTTCGATCTCCACCGCCTTCCCGTAACGAAGCTCAGCGGCTTTGGCAAAATCTGCCGCACGCTCGGCTCGCTCGGCGTCGGCTCTGACCTCTTCGAGCCTGGCCTGCAGCCCGCGAATCCTGGTGATGACTTCCTTCTCCTGGTTCCAGCGCGACCGAAGCGCAGTCCGCTTCTCCGAGAGCTCCGCCAACTGCTTCTCGATCGCGGCGAGACGCTCTTTCGAGGCGCGGTCGGTCTCCTTCTTCAGCGCCTGGCGCTCGATCTCGAGCTGCCGGATCTGGCGCTCGAGCTCGTCGAGCTCAGCGGGCATGGAGTCGATCTCGGTGCGGAGACGAGCCGCCGCCTCGTCGATGAGGTCGATCGCCTTGTCGGGAAGGAAGCGGTCGGTGATGTAGCGGTTCGAGAGCACGGCGGCCGCCACGATGGCCGCGTCCTTGATCCGGACACCGTGGTGCACCTCGTACCTCTCACGCAGTCCGCGAAGGATGCTGATGGTGTCTTCAACTGTCGGCTGATCGACGACGATCGGCTGGAACCGGCGCTCCAGCGCCGCGTCCTTTTCAATGTGCTTGCGGTACTCGTCGAGCGTCGTCGCGCCGATCGCGCGCAGCTCGCCGCGGGCCAGGGCCGGCTTGAGCAGGTTGGCCGCGTCGATCGCGCCTTCGGCCGCGCCGGCGCCGACCAGCGTGTGCAGCTCGTCGATGAAGAGGATCACCTGGCCGTTCGAGTCTTCGATCTCCTTCAGCACGGCCTTGAGCCGGTCTTCGAACTCGCCGCGGAACTTGCTGCCGGCGACGAGGGCACCGAGGTCCAGCGCGATGACGCGCTTGCCCTTGAGGCTTTCCGGGACGTCGCCCTGCGCGATGCGCTGGGCCAGGCCTTCCGCGATCGCGGTCTTGCCGACTCCGGGCTCGCCGATGAGGACCGGGTTGTTCTTCGTCCGGCGTGACAGGACCTGCATGACGCGGCGAATCTCCTCGTCACGGCCGATAACCGGATCGAGCTTGCCGTCCTTGGCCAGCTTGGTCAGGTCCCGGCCGTACTTATCCAGCGCCTGGTACTTGGACTCGGGGTTCTGATCGGTCACGCGCTGCGTGCCGCGGACCTGGCGCAGCGATCGAAGCAGGGTGTCGTGCGTCACGCCGGCGTCCATGAGGATCTTCTGGTCGGTCAGGGCGAGCAGCAGGTGCTCGGTCGAGATGTATTCGTCCTTCAGCCGCTCCGCCTCGCGCTCGGCAGCCTCGAGGCTCTTGCGGAGAGACTCGCTCAGGTAGGGCTGCCCGCCGCCGCTGACCTTCGGGAAGCGCTCGATCGCCGAAACGAGGGCCGGCTGCAGCGCCTGCGCGGAGGCGCCGGCTCGCTCGAGCAGGGTCCGGCCCACGCCATCCTCCTGGCTGACGAGCGCGAGCAGTAGATGCTCCGGCTCGACCGCCTGGTTGCCTGTCTGACGTGCCAGGTCCGCAGCCTCCTGCACAGCCTCCTGGGCCTTCTCCGTGAATCGATCAGTTCTCATCGACCCATTTATCCCAAGCCCCTTTGGGTTCCAAACCCTCTTTCAGGCCCCCTTTGCACGTATTTTTGGCGACATGCCTGAGCTGCCCGAGCTGGAAGCGCTGCGGATCCGGATCGGTCCGCGCGTGGACGGCAAGCTCATCACGGCCGCGACCGTCAACCCAAAGAAGGCGCACCTCCTCCGCTACCCCGTCGACAATTTTGCGCTCGAACTGCCCGCCCGGCGCATCACCTCGCTGACCCGGCGCGGCAAGCACATGGTCTTCGCCACAGAGCTCGGCGGCGGCGGCTCGCCGCGCTGGCTGGTGATCAACCCGATGCTGGGCGGGCGGTTCCAGGTCGCGGGCCCCGGCGACCCTGTGCCGGCGACGGAGGTGTTCACGCTCCGGCTCGAGGGCAAGGTTGAGCTGCGCTACCTCGACTTTCGCGACATGGGGCGGATCTACTGGGTGGCGGACTGCTCGCGCGAGGTTCCCGCGTGGGACGGGCAGGGGCCCGAGGCGGATTCCGTCGCGTCGATGGGCCTCGACGTATTTCGGAAGCGCTTGAGGCGCTTTCGCGACGAGCTCAAGGATCTGCTCCGCAACCAGGAGTTCCTGGCCGGGATCGGCAACGCCTACTCGGACGAGATCCTGTTCGAGGCTCGCCTTCTGCCGCTGCGCCGGCGGGCGTCACTCAAGCCGGAGGATGAAGAGGCGCTGTTCCGGGCGATCCCGGCCGTGCTGTCGCGGGCGGTCGAGGCGATCCTGGCCAACCCGAATTACGAGGAATCGAAGCAGGACCGAAAGTTCATGGCGGTGCACATGAAGGGGGGCAAGACCTGCCCCCGCTGCGGCCACCGGATCAGCCAGCTCGGCTCCAACCGGGAGCCGTTGAACTTCTGCCGGGGCTGCCAGCTCTAAGCAATCGCGGCCTCCAGGACTCCATTTCGCCGCTGGTGCCGGCACTCGCCTCCCGCCGCATCGAATTCGGACCGCCGGTGCATGCACTCGCGGCACACCGCGGAAGGACATACCTCTAGCGGGTCCCTCCCTTCGGTTCCGGTTCCCTCCCCCGCCGGCCTACCGGCCTCAGCGTACTCGGGGTGTCAACCCAGCCTGTTAAGAGCGCGCGCCGGCACCGGCCAGGTTGCCTGCAATGCTCCCCAGCAGCCGCTGCGAGGCGACGGTGATCTCGTCCACCGCCTCCTGGAACGCGGCCTCGTGGCGGCTCGACGGTTTGCTGAACCCGCTCACTTTGCGCACGAACTGGCGCGCGGCTTCGCGAATCTCCGCATCGGTGGCTATGACGTCGGCGTGGCGCAGGGTCTTGATGCTTCGGCACATGGCGTCAACGATAGCGACGCCCCGCGACTAGGAGCCGCGGTGTGGCGGCAGCTCCGGCAGGTCAGGCGGGGGCAATCGCGTCGGGTCGATACCCGCCCTCAAAAGCATTGCGTTCGCCAGCTTTTCGTATTTGTGCTCGACCAGGTCGCCCACCGGGTCGGGCGAGGCGCGCATCAGCTGTCGGAAGCTCAAGGTGGAAACCGCGCGATAAGCAAGCACCGCGCGCGCCGCGTCGGCGCGTCCCGTCATGGCGGCGATCCGCACGAATGCCAACGCGGCGCCCGTCTCCCGCATGTCGCGCCAGCGCCATCCGGTGTACGGCAGCAGCACGAGCAGGATCGGCGGCAGCGCCACGAGCAGGCCGAGCACGATCGCGGTCTTGAAGATCGCGTCATGGATGTTCGTCCCTGTCGAGATGAGCGGATCGCCCGAGTAGTGCTTCAGGGTGTCGGCGGTGTCCTGCAAGAACTTCGTGAGAATCGGTATCCCGCCCGGGACCGCTTTGCGAAAGGCGGCGATCCACTGGTTGAAGGTCATGCCCGTGTTCTTGATCCCGTCGGCGATGACCTCGAGACCCATGATCGTCTGGTAGATCAGGAAGCCAAGGTAAGCCCAGGCCACGCTCCAGAAGAAGACGATCGTGTCCGCGAAGACGCGCAGGAACGCGGGCCAGCGCCGGTCCGGGTAGAGCTTGAGCATCATCTCCCTGCGGACGATAAGTCACCGGCCCTGAAACAGAGCTGCCTGGTCCGCGCCCAGTTCGTTTAAGCGATCGCGAAGTCGACCTCGACGCTGACCTGTACGTCGACCTGGCCGACCGGCACCTGGGTGGGCGCCGGCGCACCGGCGGCCGCGCCGTAGCTGATCGGGTAACGGCTGACCGTCGACAGGTCGCTGACCCGGATCACCTGGCCGACCTTGACTCCGGCCGCCGACGCCATGGCCTGCGCCTTGGACTTGGCCTCGCCGATCGCGAGGGTTCGCGCCTCGGCCTGGGCCGACTTCGGGTCGGCGAGCGAGAAGCTGACGGTGATCTGGGTCGCGCCGCCCTCCTGGACGATCGCGTCGAGCGTCTTGCCGACGCTGTCCACGCTGTGCCACTGGACCTGCAGGTTCTCGGCGGCGCGGTAGCCGGTCACGTTCTGGCCGTTAGGCCCGTACACAGGTCCAATCCAGTAGCCGGTCGTGCTGAGGTCCTTGTCGGCCACGCCCAGCGCCTTGATCCGGGCGATGAGCTTGCCGGCCTTGGCGGCCAGGTCAGCCTGAGCGCCGGACGCGGAGCTCTGCTGCGAGTCGATGCCGGCCGAGACGATCGCGAGGTCTGGCTTCTTGGAGACGGTGGCGTCGCCACTCGTCAGGATGGCAGGCTCGATGGTGGACAGCGAAACCGACGCCGAGGGCGTGGTGAGAAATACAGGCTGGCGGTTCGACGCGATGACGACCGCGGCCACGGCCATCGCGGCGGCGAGCGCAACGGCAAGGGGCACCAGGAAGAGGCGAAGCGATGATTGCATTCAGTGCGAACTCCTTTGCCTCCGAAACGCTGGCAGTCAGACGCGGGTAACAGCGGCGCCTTGATTTCTGTACCCACCTGCCTGACCCTCGGCCGCGTCCTCCTGCTGCCACCCCTGTGGCTGGCCGCCCTGTCCGGCAATGGACGCCTGGTCGCGCTCGGGCTCGTCCTCGCCGGCTTGACCGATTTCTTGGACGGCTACCTCGCGCGCCGGTTGGGCCTATCGACGGCCGCAGGCGCCAGGCTCGACGCCCTGGCGGACACGCTTCTCCTCATCTCGGCGGCAGCCTGGCTGACGATCCTGCACCCGGCTGTCCTTCGTGAAGGTCCGCTCCTGGTGGTGGTCGCTGGCATCTATGTCATCGGCAGCGCCGTCAGCCTCGCAGCGGCCGGACGCCTGGTCGATCCTCGGCAGCTGTCGTCGAAGGTCGCGGGCGGAACGCTTTACGGATTCGCAGTCTTCACGTCGGCAAGCGGTGTTTACGAGCCGGTGCTGCTCAGGCTCGCGACATTTGCGCTGATCATCTCGTCGGCCGAAACGATCTTCCGGGCGCTGAGGGCCAGAAGTCGGGCCGACGTAACCAAGATCCAGGCCAGCGGCAGCAAAAGCAGGCAGCGCTCCCAGAGTCCCCATGCGGAGAACGACGTCGGGAGGAGGGCCAGTCCCAGCGACAGGACCGCGAGCTCCGCAACGCCGATGCCAAGCGACACGGGGTTGTAGGAACGTGCGGCGGCCAATGGCGCGATCGTCAAGCCAAGGATGGCCGCTCCGGTAGCGATCCGGTGCGCGGCTGTCGAGGTCGTCGAGGCAGGATCAAGCCGCACCAGCGCCGCTCCGATGAGTGCCCCGCCTGCCACGACCAGTGCCGACCGCACGATCGCGGATCGGTGCAGCGCAAACGCGAGAGCAAAGCAGCTGACCGCAATCAGGCCGATTGCGACCTCCACCATCCAGGCCTCCGGCATTCCGGGGACTGCAAGCCGGCTCACCGTCCGGGTCACGGGATCGTAGCCGGGCGTGGTCGCCCCTGCTACCAGCACCAGGGCCATGGCCAGCGGCGGAGAGACGACGCCGAACAACGCCGAGATTCTCGTCGTCAATCGAGGGCCTACGTGGGCGGGTCCCAACCGGTGTTGGGAACTGTCCCGGTCCGCCAGTACACGCCTCGCTTGCGCTGCATCAGCTCCTCGTCCACGAGGTAGCGGCGGAGAGCTGCGAAGTCGGGGTGCCGGCGCGCGATAACCCGGTTGACCTCGGCTTCGGTGTGGAGACGCCCGGGTTGGAAGTCCTCGACGAGCCACCGCAAGACAGCGAGGCGCTTCATCCGCTGGACGGGGATTGCATGCAGCCGGCCGGCGACGTCGACAAACGTCTCCAGGACGCGGCCGTCATAGCTGCGCTTCTCGGTTTCCAGTCCCCCGACGCTCCCCGCTTGATAGTTGGCCATCGCCAGCTGAGAAATCAACCCTCATAGCTGCATTGGTTTGGCCGACGATTCAAAGACACATCGATCCGGACGGATGCCATGATCGCGCTTCGATGAGCACCGAGCGAACCGAAGACCCGAGTCTTGCTCGCATCGGCGCCTTCAACGACGACCGCGTGCGCCCCACCCATGATGGTCAGCCTGCTGTCGGAGCGACTTCAGCCGGCGGCAGCGCAACCGCCGCCTGACGAGTCGATCCGGGCATGACGTCCTGGATTGGGCGAGCAACCATCGTGGCACTGGCCAAGACGACCCAGAGGGATGAGGTTATGAAGGCGACAAAGGCGCCCTGACCGAAGGCGAACGGTACTGAGGCGAACAGCGCGATCGCAACCGCGACCCCTAACCAACCCAGCCATGCCGGAAGCGCCCCGTAGCGAAGGATGCCGGCAGCCGCGGCGCCGATCATGAGTGCGCTGAGGGGCCAGGTAAGGATGAAGGAAAGGTTGTTCATGTCGGTGAGGGCTGCCGCCAGCTGCGGCTCGAAGCCTTCGTGAGCCCGGTAGGCGAGTGCGAACGCCGCCGGAAAGGATGCCAGCTTCACGGTCACTGTGATCAGGCCCGCTCCCAGGATCACGTTCGAGAGCCACGGTTGGGCACCTTCTCGGCGCCGAATGGCCGCGGCCAGGACCGCGGTGAAGACGACAAAGCAGAGCAACCCAAGGACTGCCAAGTACGCCCCCATCCAGTTCACACCGCGTGGGCCGAGGCTGCTGCCGACCCAGCTCGCGATGTCAGTTCGGGACGCTCCCGGGTCAGGTCCCCCACCGCCGCCATGCGCCAGCCCCACTGCCACGTACAGGATTCCGCTCGCTGCCGCGAGTCGCCACACCATTCGTTCGCTCATGTGCGTTGCCTCCTCATTGAGAGATCAGTCCTGTTTTCCAGGCACAGCGAAACGCTATCGGTGGCCGCGAACGATGACCACCCCACCAGTGCGGATCGAATGTCCCCCGTGGGAGTGAGATCCGGCGACCGGGTCTCCACCTTGAGGCGGATGCACGTCTAGCCAAAGGAGTGTTCACTAAGGGTGTGTTCGGAATAGCCCGGCGTGACCTCGGCACGGTGGCGCTGTACGACGTCCTTCCCTCGCTGGCTGTAGCCGCTGTTATGACGGTCGACATCTTCCAGTGGTCGGGTAGTGAGCAACCGACGAACGCGCAGCGCCTGTCCTACCTGGCTGTTTCGGTGTTGGCTCTCACCGGCCTGTTGCTCCGCAGGCGCGCACCGCTCTTCGTCCTGATCGCCCTTGTAGTCGTCTATAAGGCATGGGCTTACCTGTTCTTTCCGCCAGGGGTGCAGATTCCGTTTTCGCCTGTCCTGATCGTCCCGATCCTGGCGTACAACGCCGGGGCGCACACACGTGGCTGGCGCACGCTCGCGGGTGTTGCCGTACTGGTTTTGTTCTTTGGCCCGTGGATCTGGAATGTGCTGCGTGGCCAGCAGACGGGCAACGAGTTGACTTTTGGGGCTGTCCTGACGGTCGCGTGGTTGATCGGGAAGGGCATGCAGCGCTACCGCAACCTGACGACTTCCCTTCGCGCCCAGGCTCGACAGCTCGAGCAGGAGCGTGACGAACGAGCCCGGCTTGCCGTCGCGCTGGAGCGTGCACGCATCGCTCGCGAGCTCCATGACGTAATCGCGCACTCGGTCAGCGTGATGGTGGTCCAGGCGGCCGCCGAACGGAAGGTGCTCGGCCAGGAGCAGCACGAGACCCGAGATGTGCTCGAGATGATCGAGCGAACCGGTCGGCAGGCCCTGGTCGAGCTGCGTCGCATGCTCGGGGTGCTCCGCAGGACCGACGACACACTCTTACTCGCGCCGCAGCCGAGGCTGTCGGATCTGGACAGCCTGATCGAGCAAGTCCGCGAGGCCGGACTGCCGGTTGCATTCCACGTGGAGGGAAGCCGCGTACCTGTCCCAGCTGGAGTCGAGCTGTCCGCATACCGAATCGTCCAAGAGACCCTCACGAACACTCTCAAGCACGGTGGCAGAGCGCATGCCGAGGTCACGCTCCGCTACTTAGGCGACCACCTGGAGTTGGTAGTGGTGGACGACGGCCGCGGCTCAGCCGAGGGCATGCGCCCGAACGACGGCCATGGCTTGGTCGGAATGCGTGAGCGAGTTTCCATGCTGGGAGGCTCGCTGCACGCGGGGCCCCGAGAAAGTGGCGGCTTCTTGGTCACCGCGACCTTACCGCTCGAGAGTGCGTAGCGGTGAACGTGCGAGTGCTGCTTGCCGACGACCAGGCACTGGTGCGCAGCGGCTTCCGGAAGCTCCTCGAAGCCGAGGCCGGAATCGAGGTCGTAGCGGAGGCGGCAGACGGCCTTGAAGCGATTGAGAAGGCGCGCCTCCATCGGCCGCATGTGGTCCTGATGGACATCCGCATGCCGCGGTTGGACGGCCTACAGGCCACCGCCCGCATCGTCGCAGCGACGAGTCCCTCACCCAGGATCCTCATGCTCACCACGTACGACCTTGACGAGTACATCTTCGAGGCTCTCAAGGCGGGCGCCAGCGGCTTCCTGCTCAAGGACTCGCCGGCCGAGGAGTTGGTGGCTGCGATTCACGTGGTAGCCGCAGGTGAGGCCCTGCTGGCTCCCTCGGTGACTCGACGTCTGATCGAAGCGTTCGTGAGCGCACCCCGAGTCTTGCCGGCGGCCGGGCGACAGCTCGATTCCCTAACCGCGCGCGAGGCCGAGGTGCTCCAGCTCGTGGCGCGGGGCCTCAGCAATGCGGAGATCGCGAACGAATTACATCTGGGCGAGGCAACCGTCAAGAGCCACGTTGGCAATCTTTTGATGAAGCTCGAGGTCCGAGACAGGGTCCAGGCAGTAGTGCTGGCCTACGAAACCGGACTGGTCAAGCCGGGCGCACGGTCGAAGTAGGCGATTGGCGGAGGGGCTGGGATTTGAACCCAGGATAGGCTTGCACCTATAACAGTTTTCAAGACTGTCGCCATCAACCGGACTCGGCCACCCCTCCAAGGGCACAAGCGATTCTAAGAACCCAACGTGCCGAGCGACCGAGACCATGGTCAGCTCAAAAACAAGACGAGGTGGAGCTGTAGGCCGGATTCACTCCGGCCGTCACCCAGTCGTTTCCCTCCTACAAACCGCCGGGCAAAGCATCAAACGGAGGGGGTTCCGCCGGGGAGGCCTGCCTCCCCCGCGAAGGCCCGGACTCGGCCACCCCTCCGCGGGCATCACGGATTCTAGGCAGCTAACGCGCCCCGATCAGTTCGACCGCACCCATGTACGGCCGCAGGACCTCAGGCACATTGATCATCCCGTCCGAGCGCTGGTACGTCTCCATGATCGCGTCGATCGTTCGCGGCAGCGCCAGCCCGCTCCCGTTGATCGTGTGCGCGAACCTCGGCGGCGCTCCTCGCTCCGGCCGATAGCGGATGTTGGCGCGCATGGCCTGGAAGTCGTTGAACACCGAGCATGAGGAAACTTCGAGATAGCGATCCAGGCCCGGCGCCCACGCCTCCAGGTCGTACTTCTTGTACTGGGCGAACCCCATGTCGCCCGTGCACATCGACATGACTCGATAGTGCAGGCCCAGGCGCTGCAGGATGTCCTCGGCATCCCGCGTCAACTTTTCGAACTCGTCCAGCGACGTCTCCGCGGTGGTCACCTTCACCAGCTCGACCTTCGAGAACTGGTGCATCCGGACGAACCCGCGCGTGTCCTTTCCGGCCGCGCCGGCCTCGGTGCGGAACGACGGCGCGTAGGCGACGTACTTGAGGGGCAGGCGATCGCCGTCGAGGATCTCCTCTCGGTGCAGGTTCGTAACCGGGACTTCCGCCGTGGGAATCAGCCACAGGTCGCGGTCCTCGACCTTGAAGGCCTGGTCCGCGAACTTCGGCAGGTTTGCCGTCCCCACCATCGATGCGGAGTTCACGAGGATCGGCGACCACACCTCCGTGTAGCCGTGCTCGCGTGTGTGCACGTCGAGCATGAACTGGACCAGCGCACGCTCCAGGCGCGCGCCCTCGCCGATCAGGAACGCGAACCGGGACCCTGACACGCGAGCAGCGCGCTCGAAATCCATGATCCCAAGCGCCTCGCCCAGGTCGTAGTGAGTCCGCGCTGCGAAGCCCAGGTCGGGCTTGTCCCCCCACTCCCTGGTCATCTTGTTGTCGGCCTCGGTCTCTCCGATCGGAACCGATTCGTGAAAGATGTTCGGCACTCGCAGGAGCAGACCGTCGAGATCGCGCTTCACCCCCTCGGCGACCGCGAGCTCGCTCTTCGCGGTGTCCGCCATCTGCCGCAGCCTCTCCTTGAGCGCCTCGTCGCGCGTCTTGGCGAACTCCTTGGATAGCCTGTTCTGCTCTTCCTTGATCTTCTCTGCGGCATGCTGGTGCTCGCGCCAAACCGCGTCGAGCCGCAGGATTTCGTCCACGGGCGCGGGCTCACCCTTCAGCTCGGCAGCGCGGCGCACCGCGTCCTGGTTCTTGCGGATGAACTCCAGCGAAAGCACCGGCTACGTCTCCGCTTTCATCAGCGGGAACAGGATCACGTCGCGGATCGACGGCTGATCGGTCAGGAGCATGACCAGGCGATCGATGCCCATGCCGAGCCCCCCGCAGGGGGGCAGGCCGTACTCGACCGCGCGGAGAAAGTCCTCATCCATCGGGTGCGCCTCGATGTTCCCCGCGGCGCGCTTTGCGGCCTGGTCCTCGAACCGCGCGCGCTGGTCGATCGGATCGGTCAGCTCCGTGAACGCATTTGCGTACTCGCGGCCGAGGATGATCAGCTCGAAGCGCTCGACGAACCTCGGGTCATCCTCCCGCGGCCGCGCCAGCGGCGAGACCTCGACCGGGTAGTCGATCACGAAGGTCGGGTGGCGCAGCCGCGGCTGCACGTGCTCCTCGAACAGGTCGTTCAGCTCCTCGCCCACCGCCTGACGGCCCGTGTGCTCGAGGACCAGGTCGGCCATCTTCTCGCGGCGGAATGGCGGCGTCAGGTTGAGCGACTCGCCCTGGTATGACGTCTCGAGTGGCCGGCCGGCCGCCATTGCCGAGACGACCACCAGGTCTTCAACCAGCTGCATCACGTCCTCGTAATCGGCGTACGCCTGGTAGGACTCGAGGAGCGTGAACTCCGGGTTGTGGCGCGGCGAAAGCCCTTCATTGCGAAATACGCGGCCGATCTCGTACACGCGCTCGAACCCGCCTACCAGCAGTCGCTTCAGGTGCAGCTCGAGGGCGATACGAAGGAATAGGTCGCGGTCCAGCGAGTTGTGGTGGGTCTGGAACGGGCGCGCGTGGCCGCCACCGGGAATCTCCTGCAGCACCGGCGTCTCCACGTCGATGAAGCCCCGCTCGTCGAGCAGGCCGCGAAGCGCGGTGATGATCTTGGTCCGAGCGCGAAACACCGCGCGCACCTGCGGGTTGGCGATGAGGTCCACGTACCTCTGCCGGTAGCGGATCTCGACGTCCTTCAACCCATGCCATTTCTCAGGCAGAGGGCGGAGCGACTTGGTGAGCAGCTGGAACTTGTGGACCTCGACTGTGATCTCGCCGCGCCGGGTCCGGAAGACAGGTCCGGTGACGCCGATGATGTCGCCGGTGTCGAGGTCGGCAAACTTCGTGAACTCCTCCTCGCCGAGGATGTTGCGATTCGCCATCAGCTGGATGCGGCCGTGGCCGTCCTGGAGGTCGGCGAAGACCAGGCCGCCCTGCAGGCGCTTCACCATCAGGCGCCCCGCGATCGAGACGGGATCCGTGCGCTCGGCATCGCCGAGCAGAGCCTTCGCGGCCTCGGTCGAATGCGTGCGCAGAAATCCGCGCGAGTAGGGATCGATGCCCGCGGCGCGCAATCGATCGAGCTTCTCGCGGCGGTCGCGCATGACCGCCGGCAGGTCGAGCTCCGTGTGTTCCGTCTCGTCCATCTCTTCCGGCACGATCGGAAAAGATTAGAGGCTAGAGCCCGACCTCCTGGTCCTCCGCGGCCGGGAACGAATTCACCTCGGCGCCGCCCGCGGCGCGATGGTTGCCGAGCGCCTCCTCGATCAAGGCATCGACGTCGTTGTCGGAATGCAGCGGGTCGTGGTGGAAGAACGCCAGCTCTTTCACGCCCGCCTGCTCGGCGAGCGAAAGCGATTCCTCGAACGTCGAGTGGCCGAATCCGGCGTGCGTCTTGTACTCCTCGGTGCTGAACTGCGCGTCGTGCACCAGGAGGTCAGAGTCGCGGCACCAGTTGGCGAGGTCCTTCAGCGTGCCGTTGCTTCCGTTGGCGAACAGCGCGATCTCGTTGTCCGTGGCGAAGGTGAAGCGCGACTCGCCCTCGTCGATGCGGTAACCGAACGTCGGGATGGGATGCATCAGGAGGTGCGGCGTGATGCGCAGCGCACCGACCTCGAACGTCTCGCCCGGGTTGCGCTCGATGAACTCCATCTCGGCCGGCATGTGACTCAGGCGCACTGGGAAATAGGCCGGGTCCATCTGGTCGGCAAACGCCGCCTGCAGCGATTTGGCCGAGCCCGCGGGCCCGACGATCGTGAGATGAGTTCCAGGCACGAATGCAGGCAGGAAGAACGGGAATCCCTGGATGTGGTCCATGTGCGTGTGCGTGATCAGGAGGTGCGCCTGCAGCGGCTCGGGCGGCAGCGTGTTGCCGAGCTCTGCGATGCCCGAGCCTGAATCGATGATGAGCAGGTTGTCCTCGGCGTCCCTCACCTCGATGCACGTGGTGTTGCCGCCGTACCGCAGAGTCCTGCGGCCCGGAGTAGGTCGCGTACCGCGCGTGCCCCAGAACTTGATCCTCACAGGGCGGCGACCGGCTGGTAGATCTTCTTCGCGACGAAGATGTCGAGCAGCTCCTTGTCGATCTTGCCCTGGCCCGCCTCCTCGCGCAGGATGTCGAGCGCCGTCGTCGGCGACACGGCCCTCTTGTAAGGACGGTCCTGCGCGGTCAGCGCGTCGTAGATGTCGGCGACCGTCATCATCCGCGCCTGCAGCGGGATCTGTTCAGCGGTCAACCCACGTGGATATCCCGAGCCGTCCAGCTTTTCGTGATGGCCGTAAGCGATCTCGGGGATGCCCTTCATCAGCGGCGTCCACGGGATCTTGGTCAGGAAATGGAAGCTGTGCGTGACATGGGCCTCCATCTCGAGACGCTCCTGGGGATCGAGCGTGCCCTTGCGGATGCTGAGGAAGCGGAACTCCTGCGGCTCGAGCATGGGGTGCGGATTGCCCCCGATGTCGTGGTACGTCTGCTGCGCAAGGAACTCCAGCATCGAGGCCTTGTCCTCCGGCATCACCGACGGCTCGTTGGCGACCACGACACTCTCCAACCATCGGTTGAGCTCCCTGAGCTCCTCCTCGAGGCGGTGATCGATCTGCTTGATGACGTCGCCGTTCCGGCCGGCGCGCATCGCCTCGAGCTTTTCCGTCGCGTACTTGACCTGCAGCGACCGCTCGATGAACGCAAAGCGCGACTCGATCACCTCGAGCTGACCTGGGATCAGCTTCTTGGCCTTGATCAGGATGTGCTCGCGCACTCCTACCTTGCCGAAGTCGTGGAGCAGGCACGCATAGCGCAGCTCCTTCATCTGGTCGTCCGAAAGGCTGACGCTGCGGTACGTCCCCGTGTCGATCTCGGTGACCGCACGCGCCAGCCGTGTAGTCAGGCCTTCGACGCGCCCCGAATGACCGGCGGTGCTCGGATCTCGCTGCTCGATCGCGGTGACGCTCGCCTGGACGAAGCCGTCGAACAGCGCCTGGATGGAATCGAGGAGGCTCTTGTTGTCGAGCGCCACGGCCGCCTGGCTGGCGATCGACTCGATCATCTCGACGTCGTCCGGCCGGAAGCTGACGACCTCGTTGTCGACGTTCGCGGGCGTCAACCGCGTTTCGAATCGACGCTTCGCGTTGATCAGCTGAACTGCGCCGACGACCTCGTTGTTGTAGTTGCGCATCGGCACCGTGAGCATCGATTTGGTGCGGTAGCCGAACTGCGCGTCGAAGCTCTTCCCGCCTATCGGCCTTCCTGGCGGCGGGTTGTAGGCGTCGTCGTAGATCTGGCTCGAGCCCTTGGACACCGCGTAACCGACGACGGACTTCTCGTCGACCGGGACCTTGAACGCCTGGTAGGTGTTCTTATCGAGCGAGTGGTTCTGGCTCGAGGCCAGGAAGAGCTTCGGACCGTCCTCATCCATCTTGAGCCACAGGCTGGCGCCGTCCGCGTGCGTGAGCTGGCGCATGGTCGTGAGGATGAAAGACTGCAGGCGGTCGATGTCCTTCTCCGCGGAGAGCGCGATCCCGATCCGGTTGAGCTCCTTGAACTGGCGGTGGCGGCGATGCGCCTCGTGCTCGAGCTCGCTCACCTGCTGCTTGAGGACGACGTTCTCCATGGCGACCCGGATGAGCTCCCGCAGGGCCGGCGCGGATACGTCCGCGGGAACCTCGACGGCGATTCCTGCGAGCTGCTCCGGCGCCTTCTGGCCGGGCCCCAGGAGGAGGAGCGCAGGCTGAACGACAGTCGTCGGGTCGGTGAGCGGTTCGGTCTCAAGGCCGCTCGCGGCGACAGCGCCCGCGACGCCCGACCGCTCGCTGTCCAGCACATATAGATGGAAGCCGGGCGCCGTCTTCATTTGGCGGGCTACGTTCTAGCACCCCCGTCTGAGTTTTGAGCGTAGATAAGGCGTAAACCATCGAGGGTCAATAACGGGTCGGTGGTTTCGATCACGTTGGTGAGCCCGGCCACGAGGGAGGCCTGCCCCCCGGTGGCGACCACACGGGCCTTTCCCCCAAGCTCGTCGACCATCCGTTTGACCATTCCCTCGACTTGGGCGACGAAGCCCCAGACCAGGCCGGACTGGATCGAGGCGACGGTGTTGCGGCCGATCACCGAGTCCGGGGCGACCGGTTCGACCCGCCGGAGCATCGCGGTGTGCGAGACCAGGGCGTTGAGCGAGATCTCGACGCCCGGGGCGATCGCGCCGCCCAGGTAGTCCCCGTCGGCGTTGATCGCGTCATAGGTCACGGCCGTGCCGAAGTCGATCACCACCACCGGGCCGCCGTACTTCGAATAGGCGGCCAGCGCGTTGGCGATGCGGTCCGCGCCGACGTCCTTCGGGTTGTCGTAGCGGATGCGGACGCTTGTCTTCACCCCCGGCCCGACCATCAGGGGCTCGCATTTCAGGTAGCGCCGAGAGGCCTCGACGAGGGCGCCGTTGATGTTCGGCACGACACTCGCGATCACCACGCCGGTGACCACGCCGAAGTCGAACCCGCGGAGCTCGAACAGCTGGCGGAGCTCGACCGCCAGCTCGTCGGCCGTCCGCTCGCGGTGCGAGGTCACCCGCCAGTCGGCGGCCAGGCGCTCCCCGTCGAACAGGGCCAGCGTCACGTTGGTGTTGCCGACGTCGACGGCTAGAAGCATGGGCGAGCGAACTCTACTTCGGAAGCGGGGGCGGACGGCGCTCGCTCCAGCGGCGCCAGACCGCCGCCTCGCGCCGGATCGCCCGCGCGCGGGCCGCCACCCGTCGCGGGTTCGGCCCACCTGGAAGGTTCCTCTTGGAAAGCGATACGCGAGCATTCCAGGGGGCCGTGAACTTGCCTTCGCGGACCTGTTTGCCGACCGTCTCGTGCGACTTGCGGAACGGCACGCCGCCTCGCACGAGCTCCTCGGCGGCGTCGGTTGCCATCAAACCGGGGTCGCTCGCCGCGCTCGCCAGCCGCTCCCGGTCGAACTCCAGGTTTTCGACCAGCAGCTCCGCCGCGCGGATGGACTCCAGGGCGTTCTCCACAGCGGCGAAGAGCGCCGGCTTGTCCTCCTGCAGATCGCGGTCGTAAGCCAGCGGAAGTCCCTTGAGCACCGTGGCGAGCGCCATCAGGCTCCCGATCGCCCGGCCCGAGCGGCCTCGCAGCAGCTCGGCGATGTCGGGGTTCTTCTTCTGGGGCATCAGGCTCGAGCCGGTCGCGATCTCGTCCGCCAGCCTGACGAAGCCGAACTCGCTGCTCGCCCAAATCACGACGTCCTCACCCAGCCGGCTGAGGTGAATGGCGACCGCAATGCACGCGTAAGCGAGGTCGAGGGCGAAGTCGCGGTCCGACACGGCGTCCATGCTGTTGGCTGTCGGCGCCGCGAACCCGAGCTGGCGCGAGACGGTCTCGCGATGCAGCGGGAGCGTCGAGGCGGCCAGCGCGCCTGACCCGAGCGGCATATCGCCCGCGGCCTCGTACGCGTGAGCGAATCGGGTGATGTCGCGGAGCAGCGGCTCGGCGTGAGCGAGCAGGTGGTGGCCCACGGTCACCGGTTGGGCTCGCTGCAGGTGTGTGTATCCGGGCATTACCCAGTCCGCGTGGCTCGCCGCCTGCCGCGCCAGGGCGCCGACCAGGGCGACCAGCGAAGCGACCGCGTGAGCGGCCGAGTCGCGACAGTAAAGCCTCAGGTCGAGCGCGACCTGGTCGTTGCGCGACCGGCCGGTGTGAAGCACCGCGCCGGCCGGGGTGATCTCCGTCAGCCGGCGCTCGATCGCCATGTGGATGTCCTCGTCGCTGGCCTGAAACGTGAATTCGCCGCCATCGAGCTCGCGCCTGATCCGGCGCAGGCCACGCTCGATCGACGCGAGCTGGCGCCCCGAGATGAGCCTGGCCGCTGCAAGACCGCGGGCGTGCGCGATGCTGCCCGCGATGTCGAAGGGGTAGAGCTCGTAGTCGAACTCGAGCGATGACGAGAATCGCTCGAGCTCCGGCAGCAGGCCGCGGGTGAAGCGACCGCCCCAGAGCTTTCCCGATTTCCTGGCTATGGTGTCAGCCTCTTGACGTCCCCCAGCAGCTTGCTGAGCTCGCCCGCGTGCAGCCGGCCCTGGACCCGTGCCGACGTGCGCACGCCCAGGCCCCAAAGCTTGATGAAGCCCGCGGCGGCGGATTGGTCGAACTCGTCGCCCTTTCCATATGTGGCGAGGGCGAGCTGGTAGAGCTGCTCCGGCGCCTTCCGGCCCACCACCTGCGCCGACCCGCGATAGAGCTTGAGCCGCACGTCGCCGGTGACGTGACGCTGCGTCTCCGCGACAAAGGCGTAGAGCGCGTCGCGCAGCGGGCTGAACCACAGGCCGTCGTAGACCATCTGCGCCCACTGCTGCGCCACGAGGTCTTTGAACCTCGCCACCTCCTTGGGCAGCGTGATGTCCTCGAGCGCTTGATGGGCCTGCAGCAGGAGCACCGCCGCCGGCGCCTCGTAGATCTCGCGCGACTTGATGCCGATGAGTCGGTTCTCGAGGTGGTCGATGCGCCCGACACCGTTCTCGCCCCCGAGCTTGTTGAGGGCCGTCACGACGTCGACCGCGGAGACATGCTTCCCGTCGAGCGCGACCGGGATTCCATCCTTGAAACGAATCTCGACGTAGGCCGGCTCCTCTGGACACTCCTGAGGGTCGCGCGTCCACGCATAGACGTCTTTGGGCGGCTCCGCCCACGGGTCTTCCAGCACCCCCGCCTCGATCGAGCGGCCCCACAGGTTCTCGTCCGTCGAATAGGGCGAGCGGACCGTGGCCGGGACCTCGATCCCATGCTTGGCCGCGTACTCGATCTCGTCGTCGCGATTCATGCCCCACTCCCGCACCGGAGCGACGACCTGGAGCTCGGGCGCGAGCGCGGCGGTTGCGACGTCGAATCGCACCTGATCGTTGCCCTTGCCGGTGCAGCCGTGGGCCACGGCTTGCGCGCCTTCGCGTCGCGCGACCTCGACCATCATGGCCGCGATCAGCGGCCGGCCCAGCGCGGTCGCGAGCGGGTATTCCTTCTCGTAGACCGCTCCGGCCTGGAGCGACGGCCACACGAAGAGCTGGAGGAAAGGAGTCCGGCCGTCGGCGACGTAGGCGGCAGACGCGCCAATCTTCAAGGCCCGGGCCTGGATCGCGTCGAGGTCCTTCTTCTCGCCGAGGTCGACTGTGAAGGCGATGACATCCCAGCCCTTGTCCTTAAGCCAGCGGATCGCGACCGAGGTGTCCAGCCCACCCGAGTAGGCCAAAACAACTTTTTTGGCGTAATCGAGCTTTTTAGCCGCCATTGGCGAGGAGATATCTCAGGGCGCGGCCGGCGCCAGGCTTGCGCAGCACGGCGATGATCGTGTCGTCGCCCGCGACTGTGCCGGCGATCCCGGGCAGGGCGGCTTCGTCGATCCGGCGCGCGACAAGATTGGCGGTGCCAGGCGGCGTCTTGATGACGGCCATCGGCTCGACCACCTCGACCGACAGGACTAGCTCGCTCATCAGGCCGGCAGACGTGTGGTAGCCGCCGCCCGAGCGGACGAGGCCCAACTCCTGGATGTCGCGCGAGATGGTCGCCTGAGTCGCGCGCATGCCCTTGCGCGACAGCGCGGCGGCGATCTCCTGCTGCGTGTGCACGGAGCCTCGGTTGACGAGGTCGAGGATCGCACTGTGCCTTTCCGCCTTGGTGACGGTCATCCCGCGACCTTCTTCATGGTCGCGTGGGCGCGGTCGATCTCCTCGGCGGTGATGATCAGCGGCGGCACCAGGCGCACGGTGTGGTCGTCGACCGCGTTGACGATGAGGCCAGCGTCCAGGCATGCAAGCTGGAACGGCTTTGCTTTTGGATCCTCGAACTCGAACGCCTGCATCAGGCCGACTCCGCGAACGTCTTTGGCCCCAAGGTCCTTGATCGCTTCGCGAAGCACCTCCCCCATCTCGACTGCGTGGCCCACCAGGCCATCGCGTTCGATCACGTGCAGCACGGCAAGCGCCGCCATGCATGCGAGAGGGTTGCCGCCGAAGGTCGAGCCATGGTCGCCCGGCTCGAAGACGTCCGCGCGCGGGTTGGCCAGGCACGCGCCGATGGGCACGCCTCCGCCCAGGCCCTTGGCCAGCGTCATCACGTCAGGCGTGATCGCGTCGTGCTGATGCGCGAACCATTTTCCTGTGCGGCCGAGCCCCGTCTGCACCTCGTCGAGGATCAGCAGCAAGTTCTTCGCGTCGCACCACTCGCGCACGCGCTTGAGATGGCCGGGCGCGGCGGGGATGATTCCGATCTCGCCCATGATGGGCTCGAGCATCACGGCGACGGTTCGTTCATTCGTTGCTGCCTTGATCGCGTCGAGGTCGTTGTACGGGACGTGAACGAATCCGTCGGGCAGCGGTTTGAACGGGTCGGAGTACTTGTGCTGGCCACCCGCGGTGACCGTGGCAAGGGTGCGGCCGTGGAACGACCCGGTCGTGGTGATGATCTCGAAGGCGCCGTCGCGATTCCTGGCGCCCCACTTGCGCGCGAGCTTGATCGCGGCCTCGTTGGCTTCGGCGCCGGAGTTGCAGAAGAAGACGCGGGAGGGAAATGACAGCTCCACGAGCCGCCGCGCCAGGTCGATCTGCGGCTGCGTGAAGTACAGGTTGGACGTATGGATCAGCGCGCCGGCCTGCGCGCTGATGACACGGACCACGTCGGGATGCGCGTGTCCCAGCAAGTTGACCGCGATGCCGGCGACGAGGTCGAGATACTCGTGACCGGCCTCGTCGTAAACCTTGCAGCCGAGGCCGCGCACGAACGTGACTGGCAGGCGGCGCCCCGTCTGCATGAGGTATCGCTCGGCCTCTTCGAGCGTGGTCTCGGTGACCGAGCTCACGGCGTCACCATCGTGCCGATTCCCGACTCGGTGAACAGCTCGAGCAAGAGCGCGTGCTTGGTCCGGCCGTCCACGATGTGCGCGAGCGGTACGCCGTCGAGCGCGCGCATGCACGCCTCGAGCTTCGGGATCATGCCCCCGGTGACCTCGCCCGCCTCGATCCGCTTGCGCGCGTCGTCTTTCGACATGACCGCCACGACCTGCCCGTCCACGCCTTGAACGCCGGGCACGTCGGTGAGCAGGATCACCTTGGCGGCCTTCAGGGCGACCGCGATCTCCGCCGCCACGGTGTCGGCGTTGATGTTGTACGCGTGGCCGTCGTAGCCGAGGCCGATCGAAGCGATCACGGGGATGTAGCCGCGGCCGAGCAGAGCCGTGATCGGCTCTCTGTTGACCTGCGTCACGCGTCCGACGTAACCCATCGACTCGTCGAGCGGCTCCGCGATGATGGTCGGCCCGTCCTCGCCGCTCATGCCGACGGCCTGCCCGCCGAGACGGTGGATCGCTGCCACCAGGTCGGGGCTGACCTTGCCCGTCAGCACCATCTTCACGACCTCCATCGTGTCCTCGTCTGTCACACGAAGGCCGTTTTTGAAAGTGGCCTTCAGACCCAGGCGCTCGCTCATCGCGGTGATCTCCGGACCTCCGCCGTGGACCAGCACCGGCTGCATGCCGACGTAGCGCAGCAGCACAACGTCGAGCAGCGTCTCGTCGCGAGCGTGGTCGATCGCGTTTCCGCCGACTTTGATCACCACGACCTGGCCGTGGAAGCGCTTGATGTAGGGCAGCGCCTCGACCAGGACCTTGGCGCGCTCTTCGACTGTCAGCGTCATGTCGTGTAGTCGGCGTTGATGCGCACGTACTCCTCCGATAGGTCGCAGCCCCAGGCCTCGGCGCTTCCCTCGCCAAGGCCGAGCGTGGCCGCGACCTCAATTTCCGGCTGCTCGAAAGCGCGCCTCACGGCCGCCAGGTCGACGTCGACCCCGGCGCCCCGTTCGAAGACGACCAGGCCGCCCACCGTCAGGTGGAGGCGGTCGAGGGCGAGCTCGGCGCCACTGTAACCGAGCGCGCAGACGATCCGTCCCCAGTTCGGGTCGCCGCCATGGACCGCGGTCTTCACCAGGCTCGATGACGCGACCGCGCGGGCGGCGGTCCGGGCATCCGCGTCCGACATCGCGTCCGTCACCTTGACGGTGATGAGCTTCGTCGCGCCCTCGCCGTCGCGCGCGATCGAGCGCGAGAGCTCGCGCGCCACCTGGACGAGCGCCGCCTCGAGCTGGTCGGCGCGCGTCGTGCCTTCGCGGATCGGCTCGTTGCCGGCGGCGCCGTTGGCGAGGATGAGGAAGGTGTCGTTCGTGGAGCTGTCGCCGTCGATCGTGACCTGGTTGAAGCTCCGGTCGGCGATCGACCGGACGAGGTTTGACATCAGTCCAGGCTCGACGGCGGCGTCGGTGGTGACGTAGGCGAGCAGCGTCGCCATGTTCGGGTGGATCATGCCCGAGCCCTTGCACATGCCCCCGAGGCGCACCGTCGCGTCGCCGAGGTCGATCTCCATCCGGGCGGTCTTCGGGACGGTGTCGGTGGTCATGATCGCACGGGCCGCCGCCTCTCCCCCATCGGAAGTCAGGTGGCCGCACGCTTCCGCGATGCCGGACTTGATCGCTTCCATCGGCAGGTAGCGGCCGATCACGCCGGTTGAGCTGACGAGCACCTGGTCTGGGTCGAGGTCGAGCCGGTCCGCCGACATCTTCGCCATCAGCAGCGCATCGCGGAACCCCTGCGCACCGGTGCACGCGTTGGCGTTGCCCGAGTTGATGGTCAGCGCCTGCACGCGGTTGCGCTGCAGGTGCAGCTGGTCGATCACCACCGACGCGGACTTGACCTTGTTGGTGGTGAAGACGCCGCCCGCGTCGACCGGGTTGACCGAGTGGATGACGCACAGGTCGTCCTTCTGGCCTCGCGGTATCGCCGATGCGCCCGCGGTGAAGGCCTTGATCCCGCACGCGGCGGTCCCCGCGCGATATCCGCGCGGATAGGTCACGGCCACTGGACGGCACCCTCGAGCGCGGTCGTGCGATCGAACCCCGACGCGATGTTGAAGCACTCCACGCCCTGGCCCGACGCGCCCTTGACCAGGTTGTCGAGGGCCGCCGTGACGACGGCCTTCTTGCCCTGCGCGGCGACGTTGACCAGGCACAGGTTGGAGTGCGTCGCGAGCTTGGTGGTCGGCGTCCGGTCGACGACCCTGGTGAAGGGCTGGCTGGCGTAGAACTCGCGATACGCGTCATTCAGCTCGGCCTCCGACCCCTTGAGGTCGAAGTAGCAAGTCGCCAGGATTCCCCGAGTCATCGGAATGAGGTGCGGCACAAAAGTCACCGCGAGCGCACCGCTGCCATTGATTAGGGAACCCAGCTCCTGCATCACCTCGGGGAGGTGGCGGTGGCCCCCGATTGCGTAGGCGCCGACCGACTCGTTCACCTCGCTGAAGTGCACCCCCATGCCGGGCGAGCGGCCTGAGCCGCTGACGCCGGACTTCGCATCGACGACGATGTCGGATCCGACCAGGCCCGCCGACACCGCGGGCGCCAGGGCCAGGATCGCGCAGGTCGAGTAGCAGCCGGGGACGGCGACCAGCCTGGCGTCCTTCAGCTCGTCCGCGTGAAGCTCGGGCAATCCGAACACGGCCTGCCCCAGCAGATCGGGCGCGGGGTGTTCCTGGCGATACCACTTCGGATACTGCGATGCGTCGTGCAGACGGAAGTCGGCGCTCATGTCGATGACGCGCAGCCCGGCTGATAGCCAGGCGCCTGCCTTGGCCGCGCCGACGTTGTGCGGCAGGCAGCTGAAGATCACGTCGAGACCGTCCGCCAAGGGTTCCGGCAGGAACTCGCCACGCAGATCGAGGAGGGGAAAGACCTCCGAGTAGGGCTTACCCGCGAACGAGCGCGACGTGAGCTGCACCAGCTCGACGCCCGGATGTCGCGCGAGCAGATGGACCGCGGTCATGCCCGCGTAGCCGTTGGCTCCCGCCACCCCTACTTTGAGCTTCTTCGCCACGAACGCATGAGTATACAGGTATGTGCATAAACATCCATTCTTTCCCTCCCCCCTTCGGGGGAGAGGGTCAGGGTGAGGGGCGAGGAAGAAGTACAGAACTCAATCAGGCTCGTTGAAAAAGCACGACTCAGCACCCGTATGGCACGCCGGCCCGGCCGGCCGCACCCGCAGCAGGACGGTGTCGAGGTCGCAGTCCAGCCGCACGTCGATGACCTCCATGGTGTTGCCGGAGGTCGCGCCCTTCTCCCACAGGCCGCGCGTCCGAGAGTGAAACCAGGCCTGGCCCGTCTCCCGTGTCTTGCGCCACGACTCCTCGTCCATGTAGGCGAGCATCAGCACCTTGCCGGTCTCCGAGTCCTGCACGATCGCCGGCACGAGGCCCTTGGAGAAGTCGGGACTCACGAGCGCACCTCCAGTCCGGCGGCGGCGAGATCGGCCTTTACGGCATTGATCGTCAGCTCGCCGAAGTGAAAGATCGACGCCGCCAGCGCGGCGTCCGCCCCGCCGAGCGTGAGCGCGTCGACGATGTGCTGCGCGGAACCGGCCCCGCCCGAGGCTATGACCGGCAGCCGCACGGACCCGCTGACCGCCCGCGTCAGGTCGAGGTCGTAGCCGGCGTGTGTGCCATCTTTGTCCATCGACGTGAGCAGGATCTCCCCCGCTCCCAGCTTCTCGCCGAGCACCGCCCACTCGACCGCCTCCCTTCCGGTGGCACGCCGTCCGCCATGGCTGAAGACCTCCCAGCCCGGGCCCTCGGATCGCCTGCGTGCGTCGATCGCAAGCACGACGCACTGCGAGCCGAAGACCTCGGCGCAGCGTGTGATCAGGGCAGGATCGGCCAGGGCGGCCGTGTTGACGGAGACCTTGTCCGCTCCGTGCGTCAACAGCTCCGCCATGTCCTCGACGCTGCGGACACCCCCGCCGACCGCGAGCGGGATGAATACCTGGTCGGCCGTGCGCTCGACCGCGTCGAGCAGAATCTTGCGCGCGTCCGACGACGCGGTGATGTCGAGAAAGACGATCTCGTCCGCGCCTTCGCGGTCGTACGCGGCGGCGAGATCCGCGGGGTCACCCGCGTCGCGCAGCTCCTGGAACCGCACGCCCTTCACGACGCGCCCGTCCTTGACGTCGAGGCACGGGATGATCCGTTTCGCGGGCATCAAAGGCCCCTTTTGCGCAAAACGTGCGTAATTCGCGACTCGAAAGGTGCTTTTTGCGCAAAACGGGAGGAATTCATGAGCACATCCCGACGAAGTTCGCGTACACGCGCAGCCCGTCCGGGCCGCTCTTCTCGGGGTGGAACTGGGTGCCCATCACGTTGCCGCGCGCCGAGGCGGCGGCCGGCGAGTGGTCGGTGCAGCCGACGCCGTACTCCCCGCCGTCCGGCGTGTACGAGTGCACGTAATAGAAGTAGGAGCGATCGGCGATGCCGTCCCAAAGAGCCGAAGACCCGGTCTGCACGGTGCGGCACCAGCCGATGACCGGCAGCCGTTCACTGTTCTGGACCTCGACCACACGCCCGGGCAAAAGACCGAGTCCCTGGTGGCGTCCGTGCTCGGTCGATTCATCGAACAACAGCTGGTAGCCGAGGCACACGCCGAGGACCGGCTTGCCCGCGAGGGCCAGCTCGACGATGCGGCGGCCTAGGCCGCGCTCCGACAGCTTCGCCAGCGCGGGCGCGAAGGCGCCGACCCCGGGCAGCACGATTCCCTGTGCACGCTGCAACTCGTCGAGGTCGGAGGTCAACCGCACCTCCGCGCCCACATGGACGAGCGCCCTCTCCACCGACCGGATGTTGCCGACGCCGTAGTCGACGATCGCGATCATCCGAGGACGCCCTTGGACGACGGCACCCCGGGTCCGCCGGTCTCTGCCATCGCCTCGCGCAGCGCGAGACCCAATGCCTTGAACGTCGCCTCGGCTACGTGGTGGCGATTGCGCCCGCGGATGACGTCGACATGCATCGTCGCCCCGAGGTGAATGGACAGCGCGCGCCAGAGCTCCTCCAGGACCTCTGACTCGAGCGTGCCTATGCGTCCGCGCAGCGGCACGTTGTAGGACAGATATGGCCTCCGGCCGAGGTCGACGACAACTCGCGCGAGCGACTCGTCGAGCGGCGCGTAGGCCGACGCGAATCGCGCGATCCCGGCGCGATCGCCCAGCGCCTTGCTCAGGACCTGGCCCAGGACGATGCCCGCGTCCTCGACCAGGTGGTGAGGATCGACCTGCACGTCACCCTTGCCGCGCAGCGTGAGGTCGAAACCGCCGTACCGCGCGACCTGCTCGAGCATGTGATCGAGGAAAGCCAGCCCGGTCGACACCTTGATCCGCCCGCGACCGTCGAGGTCGACCTTGGCGGCCAGCTGGGTTTCCTTCGACTTCCGCGTCACCTCCGCCGTCCTACTCAAGACGGACCTCTACGGCGTGCGCGTGGCCGCCGAGGCCTTCCAGCGCCGCAAGCCTCACGACCGGCTCGCGAAGCGTCTCCAGGTCGCCGCGGTTGAGGCTCAGCACGCTCGTCCGCTTCAAGAAGGTATGCACGCCCAGGGGCGACGAGAAACGCGCGGCGCCGGACGTTGGAAGCGTGTGGTTGGGACCCGCCGCGTAGTCGCCCAGCGGCACCGTCGCGTAAGGACCGACGAACACCGCGCCGGCGTTCTCGACCAGCGCGGCAAGCCGCGCCGCATCATCGGCCACGAGCAGCAGATGCTCCGGTGCGAAGTCGTTGGCCAGCTGCATCGCCTGTTCGAGGTCGTCGGCGACGATCAGGCAGCAGTTCGCCTGGCGGATGATGTCGGCGCGCTCGAGCCCGCGGAGCAGGCTCTCGAGCTCCTCCTCGACGCGATCGGCGAGGCGCTTGGAGTCGGTGATCAGGACGCCCCACGCGAGCGGGTCGTGCTCCAGCTGCGCCGCCAGGTCGGCCGCGACGAAGTCCGGTCTCGCATTGGCGTCTGCGATCACCAGCACCTCTGTCGGCCCGGCGATTCCATCGACGCCCACGGATCCGAACACCTCGCGCTTGGCGAGGGTGACGTAGATATTGCCCGGGCCGGCGACGACGTCGACGCGCGGGATGCTCGCTGTTCCGTAGGCGAGCGCGGCGATGGCCTGTGCCCCGCCGATCCGGTAGATCGCGTCGACGCCGGCGATGTGCGCGGCGGCAAGAATCGACGAGGGCACGGTGCCGTCAGGCCGCGGCGGCGTGGCAAGCACCACCTCGGGGACGCCGGCGACACGGGCCGGGATCGCCGTCATCAACACCGTCGACGGATACGCGGCCCGTCCACCCGGCGCGTAGACCCCGGCGCGCCGCACCGGCCGGGTGAGCAGCTTGAGGCCGGGCGAGCCGAGGGTGGCTTGCGGGATCTGGCGGGCGTGAAAATCGCGGATCCTCTCGGCCGCGAACTCGAGCGCTGCGCGGTCGGCTACGTGCAGCCGGTCGAGCGCCTCGCGGACCACGTGCTTCGGGACCTCGAACGTCTCCGCCGAGCCCGGGCCGGGCGCCCATCCATCGAACTTCTTGCCCAGCTCGCGAAGCGCCTCGTCGCCCTCCGCGAGGACGCGCCCGCAGATCTCGGCCACTGTCGCGCGCTCCTCGGCGAACCGGCCGAGGTCGAGGCGCCTCCGCGACATCGGGGAGTCGAGCCACGACGCCGCGTCGAATCTCTTAACCGGCATTTCCGGCCGCCTCCCGCAGCTTCGCCACCACCGCCTGAACGGCCGCGGTCCGAGTTTTGAGACTCGCCTGGTTTGCGATCAGCCTCGCGGTCGACGTCCCGAGCACCGCGGTGATGCGCAGACGGTTCTCCTGCAGCGTGCGCCCGGTCGCGGTGAGGTCGACGATGCCGTCGACGAGCCCGACCTGCGGGGCGAGCTCGACCGACCCGTGGAGCCGCACCACCTCCACAGCCTGGCCGCGCGACTCGAACCACGCACCCGCCGTGCGCGGGTACTTGGTGGCGACGCGCAGGAGCGGCGGCCATGTGTTGGGGCCGTCGAGGTGCGATGACTCCGGAACCGCCAGCACGAGCCGGCATCCGCCGAAGCGCAGGTCGACGAGCTCGTAGTGCGAACCCGGCGTCTCCCACAGGATGTCCTTGCCGACGATCCCGAGATCCGCGGCGCCATGGTCGACGTAGGCCGGCACGTCAGCGGGACGCACGAGGATCACGCGCACGCCACCGCGCTCCGCGAGCAGCTGCCGGCCGAGCTCTTCCGCGCTCAGCCGCGCAAGGCCAGTTCGGGCGAGGACGTCCAGCGCGCCGTTGAGCAGCGCGCCGGTGGGGATGGCGATCGAGACCGGTTGCTGCTGCGTCACGCATCCCCTCCCGCAAGCCGCGCCGCGACCTGCTCGGCGGGCAGGCTTCGCGCCCGCTTTCCGGCCGCGGTCCACATGACTGTCCGCCCGTCGCGCAAGTAGAGGAGGTTGGCCGCGCCCACGGCCTGCCACCAATCCTTCGCCGCGTCAGGGCTGCGCGACTCCGTGTCGACGACCGCGCGCATGCCGAAGAGTCGAAGCGTCGACGCCAGCCGGAGGGCGGCGCTCAGCCCGGAGCCGGACCATGCGATCGCGGCGTCGAGGCGCGGAAGCGCGGGCGGGCGCGGGGCGCGGGTGAGCATCTCGGACACGAGGTCGAGCTGGATCATGAACCCGGTCGCCGGCGCGGGGCGGCCGAAGCGCGCGAGCAGTCCGTCGTACCGGCCGCCCTGGGCGACGGGCCGGCCGAAGTCGGGGCCGTAGCCCTCGAAGATGATCCCCGTGTAGTAATCGAAGTCGCGGATCGCGCCCAGGTCGAGGTTGACCACGTCGCCGATGCCGTGATCGACGAGCAGCTCGCGAACGCGAGACAGCTCGGCGAGCGCCGCCTCGGAACGCTTGTTGCGCACGAGGGCACGCGCGGCGTCGAGGATCTCGGGGCCGCCGCGCAGGGCGGGGAACTTGAGCAGCAGCTCGTGCTCGGCCGACTTGAGCGGCGTGCCTTCTAGCAGTGACTCGAGCGTCACGAAATCCCGGGCGGCGAGAGCCATGCGGACTGCCGCCTTCGTCTCGTCCGGCAGGCTGACCGCGTCCATGATCCCGTGGAAGAACTCGGCGTGGCCGACGTCGATCTGGTAGCGGCGGATGCCCGTCGCCTCCATGCATCGCGCCGCCAGGGCGATCACCTCGGCGTCGGCCACGGGGCCCGACGCGCCGACGAGCTCAGCGCCCACCTGGTACGTCTCCCGCCGCTGCTGGAAGCGGTTCTCGTCGGTCGAGAGGACGGGGCCCGCGTAGCAGAGGCGAAGCGGAAGCGGAGCGGAACGCAACTTGCCGGCGACGAGCCGCGCCACTGGCACCGTCCGCTCGCCGACGAGCGCGAGCACATCGCCATTCCCGTCTGTGAATTTGAAGAGCCGGCGCCGCTGCTCGACGCCGAGCCCGAGGTCGAGGACGTCCATGCTCTCGACCAGCGGGGTGATCACGTGGCGGTAGCCCCAGCGCCGCATCTCGGTGAGGAGCGACTCCTGCGCCTCGCGCAGGACCTCGGCTTCGGCGGGAAGTAGATCGCGAAAGCCCGGCACGGTGCCGAGCTGCGGACGCGGGCTAGCCTCGGTGAAGAGACCTCCGGGCCGCGGCCTGGGAATTTTCAGCTTTCGTCTTCTTCTTCCTCGTCACCGTCTTCGTCCGCGTCGGCGGAGAAGTCGACCGTCTCGCCCTCTTCCTCGACCGCGTGCATGCCTTCCTCGAGGTCGTCGCTGACCGGCGTCTCGACCAGCGGCCCTTCCTCTTCCTCGTCCTCGGTGAACACCTCGACATCTCTCGCGAGGAGGCTTTCCTTTGCGTACGGCCGGAACTCGACCTCGCGCTTGCGCCGGATCGCGAAGCTGGGCTTGCCCGCGAACTTCGGGTCCTGGTACGTCTCGCGGACGATGAGCTTGACCGTGTTGTTGTCGCACGCGGTGACGCCCGCCTGGTAGCGGTTGCCTCCTCGCATGAACTTGATGAGCCGCCTCGCGAGCTTCGCCTCGAGCGAGCCCAGGCGGACGCCGCGCGAGGTCTCGGCGACGATGCCGTCGCCCTCGACCTTCAGCTCCGCGACATCGCCCGCCGCAGTCCTCGAGCAGATGTCCACGCTCGGCGGGGAATCGACCGTCGTGATGACGGTCTTGCCCATCTCCTCGACGAAGAGGTTGAGGTCGACCCTCGTGCCGCCGACCTTGAGCCCTTCCTTCTGGTGGAGCAGGGCGTTGATCCGGGCGGCGTTCTTCTTGGCGATCGAGTTCATCGGGTTGAGCTTCAGCGCGACTTCATAAGAGGCCTTCGCCTCCTTGAGCTTGCCCAGCTCGGACAGCGCCTTCCCGAGCCGGTTCTGCGCCTCCTCATCGGAGCCGAAGTTTTCGATGATGAAGCGGTTCAGCTTGACGGCCTCGTCCCACTTGCCCGCGATCGCAAGCTGCACGGCGTCCTCCGCGTACTGCGAGCGGGGTTTGAGGTGTTCGCTGGTTTCAGTCTTCAAGGGGGCGCGCTCCTAGGGCCGAGGGAAGGCGAAAAGGAATGCTGAGTATACGGAGTGCGGTCATTTGAGGCGCGGCCGAAAATCCTCGGCGAGAGATTCGGTGATCCAGGTGGTCCAGATTCGGGTGAAGCGACGAGCAGCGGAGCGAGCGCATCGCAGATGCGTGAGCGAGCAGCGCAGGAGCTGAACCCGAAGATGGGCCGCATGGGCCCGAAGATCCGTCGAGGACTTTTCGGACGCGCCTCCGAATCGGGTGTCATCCTCTGCGGGATGCGAGCGGGAGCTCTGACCAGCGCCGGGGCGGGCCTGATCCTGCTCGCCGCGTGCACTTCGACGACGCCGAACGCGACCCCCGCCAGCGCCATCATCCAGATCGGCGTCGACCTCCCGCTCACCGGCGCCGAGGCGCCCGCGGCGGTGCCCGCGCTGAACGGCATCCGCTTCTACGTCGACAAGCACCCCACCATCAGCGGCTTCCAGGTTCAGTTCAAGACGACAGACGACGCGAGAGGCGGCAAGCCCAGCCCGGAGCTGGGGGCGGCCAACGTGCAGAGCTTCGTGGCCGATTCCAACGTGGTGGCGATGCTCGGCCCATTCGATGCCTCGGTCGCTCGCAGGGAGATCCCGATCGCCAACGGGGCGGACCTGGCGATGGTGACACCCGCGACCAGCAGCCCGTGCTTGACCAGGGACGTTTTCGTCCCGGCGCTGCTCAACCCGGCGTACACGCCCATCTCGTGCAAGACGGCCGGGCTGCCATCGGCCTCGGAGCTTCGGCCCAAGCACGTGAACAACTTCTTCCGCCTGACGGCGACCGACGAGCTGCAGGGCGCGGCCGCCGCGGACTACGCCTACGGGCGGTTTCACGTCCTCCGCGCGGCGGTCATCTCGGACCACGAGGCGTACGGCCAGGGATTGGTGGACGCCTTCAGCGCCCGCCTGCAGAGGATGGGCGGCACGGTGGTCGGCCACCTCGACATCGATCCACGGCTGCCTGACGCGACGGCTTTCCTGAAGGCCGCGAAGGCCGACGGGGCGCAGGCGGTCTATTTCGGCGGGGTCAGCGGGGATCACGAATGCACCATCCGGGCGCAGATGAAGTCGATCTTCGACAGCGGCGAGGCGACCCCGTTCCTCGCCGGGGATGGGGTCGCGCAGGACCCAGGCTGTGTGAAGGACGCGGGAGACAACGCGCAGGGGATCTACGCGACCGTGCCGATCGTGGACGCGGACTCCTCGCTCGTCGCGGCGGACACGATCCGCGCCTTCAGGGCCGCGTACGGAAACGTGCGTGACTACGGCCCGTACACACTGCTCGCCTACGACGCGACGGCGATCCTCTACTCGGCGATCCGGCAGGCGATTGCCGCCGCCGGAGGCAGCAAGCCGGCGCGGGCCGGCGTGATCGCCCAGCTGGTGGCGACCACCGGCTACCCCGGCGTCACGGGGTTCATCGGTTTCGATGCCCTGGGCGACACCACGAACCGGCAGATTTCGATATTCGAAGCAACCGGCTCCGACCCGCGGGCTCCCTGGCGCCTGGCCGCCACGATCGACTACAGCTCGGGGCTGCCTTACTGATTTCAAGCCGCCGCGCGCAAGTGCGACTTGACTTAGAGGCCCCTCCGAGTCGATAGTGTGCCTCGGAGTAGCAGGTCGGCCATCCCATGTGGCCGCACTCGCCGCCGGCGCACTCTCGCCCCGACCTTGGAGTTGGGAAGAGGGCGGCTAGTGATTGGGAGGCTTTGGGTGTGGTTTGCGCTTCGGCCTCCCAACAAGCACAAGGGGGAACCTATGGTTCGATCTAGGGGACTCGTCGTCCTCTCGTTAGTGGCCCTGGCGGCTTTCGCCTGCGGTGGTAACAACACCACCACGACGAACAAGGGCACGATCAAAATCGGCGTTTCGCTACCGCTCTCGGGCGCGTCCGCTTCCGACGGCCAACCCACGCTGAAAGGCGCTGAGTTCGCAGTCAACCAGCAAAACGCCAAGGGCGGGATCGACGGCTTCCAGCTGCAGGTCGTTTCCAAGGACTACGCGCCCGCGGGAACACCCGACCCGGCGGTCGGCAAGAACGACATGCTCGCCCTCGTCGGCGACACGTCGGTCCTGGCGGTGATGGGGCCGTTCAACTCCGGTGTGGCCAAGCAGCAGCTTCCGGTGGCCAACCAGGCGAGCCTCGTCTTGGTGAGCCCGGCCAACACCAACCCATGTCTGACCGTCGACCTCGCGGCGTGCCACTTCCCGCAGATCGGGTTCTGGCCGTCTCAGCTGCGTCCTTACGGACCGAACAACTACTTCCGCGTCGCCGCCACTGACGTCTACCAGGGCGGTGCTGCCGCGGACTACGCGTTCACAACGCTCGGCCTTCGGACCGTCGGCGTGTTCAACGACGAGTCGAGCTACGGCATCGGCATCGCCGAGTACTTTGCCGAGCACTTCTGCAAGCTGGGCGGCATGGTCGTGGGTGGGTGCAGCGCCACCGCGGCCGGCGGCGTGTCCGGCATCAAGCAGTACGACCCGACCAGCACCGCCAGCTTCGCGGCGATGCTCAACTCCCTCCAGCAGGGCGGCGCGAAAGGGCTTTACGCGGGCGGCAACGCCTCGCTGAAGCTGTGCGTCGCACGCAACCAGTCAAACGGGATCTTCGCCGCCGACAGCGCCTTCGTGATGGGCGACGGTGGCGTTGACTCAGAGTGCATCGACACCGCTGCCGCGCAGGCCAAGGGAATGGTCGGCACCGTCGCGGCCGAGGACCAGAGCAAGCTTTCCGCCGACGCCAAGAAGATGGTCACCGACTTCAAGGCGGCGATGGGCTCCGGCCCGACCGACTTCGGCGCCTACACCGTCGCGGCCTACGCCGCGACGCAGACGATCATCGCTGGCCTCGACAAGGCGATCAAGGCGAACAACGGCAACATGCCGAGCCGTGCGCAGGTGCGGGACGCCATGTCCAACCTGCCGCCGGTCGCCACACCGCTGGGCAACGTCTCCTACGACAAGAACGGAGACACGACCCAGCAGATCATCGCGTTCTACAAGGCTGACGCCAAGGGCTCCGGGAGCAGCGAGCTCACCTGCGGCGCCACCAACACCAACGTCTGCTGGGAATTCGTCAGCTCGAAGAACTACGCCGGCCAGACGTATCCGTGATTGAATGGGAGGGGGCTTCGGCCCCCTCCTTTCTTTTTCTGCCGATCAACTGAGGGGAAGGACTTGACGGCTACTTGGTAGGAGCCCTCCGACAGGCGCGCTCATCCGTCTCGTCGAGCCTTATCACGCGCGTGATTGCACTTCTCCTTGCCGCCGTGGTCATCATCAAGATCGCCCCGTCCGTCTACCAGTTCGGACCTTCGTACTTCGTGCGCATCATCGCCATTGGCATCGCGCTGGGCGCCATCTACGCCCTGATCGCCATCGGCTACACGATGGTCTACGGCATCGTCGAGCTGATCAACTTCGCGCACGGCGACGTGTTCACGCTGGGCGCCTTCATCTCGCTGCCCCTCCTGGTCACGCCGCTCTGGCATCTGACCGAGGGAGGCGGAGGTGGGTTGGGCATCGTCCTGCCGCTGATCGCCGTGTTCCTGATCGTCATGCTGATCACGGGGCTGATCAACGTCGGCATCGAACGGGTCGCGTACCGTCCTCTCCGCAACGCGCCGAGGCTTGCTCCGCTCATCACCGCCGTCGGCGTGAGCTTTTTCCTCGAGGGCGTGATGTACCTGTGGAAGGGCGCGGTCAACCTCCACTATCCCGACCTGCTGCCCGACAACCGTTTCGTCGGCGGGACGTTCAGCGCCAAGGACGTGATCGTGGTGATCGCCGCCGTCATCCTGGTCTCGGGGCTGGCGATCTTCGTCAACCAGACGAAGCTCGGCAAGGCGATGCGGGCCACGGCCCAGGATCGCGACGCCGCGCGCCTGATGGGGATCAACATCGACCGCACGATCTCGGCCACGTTCTTTATCGGCGCGGTGCTCGCCGCGGCCGGCGGGATGACCTACGGCCTGTACATCAACTCGATCAACAACACGCTCGGGTTTCCGATCGGCCTGGTCGCGTTCACAGCCGCCGTCTTCGGCGGGATCGGCAACATCCCGGGCGCCGCGCTGGGCGGCCTGATCATCGGGCTGATCCGGGCGATGAACGACGGCTACGTCGATCCCCAGTGGACGGACGTGGTGACGTTCGCGATCCTCATTCTTGTGCTGACGCTCCGGCCGACAGGGCTGCTCGGCATGCGGGTACCCGAGAAGTGAGCTCCCCAGGACGCGTCCCGCGCCTGCTGGGGCGGGCTCGACGGCTGACGAGAAACCGGGACGCGATCATCTACGCGATCCTCATCGCCGGCGTCTTCATCGTCCCGGCGATCGCCAACTTCACCCAGGGCACCTCGTCCGGCGTCGTGCTGGACCAGGTCGCCAACGCCGGAGTCTTCGTCCTGCTGGCCATCGGCCTGAACATCGTGGTCGGGTTCGCCGGTCTGCTGGACCTGGGGTACGCGGCGTTCTTCGCCATCGGCGCGTACACGTATGCGATGTTGGGCTCCGGCTGGCTCGATGTGACCGCGATTCACCATGCCGTGCACATCCCCTTCTGGATCCTGCTTTTCGTCGGCATGGGCTTGGCGGCGATGTTCGGGTTAATTCTCGGAGCCCCGACGCTGCGCCTGCGCGGGGACTATCTCGCGATCGTCACCCTGGGTTTCGGCGAGATCGTGCCCCGCATTTTCCGCATCAAGATCGAATGGACGGGCGGCATCAACGGCATCACCGCGCTCGATCAGCCGACACTGCCGGTCTGGCTCACCGGCCCGTGGGCCGGGCAAGATTTCGCCCTCACCCGCAACCAGGTTTTCGGGCTCGATCCGGTGCCCTATTACGTCTTGATCGTGATGCTGATCGCGGTCTCGGTCGTCCTGGCGACGAACCTGTACCGTTCGCGGCTCGGACGCGCATGGATGGCGATTCGCGAGGACGAGGTCGCCGCGGCGGCCATGGGCGTGAACCCGGTCATCATCAAGCTGCTCGCCTTCTCGATCGGCGCATCGTTCAGCGGCTTCGCCGGCGTTTTCTTCGCGGCCAAGCTGGGCGGCATC
>Ga0209220_1000098_pt1 | contig 41706 bp, 37 predicted proteins | sample BlaSpr_A8_OM3_M3_FD_187984 | JGI IMG/M metagenome (GOLD analysis project Ga0209220, IMG submission 187984) | Forest soil microbial communities from Thunder Bay, Ontario, Canada - Black Spruce, Ontario site 2_A8_OM3_M3 (SPAdes) (version 2) | ecosystem: Environmental > Terrestrial > Soil > Boreal... | reverse complement strand
CGGGTGGCACCACCAGCTCGAGAAACAACACGACGATGGCCGTGCCGGCCACCACCAGCTCCGGGAGGATGGCGCCGTAGTCGATGCCGATGCCGCTGAGGTTGATCGTCATCGCAGCAGCACCGGTAAGGCCTTGACGGTCGCGTCGACGGCGGCCGGGAAGAAGGCGGGGCTCACGCCGATCAGCACCATCAACGCCAACAGCGGAGCCAGGACACCAACCTCGGCGGCCCGAAGCTCGCCGAAGCTGGTCGGCCGCGGCGGCGCCTCCTGGGTGCTGCCCTGGTAGAAGCGGAGGACGTACCAGGCCGCGAGGATGACGCCGACACCGGCGCCGACCGCCATCGGGATGAAGGAGGCCCAGGCGCCGAGCATGATCAAGAACTCGCCGACGAAGCCGTTCAGGCCGGGCAGGCCAAGGGCGGCCAGCGAGACCACCAGGAAGAGGGCGGCGAACAGCGGGGCGGTCGCTGCCAGGCCTTGGAGCTCAGCACGGAGGCGCGTGCCGGCGCGCCGCTCGATCATGCCGACGACGAGAAAGAGCGCGGCGATGATCACCCCGTGGTTGATCATCTGGACCAGCGCCCCTTCGATCCCGAGCAGATTGCCGGCGAAGATGCCGAGCCCGATGAACCCGAGGTGACTCATCGAGGCGTAAGCCACCAGGCGCTTGAGGTCGGTTTGCACCAGCGCCATGAAGGCGCCATAGAGGATGCCGACGGTCGCCAGCACCGCCAGCAGACCGCCCAGGCTATGCGCGGCGTCCGGGAAGAGGGCCAGGTTGAATCGCAGGAAGCCATAGGCGCCGAGCTTGGAGACCAGGCCGGCGAAAACGATCACGACCGGGATCGGCGACGAGGTATAGGCCGGCGGCAGCCAGGTGTGCAGCGGGAAGATCGGCATCTTGATCGCGAAGGCGAGGCCGAACCCGATGAAGAGCAACTGCTGGATGCCGATGGTCCCCAGCCCTACCGGCAAATGCCATATTCCCGCCGCGGGATGCTGGACCAGCACCGTCCAGTCGAAACTGAGCTGCCCGGTTTGGGAGAAGTTGATTGCCGCGACCGCGAGAATCGCGACCAGCATCGCAAAGCTGCCGATCACCGTATAGATCAGGAATTTGAAGGCCGCGTAGACCCGCCGGCCTTCCCCCCAGACGCCGATCAGGAAGTAGAGCGGAACCAGCATCGCCTCCCAGAAGACATAGAAAAGGATGAGATCCAGCGACAGCAGGATGCCGGCGGTCGCTGCCTCGAGGATCAGCAATAGCAGGATGAATTGCTTGAGCCGGGGCGTGAGCGGATCGACGATGACGATCGCCAGCAGGAAGAGCAGCGCATTGAGCCCCAGCAGGAAGAGGCTGAGACCGTCGACCCCCAGGTGATAGCTGATCCCCGCGGAGGGGATCCACCGCAACGTTTCCTCGAACTGGAGGTGGAGATTGCCGACCCCCTGCTGGAATCCGCCGATGATCGCCGCCACCAGCACCAGCGTGATGACGGCGCTGAGCACACCAAGCTGCTTGACCACGCGGCGCGCTTCGCCCGGGGTCAGCGCCACCAACAGCGCACCGGCGAGCGGGATCACCAGGGAGAGCGTCAACCAGGGCACGCTGGCGGGCAGCGTGTACCAGCTCATCCGCCGAGCCTCACCGGCAGGTACCCGAGGAAGGCAGCCACCACCACGACGATCCCGATGGCGCCGCCCAGCGTCCAGAGTGCGTAGCTGCTCACCCGGCCAGTCTGGATCAGGCGGAACTCACGAGCCTCCAGGAGGAAGAAGTTGGCGATGCCGTTGACCGCTCCGTCGATGACGCGCGGCTCGACGACGTCGTTGAGGAACCGGGCGAGGGCCAGGCCGGGCCGAACGAAGACCCGGTCGTAGAGCTCATCGACGTAATACTTGTGCTCGACCAGCGTGTGGATCGGGCCGAGCCGGGTTCGCCAGACGACCGCGAGATCGGGCCGCCGGGCGTGCAGCAGATAGGCGGCAAGGAAGCCGGCCAGCGCGACCAGCACCGACAACGCGGCCAGCCCGATGAATGCGCCGGTCCCGACCTCGACCGCGTGACCGAAGACCGGCGAGAGGAAGCTCGCCACCGGGACGTAGCCGCCCACCACGGCGCCCACCGCGAGGATGACGATCGGCACGGTTTGGACCGGTAGTGCCTCGTGGAGATGACGGTCGTCATGCGACAGCCACTCCCAGCCGAAGGCAATGAAAAAGAGCCGGAACATGTAGTAGGCGGTCAGCCCGGCGGTGATCAGGGCAAGGAGTCCAAGCCAGAACTCGCTGCCGGCCGCGCTCAGAGCCGCGCGGATAATCTCGTCCTTGCTAAAGAAGCCCGCGAACAGTGGGAAGCCGCTGATCGATAGCGTGCCAATCAAGAACGTCCAGAAGGTGATCGGCAAGCCGGCCCGCAGATTGCCCATGTGGCGGATGTCCTGGTCGTCATGGAACGCGTGAATGACGTTGCCGGCGGCCATGAAGAGCAGCGCCTTGAAGAAGGCGTGGGTCATGAAATGGAACATGCCGGCGGCGTAGGCACCGATCCCCACGGCCAGGAACATGTAGCCGATCTGACTCATGGTCGAGTAGGCGAGGATTCGCTTGATGTCCACCTGCGAGGTGCCGATGGTGGCCGCGTAGAACGCGGTGACCCCACCGATCACAGCAACGGTGGCCGCTGCGGCCGGCGCCCAATCGTAGAGCATGTGCATGCGCGCCACCAGGTAGACGCCCGCGGTCACCATGGTCGCGGCATGGATCAAGGCCGAGACCGGCGTGGGACCTTCCATGGCGTCAGGCAGCCAGGTGTGGAGCGGCAGCTGCGCCGACTTCGCCACCGCCCCGACCAGCAGCAGCAGGCAGATGGCGGTGATGACGCCACCCCCCTTGGGCAGCTGGTGGACGCGGGAAAAGAGACCCTGGAAGTCGAGGACCCGGAGGTTGAGGAAGATCAGAAAGGCGGCGAAGACCATCCCCACGTCGCCGATGGTGTTCATCACGAAGGCCTTCCGTGCCGCCAGCACCGCGGTGGGACGGTCGAACCAGAAGCCGATCAGGAGGTAGGAGCTGAGCCCGACCATAGCCCAGCCGATGATCAGCCACAGCAGGTTGCCGGAGAGGACGAGCAGGAGCATCGAGAAGACGAAGAGGTTCATGTAGGCGAAGAAGCGCGAGTATCCAGGGTCCTCACGCATATACCCGATCGAGTAGACGTGGATCAGGAAGCCGACCCCCGTGATGACCAGGATCATCAGGCTGGACAGCTGGTCGACATAGAGGTTGAAGGGGACGTTGAAGTCGCTGCTTTGCCACCAGGTGAAGTACGTTTGATCCAGTGGGTGCGCACCGGTCAACAGCTGGAGCAGGAGGTTCAGCGAGAAGATGAACCCGATGCCCACGCTGCCGGCGCCGATCCACGCGACGGCGCGGCGGGGCAGCAAGCGACCAAAGAGGGCATTGACCAGGAAGCCGGCGAGCGGCGCAATTAGGACGAACGGCGCCAGCGTGTCCATCATCGCGCTATTCCTTCATCAAGTCGAGGTCGTCTACATCCATTGGCCGGCCGGCGCGGTAGACCTGCACGATGATCGCGATGCCAACCACCACCTCCGCCGCAGCGACCGTGATCACGAGAAAGGCGAAGACCACACCGTCCAGCGAATTCAGATAGCGGCTGATCGCAACAAACGCCAGGTTGACGGCGTTGAGCATCAGCTCGATGCACATGAAGACCACCAGCGGGTTGCGGCGCACCAGGAAGCCGACCGCCCCCATCGTGAAGAGCACGCCGCTTAGCAGCAAGAAGGTATAGGCGGGAACCGGCATCAGCGGATCCTCCGCATCGCCAGGTAGACGGCGCCGACCGCGGCGATCAGCAGCAGCAGCGACGTGACTTCGACCGGGAACAGGAATTTGGTGTAGAGCGCGATGCCGACCGTCTGCACGTTGCCAACCGCGGCGATCGCCTCTGGCGTCAGGGTGCCGGGCCGGCCCGTCAGCCCGCGGTTGAAGAGCAGGCTGACCAGCAGTGCGGCGAAGATCACGCCGAAGACCCCACCATAGATCCATTCGTTGCCGCGCGGCGGAAGCGTGACGTCCGATTCCGGGTTCATCAGCGCGATGATGAAGACGAAGAGCACCATCACCGCGCCGGCGTAGACGATCACCTGGGCGGCGAAGAGGAATTGGGCATTCAGCATCAAGAAAAGCACCGCCAGCCCGAGCATGTTCGCGACCAGCGAGAGCGCGTTGTAGATCGGCCTTCTGAAGGCGACGACGCCGGCGGCGGTGACGATTTCCCAGGCCGCCACGAGGGCGAACCCGACTACCACTTGCGCGCTACCGCTTGCGCCGAGGGGGCGCCGGACGGGATGGCGGTGTCGTTGACGCTCGCGCTGAGCGGCTCCAGTAGGTCCTCCTTGACGGCGATGAACTTGTCGGGGTGGTCATCCGCCAGGTCATAGCGGGGACCCATGGTGATCGCGTCGTAGGGGCACGCCTCTTCGCACATTCCGCAGTAGATGCAGCGCAGGAGGTTGATCTCGTAGCGTTTGGCGTAGCGCTCACCGGGGGAGACCCGATGCTCCGGCGTGTTCTCGGCCGCCTCGACGACGATGCAGCCGACCGGGCAGGCGATGGCGCAGAGCTCACACCCGACGCATTTCTCCAGTCCATCCGCATAGCGGTGGAGGATGTGCTTGCCTCGCTCCCGTGGCGGGACGGGCTTCTGCCGTTCGGGATACTCGATGGTGACGATCGGCTTGGCGTTGTGTTTGAAGGTCGTCGCCAGCGCGCGGGCGATATAGATCGGCCCCAGCAAGACCTCCTTGAGCGCCATCAGAACACCCCCTGCGCGGCAACCACCACGACGGCCGTCACCATCATCATTGCCAGCGACAGCGGGAAGAGCGATTTCCAGCCCAGCGCCATCAGCCGGTCATATCGCATCCGCGGTAGGGTCGCCCGCAGCCAGACATAGACGTACAGCAGCGCGACCACCTTCAGGACGAACCACCAGGGCCCGGGCAGGATCCCGGCGGGCCCCCACCACCCGCCAAGGAACACAATCGTCGCGATCGAGCTGACGATGATCATGTTGATGTACTCGGCCATGAAGAACAGCGCGAACCGCAATCCCGAGTACTCGGTGTGATAGCCGGCGACGAGCTCGGTCTCGGCTTCCGGGAGATCGAACGGCGCACGGTTGGTCTCGGCGATGCCGGCAATCAGGTAAAGGAAGAACGCCGGTAGCAGCGGGATGATGAACCACCAGGTGTGCTGCGCATTGACGATATCGACCAGCCGGACCGATCCCGCCAGGATGAAGACCGGCACCAGGGACAGCCCCAACGCCATCTCGTAACTGATCATCTGGGCCGACGACCGGAGCGCGCCCAGCATCGAGTACTTGCTGTTCGAGGCGTAGCCGGCGAGGAAGATCCCGTAGACCCCGATCGAGGTGACCGCCAGGTACCAGAGGATGCCGATGTTGACGTTCATCACGTACCAGCCGATCGAATGGCCAAACAGGTTGATCGGGCCCGGGCCGCTGATCGGGATGATGGCAAAGCTGCCCAGAGCGGCGCAGATCGAGATCATCGGCGCCAGCAGGTAGAGGAAGCGGTCGCGGCCCGAGGGCGCACTGCTCGATTTGAAGAATAGCTTCAGCCCGTCGGCGGCCGGCTGCAACAGCCCCCATGGGCCGACCCGGTTTGGGCCGGGCCGCTGCTGCATGCGCGCCTGCACCTTGCGCTCGAAGAGCGTGAGGTAGGCGAAGCCGGTCAGCAGCGCGCCGATCACGATCGCGGCCTTGATCAGGGTGACGACGATGACCTCGGTCGTCATGACCGCTCACTCCAGAGCACCCGCGCACCGTCATTGACGGCGGCGTACGGGGGCAGCGCGCGGACCAGGTCGCCGGTAATGTCGTCGACCGATTCGTAGGCCCACGAGGCGCCCAGCTGATTGGCGATCTGCTGGAAGACGCGCCAGTCCTCGCGGACCCACTCGGCATCGATGCCCCGCTTGATGCGCTGTACCCGGCCCTCCATGTTGGTCACGGTGCCGTACTTTTCGGTAAACGCGTGACCGGGGAGGATCACGTGCGCGAGGTCGTCGAGCGGAGACGCCTTGAAGCGGTGAAAGACCACCAGCGGCAGGCTGGCGAGCCACATCGATTCGGCGTCGGTGGGCGTGAAGCCGTGGAGCGGGCTCGACTCGTGCACGTAAAGCCCCTTCACGCCGGCCCCGGGCCACTGTAGTCTCCCCTTCCCCGCCTGCCCGTTCAACGAGGCGTATCCAGGACCGAAGTGCGGAAGGATGCCGAGGTCTTTCGCGCCACGCCCGTTGGGGCCGACGGTGACCATCAGCCGGCGCACACTGCCCTTGACCTTCTTGGCCAGCTTGGCCTGGAGGTCCACAGCCGCCTGCTTATCGGCCTCGGTCGCCAGGATCCCCACCGCCGTGCAATCCGGTCGCACGCTAGCGACCGCCTCAGCAACTTCGCTGGCGCCGATCTTGAGGACTTTGACGCCTTTGCGCTCGCTTTTGAACAACCGCAAGTGCAGCACGGGCGCCGCATCGATCACGGCTTGACCACCGAGCACCACGACCTGGTCGCAACGCTCGATGTCGGCGATCGGCAAGGTCATGTCATCGGGTTCGGCGTCGGCCACGACGGTGCTGCGGTGATCCAGGTGCGGCGACTGCAGCACCTCGCGGAACAGTCGGCGGAAGAGGAAGAGCTCCTCGTTGGTATCGGCGGGCGAGGCCCAGCCGGCGACCTGGCCGCCGGCCCGCTTGAGCGCGTCGGCGGTGAAGGCGATCGCCTCCTCGTACGAGACCTCTTCCAGGGTGCCGTTGCGGCGCACCCGCGGGCGCTCCTGTCCCTGGCGCTGGAAGTTCGGGAAGCTGAACCGGCCGAAGTCGCAGAGCCAGCTGTCGTCGACGGCGGCGTTCTCGCGTGACTGGAAGCGTCCGATGCGGTTGCTGCGGGCATCGATCTGGATGTTGCAGCCCATGCTGCAGCCAGGGCAGACGCTGGCGGTGCGATCGAGGTCCCAGGGGCGGCTGAGGAAGCGGTATTGTCGCGAGGTCAAGGCGCCCACCGGGCAGATCTCCGTCCAGTTGCCCTGGTAATTCGACTCGGCCGGCTCGTCGTTGAAGGTGCCGATGATGGTGTGCACCCCGCGCTGGATCAGCGCCAGCTCGCGCTCGCCGGAGATCTCTTCGCTAAAGCGCGTGCAGCGCCAGCAGAGGATGCAGCGCTCGCGGTCGAGGAGGATCTTGTCCGAGAGCGGAACCGCCTTGTCGAAGTGCGCCTTGGGGAAATCAAAGCGGCTGGCGCCGGGACCGTACTGGTAGGTCTGGTCTTGCAGTGGGCATTCCCCGCCCTTGTCGCAGATCGGGCAATCGAGCGGGTGGTTGATCAGCAGCAGGCCAAGCACGTCTTTCTGGTATTTGCCGACCTGCTCGGTCGTCGTCTTGACCACCATCCCATCGGCGACATAGACCGCGCACGAGGGCTGGAGCTTCGGCATCTTCTCGACCTCGACCAAGCACATCCGGCAGACGGCAACCGGCGCCATCTTCGGATGCGAACAGAAGATCGGGATGTCGATGCCGATCTTCTTGGCGGCGTCGAGGATCAGCGTGCCCTTCGGCACGGTGACGGATTGGCCGTTGATGGTGAGCGTGACCTGGTCGGTCTGCACGGTGGACACTATGCGACGGCCTCTTCGACCGGCTTCTTGAAAGGACAGCCCTTTTCCGAGATGTGCTGCTGGAACTCGTCGCGGAAGAACTTGATCACACTGCGTGGGAACCAGGTCGAGGCATCACCCAGCGGACAGAACGACCGGCCGTCGATGCTGTACCCGATGTCGAGCAGCAGGTCGATGTCGCCGGGTTTCGCGTCCCCCGCCTCGAAGCGGTCGAACAGGTTCGCCATCCAGAATGTGCCCTCGCGGCAGGGGGTGCACTTACCGCAGCTCTCGTGGCTGAAGAACTTCACATAGCGGCGAGCAGCATCGACCATGCAGGTGGTCTCGTCCATCACGACCATTGCGCCGGCGCCCGCCAGCGAGCCGGCTTTTTGGATCGCGTCGAAGTCCAGACCCACGTCGAGATGCTCGGGCAGCAGGACCATCATCGAGGCGCCGCCAGGCTGGAATGCCTTGAGCTTGCGGTTCTTCCAGACGCCGCCGCCGTGCTCCTCGATCAGCTCGCGGATGGGCGTACCGTTCTCCAGCTCGTAGTTACCCGGCTGGTTGACGTGCCCACTCAAGCACCAGACCCGGGTGCCCTTTCCGGTCGGCGTGCCCATCGCCGCAAACCAGTCGGCGCCGTTGTTCACGATGTGCGGCAGGTTGCAGACCGTCTCGACATTGTTCATGATCGTTGGCTTGCCGTAGAGGCCCTTGATGGCCGGGAACGGCGGCTTCAAACGCGGCTCGCCGCGATACCCCTCCAGTGAAGTCAGCAGCGCGGTCTCCTCGCCGCAGATGTAGGCGCCCGCGCCGCGGTGGAGGATGACGTCGATGTCGTAGCCCTTGCCAAGGATGTTCTTCCCGATATAGCCTGCCTGGCGCGCCTCGGCGATGGCGGTCTCGAGCGCATCGTGCTGGGGAAGGTACTCGCCCCTGATATAGATGAAAGCCAGGTTGCTCCCGATCGCGTAGCTCGCGATCAGGATCCCTTCCAGCACCTGGTGCGGGCTCTTCTCGATCAGATACCGGTCCTTGAAGCACCCGGGCTCGCTCTCGTCGGCATTGCACACGAGGTAGCGCGGGTAGACGCCCTTTGGCAGGAAGCTCCATTTGTTACCGGTTGGGAAGCCGGCGCCGCCGCGGCCACGGAGTCCGCTCTTCTTGACCAGCTCGACGAGCTCGTCGGGCTGCATCTCGAGCGCCTTCTTGAACCCGGTATAGCCCGCCGCCCGCTCGTAGACCTTGAGCTGCTCGAGGTTCTCGGTCGCAAAGTCCTTGGTGAGCACCGGCTTGACCGGCATCAGTTCTCCGTCCTTACCCGTTTGGGCGCGGTCTTCCGTTTCGGTGGCTCCGCGGCCGGGACGTCGGCGCCGTCGCCGGCGGCGACGGGCTGCCGGAGCCGTTCGATGATGGTGTCGATCCGCTCCTCGGTCAGGTTCTCCTCGAAGCGATGATCGACCTGCATCATCGGCGCGCCGCCGCACGCGCCCAGGCATTCAATCGTGGAGTGCCAGGTGATCGCGCCGTCCGAGGTCGTCTGTCCATCCCGGACGCCCAGCGCCCGCTGCAGGTAGACGGCCATCTCGTCGGCACCGCGCAACATGCAGGGGGCGTTGACACAGATGACGACATCGTGCCGGCCCTCAGGCTTGGTCAGAAACATGGAATAGAAGGATGAAGTCGCCTCGATCAGGGAGGACGGCAAGCCGAGATGCTCCGCGATCTCGGCCATCGCCTCCTTGGTGACGTACCCCTGCTCGTGCTGGACCGCCCACAGCGCTGGGATGATGGCGGACTGCTTGGATGGATATCGCGCCGCCAGGTCCCTGATGTGCTCGACCGTCGACTTAGCGAGTGGCATCAACGATCGACGTCTCCCAGGATGAAGTCCATGCTTCCCATGATTGCGATCACGTCCGCCACCAGGACGCCCTTCACCAGCTGCCGCAGCGGCTGGAGGTTACAGAAGGAAGGGGGCCGCACCTTCATCCGATACGGCTTGTTGGTGCCATCGGAAACGAGATAAAAACCGAGCTCCCCCCGCGGACTCTCGACGAAGGCGTAGACGTCACCAACCGGTCCTTTGAAGCCTTCGCTTACCAGGCGGAAATGATGGATGACCGACTCCATGCTCTTGCTGAGCTCACTTCGCGGCGGCAGGGCCACCTTCCGATCGCTGGTCAGCCACGGTCCGCCAGGCAGCGTATCGATGACCTGCTGCAGGATCTTCAGGCTCTCACGCATCTCCGCCACGCGCAACCGGTAGCGGTCGTAGCAGTCGCCGTTGGTGCCCAGCGGCACCTCGAAGTCGTACTGCTCATAACCGCAGTAGGGGAAAGCCTTGCGCACGTCGTAGTCGATCCCCGATGCGCGCAGCATCGGGCCTGTCACACCGGCTTCGATGGCATCCTGCCGCGAGAGCACGCCGACCCCCTTGAGCCGCTGGTGCCAGATCGGGTTGTCGCTCAGCATGGCCTCGAAATCGTCGATGCGGCTGGGCATCACGTCGATGAATCGCTGCAGCTGTTCGAGCCAACCGTCGGGCAGGTCCCAAGCAACTCCACCAACCCGGGTGAAAGAGGTCATCATCCGAACGCCGGAGTAGAGCTCGTTCAGGTCGAGCACCAGCTCGCGGTCACGCCAGGCGTAGAAGAAGCCCGAGTAGACGCCGAGGTCGAGTCCGGCGGTTCCGAGCCACAGCTCATGGCTCGCGATCCGGGCCAGCTCCATCATCATCACGCGGATCGCCTGGGCCCGCGGCGGCACCTCGATCTCCATCAGCTTTTCCACAGATGACACAAAGCCGACGTTGTTGATGGGCGGCGCGAGGTAATCCATCCGGTCGCTGAAGGTGATCCCCTGGGTGTAGGTCTTGTCCTCGAACGATTTCTCGAAGCCGGTGTGGAGGTAACCGACCTCAGCATCGGCGTCGCGGACGATCTCACCGTCCAGCTTGAGGCGTACCCGAAGGACGCCGTGCGTGCTCGGATGCTGGGGGCCCATGTTGAGCTCCATCCAATCGGTCGGCGGCTCGTGCTCTGGGCCGAACGGCATCTGCTCGGGTCCGGGTCCGAACTGCTCCTGGGCGGCGATGCGCGTCTCAGCCACGGATGACGTCGGGCTCCAGCCCTTCGAGTTTCTGGTCGCTGAAGATCACCGGCTCACCGAAGGAGACGTAATCCTTTCGCAGCGGATGTCCCTCCCAGGTCTCCGGCATCAGCAGCCGCCGCAGGTCGGGATGACCATCGAATTTGATGCCGAGCAGATCCCAGGTCTCGCGCTCGTGCCAGTTGGCGGCCGTCCACACCGACGTCAGGCTCGGCACGTGCGGCTCGGGCATGGTGGCGGTGGTCTTGATCCGGATCCGGGTCTTGTTCTGAAGGGAACGAACCTCCCAGACGACGGTGAAGCGGGGATCTCGCGCCGGCCAGTCGACCGCCGTGGCGTAGAGCAAGTAGTCGAAGCCCTCCTCTTCCTTCAGGTAGCGGGCCACCTCCACGACCGCCGCCGGCTCGACAACGATGCTCAAGTCGCCGCGAAAATCGGAGCTCTCCTGCAGCGCCTGCTTGAAGCGCTCGCCGAGGCGCTCCACGAGCGGCGCGCTCGCGCTCACCGTCATCTGGCCGGACTCCCCTCCCGACAAGACGGGGCCCGCGTCAGGCAGACCGCTTGACCAGCGGCTCGCCGCGGATCTTGCGCTGGAGCTTGACGACGGCATCGATCAGGGCTTCAGGTCGCGGTGGGCAACCGGGAATATAGATGTCGACGGGAACGATCTTGTCCACGCTCTGGACAATGGCGTAGTTGTTGAACATGCCGGCGGAGGAGGCGCACGCCCCCATCGCGATCACCCACTTCGGCTCGGGCATCTGGTCGTAAATCTGGCGAAGCACGGGGGCCATCTTGATCGAGACCCGTCCCGAGACGATCATCAGGTCGGCCTGGCGAGGCGAGGCCCGGAACAATTCCGAGCCGAACCGGGAGAGGTCGTGCCGGGGCCCAACCGTGCCCATCATCTCGATGGCACAGCAGGCGAGCCCGAACAGGGCGGGCCAGATCGCGCTCGAGCGGCCCCAGTTGATCACCTTGTCGAGGGTGGAGGTGAGCACGTTGTCGCCCAGCGCATTGAGCGGCGTCGGGCCCGCCGCGCGGCCGGTCGGCGTCGGCACCGGACGAAGCTTCAGCTCCCCCATTCGAGCGCTCCCTTTCGCCAGACGTAGACCAGGGCGACCAGCAGGACGGCGGCGAAGACTCCCATCTCGGCGATCCCGAACCAGCCCAGCCCCTTAACATTGACCGCCCAGGGATAGATGAAGATGGCCTCGACGTCAAAGATGATGAACAGCATGGCGGTCAGATAGAAGCTGACCGCGAAGCGGCGCCGGGCGCCGGTGCGGGGCACGATCCCGGACTCATAGGGCAAGTCTTTGGCCGCGGAGTGCAGGTGGCCGGCGAGCCAGGGCGGGAAATAAAGGGCGATGAGACCAAAGACAAAGACCGCGGTAAGAAAAATGAGCAAGGGAAAATAGTCGCTCAGCACGGTACGCGGCTAAGTCTAACAAAGGCGTTTCTGAATACGGACCCGAGATCGAGCTCTGCTGGGTCGAATCAGGTCAGCGCCCTATGGGCGCAAGTCTTCCAGTTCCCAGAGCGCGCCAGGATGATGTGCGGGCGGGAAGCGACCCTCGGGATTCTCTTCGAGAAACTGGCGCGAGTGCTTGCGGAAGCGGCAGACCGTGCACATGTACTGGGCCGGGACAGGAATTGGCTCGCCCGGCTTGAACCGGTCGCCGATCCGGACGCGCTTGCCGGGCTCCGGCCGTGGCGCCGCCTCCCCCGGCGACCAGGCGCCGCTCTCGACCCGCGGCCGTGGTGGCACGCCGCCGTTGGCGTCGGGTTTGACCTCAGGCTCGGAGCGCGCGCTCGGGAAAAACGGCACCGGGGCCATGTCCGGCCGGCGCGGGTCGCGCGTCCAGTTGAGGGCATTGATCTCGTTGACGGAGCGCTTGAGGTAGACCGCCTGCTTGACCTCGCTGACGTCGACGATCTCCTCGAACGGAATGTGGAGGTCGGGCTGGCCCCGGTCGACGACTCGCATGTAGGGCTCGGTGGAAACGAAGATGGCCTGCGCGGATTGCGGCGGCCCCTCGAAGATCTCGCGCACCGTGCCCAGGCGACCGTCGCGCGCCTCCACGGCGTAGCCGACCCTGACGACCCACTGGACTACAGGCACGAGGCGACTCCTATGACCATGGAATGGCGCGTATTCTAAGTCACGTGGGCGACGAGAGGTTCGGGCCCAACACTGCCGAGGTCGAGGCGTTCCTTGACCGGCTCCGCCGGCTGACCCCCGAGGAGTGGGAACGGGTGACCACGGCGGCGCCCGGCGTGGGTGCCATCCCGGACCTCGAGGTCAGGCAGTCGCCGGAATACTTCAAGGCCCTGGAATCTGCGACCCGGCTCGCCAAGAGTCAAGTCTTCCCTGAATCGGAGTCGGCGTTTTACGACGCGATGCGCACCGCCCAGTTGGTCGCCGATGCCAGCGCCTTCCAACCCTCCACCCGACCAGAGCCGGCCGGCTCGGCCGTGGTGGATGAACGGCTCCCTCCCGATGCCGAGGCCGATGCCATCAGCCGAATCATGTCGACCGCCTACGAAGAGGAATCCTGGCGGCGGGTCATGAACGCCTGCATGGTCGCTGGCGGCGCGCTTGTCGTCCGTAACTGGTTGGCGGACTCGGCCTTTAGGCGCCTGTACGGACCGCTCGCCGTTGCTGTTCGCGTCGAGAGCCTGACGGCAAAACGCGCGCGGTGACCGGGGCCGCTAGGGCACCGTTAAGCCAGGGTCGGTAAGGCTGGTATCAAAGGCCGCGCTACTGCCTGCGGATGGTGCTGGCGGGTTGTAGATAGCCCGTAATACGTCCGCGCTGCTGACCGAACTGGCAAGGTTGCACACGGCCACGCCCAAACTGTTGACCCCGACCGAATGATCGACTGGGTCGCTGCCCGCGCAGCTGGTGATCAGGCTCCCATTGTCGAAGAACAGCACGGTGCCCGTGGTTGGATTCGCGCTCGAGCCTTCGTCAGTGACCGTCGCGGTAATCGATACGGGCGCGGCATTGTTGAGGGCGAGCGTATTCTTGCTCCCGGTTACGTCGGGGCTGGTGCTGCTGGCCCCAAACACGGTGGCGTCCGTCGGCGAGTAGCTCGCCATCAGGGCCAGCTTGCCCCCGATCCCGGTCGTGCTGCTGAAGTCTGTCAGGCAACTCGCCACGCTGGTGTTGCCCGTAGCGGCAGTCACTGTCACCTGGTTGGGTGGCGTGCTCGCGTTGCTGCACGTAATGGCGGCGCCCGTGCCGTCCGTGAAAGTCGCCGTCCCGGTCGGATTGACGGCCCCTGCGTCGGGCGTCACCGTCGCCGTCAGCGTCACTCCGCTGGCGGCCGTCGCCGCGGTGGTCAGCGTGGTGGCGGTGCTCTGCGACACCACGAGACTCAGCCCCGCGGACAGGCTGCTGCCGAAGGCAGCGCTGCTCCCGGCGGCGGGCGTCGCCGGATTGTAGATCGCCGTAAGCGGATGATTGCCGGCCGGGGTCAGCCCACTGCTGAGGGTGCAGAGCGCCTTGTTGGTATTGGCGCCCGTACCCCCAGTTAGGTTGACCGACCCATCCCCATTGCTGCCCGTACACGTGGTCAGTTTCGTGCCGTTGTCAAAGAAGAGCACGCTGCCTGTCGTCGGGTCAATGCCGCTGCCCAGATGCGTCACCGTTGCCGTCAGCGTCAGCGGCTTGCCGCTCGCCACCGGACCCGGGTTGGCCAGCGCGGTGCTCGTCCCCGTCACGGCCGGGGTGGTGATGCTGGCCCCAAATACGGTGGCATCCGCCGGCGTGTAGCTCGCCTTCAGCGCCAGCTTGCCCCCGATGCCGGTGGTGCTGCTGAAGTCTGTGAGGCAACTCGCCACGCTGGTATTGCCCGTGGCCGCAGTCACGATCACCTGGTTGGGTGGCGTAGTCGCGTTGCTGCAGGTGATGGCCGCCCCCGTACCATCGGTGAAGGTCACCGTTCCGGTCGGATTGACCGTCCCTGCATCGGGCGTCACTGTGGCTTTCAGCGTCACCCCGCTGGCGGCCGTCGCAGCGGTGGTCAGGGTAGTGCGGGTGCTCTGCGACACCACCAGGTTCTGCCCCGGCGACAGGCTGCTGCCGAAGGCGGCGCCACTCCCGGCCGCGGGATTGTAGATCGCCGTCAGCGGGTGGGTGCCGGCCGGGCTGAGTCCACTGTTCAGAGTGCACGACGCCTGGTTGGCATTGGGCCCGGACCCGGTCAGGGTGACCGACCCGTCCCCATTGCTGCCCACGCAGGTGGTGAGTTTCGTGCCGTTGTCAAAGAAGAGCACGCTGCCGGTCGTCGGATCGCTGCCGCTGCCCAGGCGCGTCACCGTCGCCGTCAGCGTCAATGCCTGGCCGCTCGGCACCGGACCCGGGTTGGCCAGTGCCGTGCTGGTCCCGGTCACCGTCGGGTTCGTGTAGCTCGCCCCAAATACGCTGGCGTCGGCCGCCGTGTAGCTCGCCTTCAGCGCCAGCTTGCTCCCGATTCCGGTCGTGCTGCTGAAGTCGGTCAGGCACGTCGCCACGCTGGTATTGCCCGCGGCCGCCGTCACGGTCACCTGGTTGGGAGGCGTGGTCGCGTTGCTGCACGTAATGGACGCCCCCGTGCCGTCCGTGAAGGTCGCCTTTCCGGCCGGATTGGCCGTCCCCGCGCCGGGCGTCACCGTGGCCGTCAGCGTCACCCCGGTGGCGGCGGTCGCACTGGTGCTCAGGGTGGTTGTGGTCTGAGTCAGGCTCCCGATACTGGGGGCGAAGGTCGAGCCCGTCGTGGCGTAGACCGCTTCCACGTTATGGTTCGCAAGCGCTGCGTAGGTTGTGCCGGGGCTCGAGCACAATGCCACGCCACCAGAAATCGTCACGCCTGGGCAAAGCACTGTTATCGGTGTGGTGCTTGCGTCGTAGAAGCTGACGTTCCCGTCGGCCGACGGGTTCGGAGTCACGGTGGCCTTGAGCGTTTCGCTGACGCCGTCCCCGTTGGCGGTGCTGGTGACGGTTGTCTGAGTACCGGTGAGCGTTGCATTGCTGGTTGCATAGTTGACGGGCGCGGTCACAGTTGGGTTGAAGGTCGCCGTGACGCTGTGCCCGGTAATGGTGCTGAGGTTCGTGGAGCAGGTGACCACGAGACCTGCCGTGGAGGCCGACGACGCCGTGGCGGCGCATGGGTTACTGCCTGCGACCGAGAAGGCCACCGCCCCGTCAGCCATCCCCGGATTGGGACCGGCACCGCCAAGGATCGTGGTCTGGTCAGTGCTGACCGTCGCCTGCAGGGTCACGGTGTCCAGCGACGCCGCCGTCGAGCCCGGCGTCGGGGTGCTGACGAGGACCATCCTGGTCGGCGCCGGGTTCACAACCAGAGGGTTGAAGGAGCCGAAGCCCGGCGTGTACTGATCATCGCCGGGGAACTGGGCCGTGACCGTGTAGCTGCCGGCATTGATCGCCGGCGTGACCAGTTGCACGTTCGCGCTGGCGGATCCAGTCGCTCGCGTGGGATCCAGGCGCGATGACGGCTGAATGGTGGACGAGGTGATACCGAATTGAATCTGGGCGGTTTGGGTTCCGCCCGGACTCGACGAATCCAGTATCGGGTTCCCGCTGGACGTGACATTCGCATTGAGCGTGACGTTCGAGCCATAGTTGGGATTGCTGATCGGCGTCACCGAGACCGCAACGGCACTTGGACTCAGCGCGGCCTTGAACGACCCGGTCGCGGTTGCCATCTGGTTTGGACCATCTGGCACGCAGCTTTTGCCCTGGCTGACGAAGATATAGTTGAGGCCGTTGGTCGCGGTCGCGGGAGCGGCGCCCACTTTGCTGCGCAACTGGTACGTGCCGCTCCAAGTATGCGGGTTCGTTGGGTCGACCCAGTTTCCCTGGACCTGGTGCGAACTCGCATCCAGAAGGTTGGCAATGTTGGTTGAGTTGAACCACACCGTCAACGGCTGGCTCGGATCGTTGAGCATCCGTCGATTGAAAGCCACAGTGAAGGTGAGGTCACTCACACCGTATGCATGCGTGGCCGTGAGATTCGCCACGCCGGGCGCGAGAGGCAAGCTCGAATCCGCGTTCGCATCGGTCAGACCGATGTTGTTCGTCACATCCGTCTGGCCGGCGGGCGGTGCAACCAGGACTGGGGTCTGGCTTGTGAGAAATGGGCTGGAGTCGACGTTTCCTATGGTTTGGCCGGTAACCGGACCCGTGCTCGGGGTGTTCGCGGTGACGTTCCAGAGGTTGTTCTTCGCAACAAGCGTGGGCTGCGGCGCCGAAGACGTGTTGGTGACGTCGGCAACCGTTTGACCACTCCTCTGATAAGTCAGCAAGTCACTGTCACTGATCGACAGGTGTGAATCGCCGGACACGCCGCCTGACTTGACGCTCGAGCAGGTGAGGTACGCAATGCCGCCGGACGTCTGGACCGCCGGGGTTCCGTTCCCGTTGAAGATATCGCCGGAGAGGCCGTCTGGTGGGGTGCCGGCTCCTCCGAGCAACTTGATGGACGTGCCGGTGATCGCGGAAAACGTGCTGCCTTGCACGACATTGGATTGCGTCAGGTTCGTGATGTCGATGGCGTCATTAAGGATGGCCGCGAAAGCGCTATTCGTCACCTGGAGAGAGGCGCCCGAGATGGCCACGCCGGTCGTTGCATACCTGATGGCTGCGCCGTCGATCGTGCTCGCGGTCGCGCCAATACTTACACCACCCCAGTCGCCACTCGCTGCGGAAGGACATACTCCGGATACTCGCTGGACGAAGACCGTGTCGAAGCCGACGCCGTGGGTCGGGTCAGGGTCGTCGCAAGCCTTGACGGCAACGGACCCATCCTTGAGGCTGGTGAACGTCGTACCGGTTGATATCAAGGCCCCGTTGACCTTGATGACCCCGGTGAGCACCTTGACAACGTCGTGAGGGTAGGTGATGAAGTTGCCGTCGACCGTTAATCCGCCGTCCAGTAGATAGCCGAGATGGTCAGAAAGAATTGGCGGCAGCGGTAGTGCAGCCGGCAGCGGATTGTTGGTCGTGAGCCAGGTCAGCGGACTCGTTGCTTCCCCATGGATGGCCATTACGTCGAGGCCGTTGCCTGAGCCGTGGTTTCCCGCAACGCTAACAGCCCCGGCAACGGAAGCCAACTCGAAGTCCGCCCTGACCCCGCTGAGATAGATCGCCGGGTAACGGAAGTTGGTCGAGGGTCCACCGCTCGCGGTTACGGTATTGTCCCTCAGCGCCAGCTGATCGGCTCCGACGAGCCGAATCCCATAGGTCCCCGCGCTGGTGACCGTGTTGCTGTTGGCGATCGTCGGCTGCCCTCCGAGTCCGTTGGCTACGATGCCGTCCTTGCCGGTCGAATAGATCTGATTCCCGATCAGGGTCAGACGATTGCACGTTGATGGCGAGGGACAGCTGGCTGGACTGAAGAAGCTCGCGATGATGCCATGCGCTCGGATGTCGGGAGGGGTGCCTGGCGTCGCCGTCGCCTGGTCCCCGATCGTGCTTCCCTCTATATCGATTGGTGTGTCGGAGGCACTGATGCCGTCCAGGCTCGTGTGAAGGATTTTGGAATTCGTGACCTTCAGCTTCGGCAGGGCGCTCGTGACCGGTCCGCTGTCAATCGAGATCCCGGTGATGGCGTACTCGATCAGGCCGTAGTCGATGGTGTTGTCGCCGCGCTGGCCGGCCTTGTCGGTGATCGCGATGCCGCCCCAGTTACCCGCCTGCGGTTGTCCGCAATCGGTTACCGATACGAAGACCGACGGGCATGAGACGGCGTTGGCCACAGCACCAGACGCGTTGTCCTTAAGACTGGTAAAGGTCGCAAAAGCAGTGGAGGTCCCCGCTGCGATGAGGCTTCCTCCGTTGATCGTGATTGGACCGCCGAGCGACTTCACGACGTCGCCAGCATTCACGGTCAGCGTGGTGCCATCGAGGGTAAGACCGCCATCGAGCAAGTACCCAAGTGGTTTCGTCGTCACGTTGGCGCCCGGGGTGGTCCAGGTCAGGCTGCTCGTGACCGTCCCATCGAATGCGATCGAATCGAGGCCGTTGCCGCTACCAACATTCCCTCGCACATTTCGCGCGAAGTCGGCTGACACGTTCGGCAGGTAAATCGCCGGGTAGCGCCCTGCGCTGGCCGTCGGCCCGCCCCCGCTGCCGACGATGTTGTTGTTGCGAAGGACCAGGTTATTGCTGTTCAGCAGCCGAATCCCGTACGATCCCGCCCGCTTTACCTGGTTGTCCGTGATCCATACCGGCTGTCCAAAGAGGCCCTGGCCCAGGATGGCCTCCGCGCTCGTTGACACGAACCGGTTGCCGCTGAGTCGTACGGCGGCGGCGCTGCCGGGGTTGTTCGTGAGGTTGACATTGGCGCCGTGTACACCGCCACTGATGCTGGAGTCGGTTATCGAAATGGGGGTGTTGCTCGCGAAGATGCCGTCCGTTTTGGTCGAAACCACCGTGCTTTGCGAAACGACCAGGCCAAAGCTGAACGAGCCATAGGTCGAGGTCGCACCATTCGCGATGCTGATGCCGCTCGCGGCATAGCGCACGGAGGCGTTCACAACCGTTCCATTCGCTCCGCTCGTTGACAGGTTGATGCCGGCCCAGTCGCCGGGGGCGGCCGGGCCACACCCGGACAGGAGCACCGATGGGCAGGCAACGACGCCGGCGCTGTTATCGGTCAGGCTGGTGAAGATCTTCTGAGCGCTGGAGGCGGTGCCGTCAGCTCGGAGGGTGGCACCCTGCAGGTTGAGCATGCCCCCGTTGCCGACCTTGACGATGTCGCCGGCGCCGACCGTCAGCGTCTTACCGGGCTGCATGTTCAGGGTGTTGTCGAGCACGTAGCCAAGTAGCTGGGTTGGGTCGGCGGTTTTGCGCGCCGTCTGCCACACGAGATCGTCGGTGACCGTGCCGTGGAACGCGATGGCGTCGATGCCGTTGCCGGCCCCCGTGTTGCCGAAGATGTAGGGGGACAGGTTGGTGCCGAACGGGCCAGTGAAGCCGTTGAGATAGATCGCGGGATAGGTCGCGGCACTGTTGGTGACGGTGTTATTGGTCAGCGTGAGGTTCTTCGCGTCGCGCAAGTTGATGCCGAAGGTGCCGGCGCGATCGACGCTCGCGCCCGCGATCGTGGCCGAGTGGTCGCCTAGCGCGATCGCCAGGATGCCCTCCTGCCCACTACCGCTGATCGAGGTGTGGCCCGTGATGGCGAGCGGCTGTGCCGCGCTTGGCGTAACACCGGTGAGATCGACCTTGATCCCGTGCCCGGCATTGCCGGTAAAGGCGCCGTCGGCGATCAAGACCGGGGACTTCGTGGCGAGGCCATCGGCGGCCGTGTTCCGGACGTTACTCCGGGTCATGGCAAGGTTCGGCGCGACCGGGGGTACGGTTGGCTTGCCCAGTGAGATTCCGGTCACGGCATATCGGATCTCCGAGTCCGTCAATGTATTCTTCTTGCCCGGGTCGAGGATGAGACCCGTCCAGTCGCCGGGTGTCGTCGCCGGGCACACCCCGGAGATCTTCGGAACGAAGACCGAGCCGCAGCTCGGCAGATGCGGCTGCTGCTCCTTGAGACTGCTAAGCACCGCACCGGTGGCACTGAACGTGCCGCCGTTCATCGTGATCGCCCCGCCGAGGACCGGCGCGTAATCATTGGTGGCGAGCGTCAGGTCGCCGTTCACCGCCAGGTCTCCATCGACCAAATAGCCGAGTGCGCCGCTGGCGCCGACAGTCTTCCAATTGAGCGGCTTGAGGTCGGCCGTCGAGCCATGGAATGCAATCGCATCCAGGCCGTTGCCAGTCCCGGTGTTGCCGCTGACCGGGCCGCTGAAGTCAGCCTTGCTGATGCCGTCGAGGTAAATCGCGGCATAGGTGGTCGTATTTGCCGGGGTGCCGGTGCCGCTAGCGGTGACACCGTTCCCCTTCAGGGTCAGGTTGTCGGCCGACACCAGGTGCATTCCGTAGGTCCCGGCCCCCTCGACGGTGTTGTTCTCGATATCGACCAGCCTTCCGCTCAGCGCCGTCCCGAGGATCGCTTCATTGGTGCTCCCCTGGAAGTCGTTGCCTAGAAGTTTCAGCCCGCCCCAGGCGGCGGGCCGGGGGGTTCCCGTGTAACTCGCATTGATCCCATGGTCACCAGGGCCTGCTCCGGTGCATTGCAGGTAAGCAGTATCTGAAGGGATGGTGTCGATGCGACAGAACTTGCTCGTGCTGATGTAGACCGGCGTGGCGTTGATGGCGACACTGTCGGAGAAAGTCGGCCCCAGGCGGCTGTTGCTGACGACGAGACCGTAGGATCCACCGTCCGGTCCGGTCAGCGAGGCCTGGCCGCTGCTGATGTCGATCGCCTTGGTCGGGAACAGGATGTTGGCGTTGGCGATATTGCCCGTGCTCGAGACGAGGTTGATGCCGATCCATTCATTGGCCGGCAGTGGTGAGGGGCAGCTCTGGACGAACACCGAGGGACAGGCCTGGATGCCGACGGTGTTGTCGCGAAGACTGGTGAAGGTCTTCAGGCCGGCACTGCTGGCATCCAGGCTGCCGCTGGTGATGAGGATGGCGCCGCCCTTGACCTTGACGACATCGCCGTCCTTCACGGTCAGCTTCGAGCTGACGACCTGCAGATCCCCGTTCGCGACGACATAGCCGAGGGCATGTGGTGGGTGGAGGAGCGACGGCGCATTGGCGTCGTTCGTCGGCGTCTGCCAGGCAACGTCCGACACCACCTGGCCATTGAGGCCGACCGCATCGAGGCCGTTTTGCTGACCAGTGTTGTTGTTGAGGCCGCCGGCGGCAAACTTGAGGTTGGTGACGTTGGCCAAGTAGACGGCGGGGTAGCGCAGGAGGGTCCCGACACAGCTGACCACCGGCTTGGGTGAGCCGCTCCCATTGCAGGTGAAGATGTTGTTGGTAATCGTCGGGTTGTTCGCGTTGGTCAAATCCAGGCCGTAGGACCCCGCGCGAAAGAAGCTGTTGTTGTCCAGCTTGATCGGTTGCTGGCCGACGACGAAGTTCCCCTGGATCGCATCGTTGCCAATCGATCCCGCAGCGCAGGGCTGCAGCGGCACGCAGGTGGTCTCACCGAACGGCACGGAGCTGCCGAACGTCATGTTCTCCACATCGAGCGCTTTGTCGGGAATGCTTGCCGGATAGTTGGGCTGGCCTGCGTCGTAGGTCACCTTGATCCCCTGCGACCCGATGTTGTTGAGGGTCCCGAACTGTCCGTCCGGTCGCAGCGTCAGCGGGTCCACCCGGCCGGAGACCGAGATCGGGGTGTTGGTGGCGTCGATCCCGTCGAAATATGACGGGCCGATGCCGCTGTTGCGTACCGTCAGGCCATAGCTGGCGTTATCCGGCGATGATGTGGCGCCACTGGTGATCGTGATGGCGGTCAGCGCGTGCTGAATGCTGACAAACGACAGGGACGCGTTTCCGCGGTGCGCCGCGTCGGCGGCAGTGACATTGATGCCGTCCCAGGATGGCACGTCCGGCTCGGCATCGAAGATGACGGTGTTCGTCGCATCCGTGCTGACGGTCTTGAGCTGGCCCCCGTTGACGAAGATCCCGGTGCCGTGAGAAAAGATCTGGACCGGACCCAGGCTGCCATCGATCACGAGCTTGACGCCCGCGGGGACATGGATCTCGTCTGCGGCTCTTGCCAGCGTCAGGCAATTCGGATTGTTGAGATCGGTGGTCGGGAGATTGGGATCGTTGTGCGGCAGGATGTACGGGCTAGCGGTCCCGTAGGGACTGCTCACTGCCGTCCAGGTGGCGGTGTCGGTGCTGCCGGCATCGAGCTTGATGTCGCCACAGGGCACACTGGTCGCGACCACGCTGGTCGGGAGCCCATGTGGGTGCGTGTAGACGGGCCCGGCGCCCCGGGCAGTAAGGAGCACGGCCACGACGACGCCCAGTCCAAGCTTCCACGCGTGGCGGGCCAGGATGTTGGCGGGCGAAGATGGCGGCTTCAGCCGGTGACGTACGTCTAGCCTCACACCCTCCTCGGCACGGGTCGTTTACGCCCGTGGGTGCTTAAAGTTCAGCGCTGGGTTTTGACGTTAGGCGACCGATTTTGGACCGTCAAGGAAATTGCGCGAAACTCGCCGCATCCTGCCCATTCGGGCGTAGGGCTTTGCCCAAAGGTCGGGGGCGATCTCAGGAAGCTTGAGTGGCGACGTTGTCACCCCGGGCGGCGCCCCGACCAGCCCGGCCGGGCATCGACTTGAGCGCCGCCGCCAGCAGGTCCTGGGCGGTCAGGGCATCCCCGTGGTACTCGGCGGTCCCCCACTGGATCGAGATCCGATCGGACTGCAACGCGGTTTCGATCCGCCCCGCCAGCACCTCCGCCTGCGCGGTGTCGATCCCCGGCGCCAGCACGGTGAAGTCGTCACCGATCCACCGAGCCGCCAGGTCGTCGCCGCGGATTGACGCCCGAATCGCGCGCGCGATCCGCTTGAGGACCGCGTCCCCGGCCCGGTGGCCATAGGCCTCGTTGGTCTCACGGAGGTCCTCGACATCGATCATCAACAAGGTTCCCCACGACTGGGGTCGCAGCATCTGCTTGTTGACCGCCTCCTCGAACGCCCCGCGGTTCATTAGCCCGGTCAAGGCATCAACGGTCGCAGCCGCGGCGAGGCGTTCGATCAACCGCGCGTTGGCGATCGAGACCGCGGCCTGATTGGCCAGGATCGTCAGCAGGCGCAACTGGTCGAGGGAGTACTGGTTGAGCCCCAGCTTGAGGACCACGATGACGGCCAGGACCTCGTCCTGGAACATGACGGGTACCGCCAGCATCGACTCGTCGATCACGGTCGTTCCCTTCACGTGCGCCGCCTTTGGATGGTGCTCGGTGTCACCAAGTACCGCACCGCGGCGCGACTCCGCGACCCAGCCGGCAATCCCCTCCCCCACGTCGACCGTCGCATTGGCGGCGGTCACGCCCCGATATTCGTCCCGGTCGGTCCCGCGCATGTACACCACGTCCAGCCGCGTGCGGTCCTCATTCATCAATAGAACGCGGCACTGGTCAAGGGGTAGCAGGGTGGTAATGGTCTCACCGATGCGATTGCAAATGTCCTCGATGCTGGTCGCCCGTGCGAGCTGCTGACCGAGGGCCTCCACCGTCTGCATGTGCTGCGCCCAGCCGCGCGGCCCCGAAACGGTGGCATCCGGGGTCGGCTGTCCGACGGCCTGAGCGGCGGCGGCGATGTGGGGCGGTTCGTGCTCGATCAGGTCCAGCATCACGTCGACAACGCGGGGGTCGAACTGCTGGCCCGTTTCCTTGCGGAACTCCGCCACGATCTCCTCGAGGGGCAGCGCCTTGCGGTAGGAACGGTCGGAGGCCATGGCGTGGAACGCGTCGCAGGCGTGGATGACGCGCGCCTCGACCGGAATCTCCTCCCCTTTCAGGCCATCCGGGTAGCCCGTACCGTTCCATCGCTCGTGCTCCGCCCGGACGATGGGGCCCAGTGGGGCGAGAAACGGCACGGAGGCGACGATGCGCTCGCCGATGACCGGGTGCTCGCGCATGATCGCGAACTCTTCCGGCGTGAGCGCCCCCGGTTTCTGAAGGATGTAACCGGGGATGCCGATCTTGCCGATGTCATGGAGGAGGGCGCCGTATTCCAGCAAACGAAGCTGTTCGCCTTGTAGCCCCAGCCGCTTTCCGACGTTGACCGCCAGCTCGGCGGTCTCCCGCGAGTGTTCTTCGGTGTAACGGTCCTTCGCGTCAAGGGCGGCCGCCAGCGCGCCGATGGTTGCGACGTAGCTCTCTTCCTGCTGCCGGCGCCGGTTCTCGTATTCGTCGAGCAACGCCTGGCGCACGCGGGCCGGGATGTAAGCCGAGAGCATCGTCGCCACCGTCAGTACGGCGAGCGTTCGCGCATAGTAGTCGTCCCAGCCGTTGATGAAGAGCGGGAGTGCCGCGGTGATGGCGGTCATCAGCGCGATCGCGATGCCCGCCCGGAATCCGTAGGCGGCCGCCATGAAGACGGCTGGCGCAATGAAGATCGGCAGGATGTGCGAGTGAATGCCGCCGGTGGCCAACAGCATGAAGCCCAGCAGCACCAGGCCCGGGATGACGATGACTACCAGGAATCGCTCTACCGGCAAGCGGTGCCAGGGAAAGAACCAGCTGATCGCGGCCCCCACATAAGAAAGGATGGCGACGATCCAGATGCCGGTGAAGTCGAAGTGCGGCCCGCCGATAAAACTACTGCCGACGTTCACCGTGGCGGAGGTGACAAAGGCGATCGCCGCTATCCGGAACATCGCCTTGTGGAAGTCGGCTGGAATTCGGTCGTTTTCAGCCATACGGTGCCAAATACAACGTGAATACGAAGAGTTCCCGCCGTAATGTGCCTGTGACATCACGTTGAAGCTGGCGGATTCCGGGTCGGTCAGCCCCCGCCGACCGGAATGGGCGTGGAATGGGCGTGAAGCTCAGTAGACTCGCCGCATGCGCTTCATCCTCACGTACGAGGGTCCGCTCCCGCCGAACGGCAGACCCGAGGCCAAGAACCGCATTCGGATGGAGCTGAGTCCTCAGCTCGAGCAACTATGGCAGTTTGAACAGTCTTTGTCCGAACAGAGAGCCATTCCGGTTAAGCTTCGAGGCTCACACGGCTTCATTCCCATCGTCACGGTGCAGCACGCGCTTGTCTGCCACCTTGACATCACGCTGCTGCAGCGCGGCGATCCCGGCTCGGTCATCCACCGGGGTGGAGGCGACCTCGACAACCGCCTGAAGACGCTCTTCGACAGCCTGGGAATTCCCAATCCAGATCAGCTGGCAGGCCTGCCACCGCCTCCACCCGAGGTCGCGCTGCATGCCATTTCTCAGCCTCCGTACTACGTTCTCCTAGAGGACGACAGCCGGATCACGCGCCTCGACGTCAAGATCGACAAGCTCTTGCGGGACGGGCCTCCGAATGATGTCATGGTCATGATGGTCGTCACTGTCCGACCGACCAGGGTCACCGCCGCAAACACACCCTTCCTGGGCGGCTGGATCTCGTAGAACTGAAAGAGCCTGACCACCCGATCAGGCTCTGGCGAACGGAGGCACTGCGAAGGCCGGTTAGGTCTGACCACCCACGGCACGGTCCATCGCGTCGGCAGCGGCATGGCGCATCGTGCCGAACACATGGCTGTAGATGTCAAGCGTGATGCTGACGGAAGAGTGGCCGAGCTGCTCTGAGACGACCGTGACCGGCACACCGGCAGCACCCAGGATGCTGGCGCAGGAATGCCGCAGATCGTGCACCCGCAGACCGACCGGCAGACCGGCAGCCGCCACGTAGCGTCCAAACTCCTTCCGGACGGTCGAGTCCGACGCCGGTTCGCCGAACGCTGCCGTGAACACCAGCTTGTCCGTGTTCAGCCACACGTCGGCCTCGGCCTGTGCCGCCATCTGCGCCTTGCGCTGCGCCTTCAGCGCCGTGATGACCACCTGCGGCATGGCGATGGTCCGGTTGGACTTCTCGGTTTTCGTCTCGCCCAACTCTCGTTTGCCACCACCCACATGCTTCAAGCTGTGCGCCACGTGGAGCGTGCCGCGTTCCAGATCAACGTCCTGCCAGCGCAGCGCGAGGCATTCGTTGACCCGCAAGCCGCAGTAGAGCATGACCGCGATGGCGTTGACGTAGCGCCACTCGGCAGCCTGCGTCAGTAGGTGCTGCCCTTCCTTCGCCGTGAGGAATGCGTAGTCGCGTGGCTTGATCCGGTGCAGCCGGTCCGCGCCTTTGACCACGTTGCGCACGTCCGGTAGCTCCTCCTTGTTGATCGCATAGTTCAGCGCCGTGGTCAGGATCTTGAGCGTGAGGCCGATGGTGGCCGCACCGACGCCTGCGCCGTGCGCGTGGCGCTGCACCTGCTCGATGTCGGCTCGCGTGATCCGGTGCAGCAACTTCTCGCCGATCACCGGCAGCACGTACAGCCGCATGTGCTGCTGATACAGGGTGTAGGTACTAGTCCGGCCTGGCTTCACCGCCTTCTCGAGCCAGCGAGCGATGAAGGACGCGACCGTGTCCTTGGCATCGTCGTCCCGTTTCCGCTTCGCGGGCAGGTAGTACGTGTCCGGTGCCTGCCGCAGCAGCCGCTTCGCCTCCGCCATCGTGCTGACGGTGCCGAGTCCCTTGCGCTTCCGATTGCCGTTGCGGTCAACGACAATCCGGCGCACTTCGAAGCGTCCATCCTTGCGCTGCGTGACGCTGCCGGTGCCGTATCGCTGCCTCATGACTTCTCCTCCCTGAACGTCCGCCATTCGGTGATCGCCTTGCGCGAGAGGTACACGTTCTTGTCGCCACCACGCCGATATCGCTTCAGTTCCCCAGCGTCCATCGCCCGGAACAGAGTCGTCCTCCCGAGCGTGAACTCCTTGATCGCCTGCTGCAAGGTGATGAGGTCGGTGTCCTTCTGGTTCGTCATGACACTTGTCCGGCCGTCCGCTTGACAGCTGTGCCATACGCCACCCACGACGCGGTGATGCCGAACGAGCCTTGATAGGTGGATGACACTAGCCGCAACCCGATAACCGCATCGGCACCCATCGAAGTAGCGTTCTTTTCCAAGGCCTGAAGCAGCTTCTCGTAGCTGCCCGAGTCGGCGTAAGTTGTCCCGAGAATCTCGTAGTCCCACGGCACACGATCGACCGTCGCCATCAGCATCTTTGTCGGAGTCTTGTCGCGAGCCATCTTGCGTGTCCCTCCTACCGTCGGAGCAGGTCCAGCCCGCTCACGCCCGTGAGTTCAGTATAAACCCATGAGTACCGATTCGTACCTTTCCTCCCGATCCGTCCGGCGGAGTCCAGGGGCTCATCTTCACGCCCAGCTTCCCGCCCGAACAGGGAGGCCAACAGCCGCTAGAGGTCACGCGGTATCGCCGTGGTCGGATTTGGAGATGCTGGGAGGACTGTAGGAGTCCGCCTCGAGCATCCAGCCCGGTGTAGACTGCGGGCGCTTTGGCCGTCTCACCGACGCCAATCGTGACTCCTGGCCCGTTCGGACTGTCACCGGAATGGATAACAGCCGACGCGACGCTGGTGCTGGCGGTCGTCGCTCTGATCAGCATCGTCGGCCTGGCAATCACCTTGCGCCAGAACAGGCGGTTGGCCCATTCCGCTGTGCAACAAGCCGACCTGCAATGGCGGACGGCCATCCCGCATCTGCGCCCGATCAACATGGGTGATCGTGGCACCAACGTGGCTTCCATCGAAGATCCGACTCTCTCTGTCGAATACTCCTCTGGAATGCTGCCCGCGCACGACATCGACGTGTGGGTGCGCCATGAAGGCAATGTGCTTCACGGCCATCTCTCACAGCTTCTCCCGGCCGACGAGTATCAGGGTTGCAATCTCGTGGTGATGACCGACCCAGCCGCCATTAGCGCCATCCCCTTCACGGATGCTCCTAACGACCTAGCGGCGCACGATTTCTGGGTTGGTCTGCGTTGGGCTGGTGCCGAGCGGCAATGGCGGTCAAGCTGGGTGTCTCGCAACTACTACCTGCTGTCGCGCATTTCAATGAAGGAGGACAAGCTCAAGGACTAGCTCTCCAGCACCCGGAATCATCGGCCCGCCAGAAGCGCGTCAGTAGCCTCCCGCCCACTTGCCGACGAGTGGCTGACCCGGACGGACCTTGTCAATCTTGCTCTTGGCTCCGAGATGTGCCGCAAGAAATGCCTTGCGGGCCGCAGGCAGGCCGTTGGCCAGCGCGAGCGCCGAAGCCCTCTCCTGGCCGACGCCATGTTGCGCTGACCCGCGGATCGTTTCCTCGTGGACGACCTCGTCAATTTCCTTGCCATGGCCGAGACTCCTCCGGAAGTCCTGACCCCATTCCGAGTTGAGCAATCCGGCCAATTCGCGGTTCTCTCCACTGGCGACGGATCGGAGCGCGTTGACTTGCTGGTCTGGTGGAATGCCGGAGAGCTTGGTCCGCAGGTCATCACGCAGCAAGACTTGCCTCTGGGGATCAGAAGGCACGCTCGGACGGGCAGCGGCTTTCAGCAGATTCTCGAACACGTCGAGGCGCGTCATCGTGGTCGCCCGATGATTCTCTACGGCGCTGCTGGCCTGTTCGGCAAAGTCGTGCATCACTCGGTGTGGATCAGGACCCAGGGACGTGCGGTCCTCCGACATCTTTTCCAGCCGGGAGGCCGCGCCATTGGCGTCGATGTTCATCGTGTTCATGGCGCTGCTCGCGGAACGCCATATCTGCTTGAGATCGTCGGGAAGATCCTTGAAATAGCCTTCGGCTTCACTCGCATACTTCTGCTGCGCTGCGCTGAATTCCTCGATCGGATCGCGTTCTGCCATCAGTTCAACCTCCGCAATGTCGGCTTGCCGTCTGGTCCCTCAACGAGTTCCCACTTCGGCTTGCCAGCGAGTTCTTCAGCAGTCGGCGTGCGCAGTCCGAGCTTCGCTCCATCGGCCAGCGTCACGTCGGTCACATCGTCGTCGGTCGCATCGGCCATCTACGGAAAGCGCTCGGGCTTGTCGACTGTGCCAGGCGGAAGTGGCTCTGTTGCTGGCTTTCCGCCAGTTGAGAATGGTGTCTCCGGCAGTGGCGAGGGTGGCTCCGGTGCGGTGAACGGCGTGTCCCACGAATTTGGGTAATTCTTTCCGGGCACGTTAGTGTCCTCCTGTTGAATGCGCGAGGTTGACGGCAGTCGGCGGGTGAAGGCGGTAGGCGTCCTCATGGCGCTCCTACAGGCTCCCTGCAGGCTCGAAATCGTCTTTGAGGGTGCCGCTGGCTCGGGCGGTCGTAACGATCCTCGAAATCGGGAACGAAAGCGTAAGTGGGTCGCCCTAGAGGTGCGCATCCGGGAAAAAGCCCCTCCCTCCCTCTCAGCGTCGGCAGGGCGGTCACGATGACAGTCGGCGTCCCGATGGTCATGCCGCTGATCCCTCCAGGGCGACGGCGGGCATGACGAGGCGCACGTTCACAGCCCGGTGGGAGTTCTTGCCATCGGTGTCGAAGGCGACCTCGGTGTCGGGACGCAGGTGACGGAAGACTTCGGGACCACCAACGAGGTCGTCTGGTTGGAAGACGTAGCCTCGCTTGCGCTGCTGCCCCACCCGAATCTCTGCCCCATCGGCCCATACCGCCCAGACTTTCCCTGTCATGGCTTCACGCAGCGTGAATAATACGGCCACGCTGGGTCCATACGCCTTACCATTGACGCCGTGGCCGTGGCATTGGCGGTCGAGCCAGAGACGACTGTCGCTACCAACGGCCATGCTCCCGCCAGCCACCACGAGGATTGCCCTCGCCAGATCTACATGGAGCGCGAGCGGCTGAAGTTCGTCTGGGGTGTGGCTCGCTGGGGTGATCGCTTCGAATACTTGAAGGACAAGGACTTCTGGCGCGTGTGGGGACCGAAGCACATGCCCGAGTGCATCTGTCAGCCCAGCACCGGCACGCTGGTGGAGTTGCGGCCCACGAACACGAACGGCAACGGGCACAGCAAGAACGGCGCGTTCCGTCTTCACTATCAGCACCGACTGACTGCTCCGATCTACAGCGGATTGCGCGGCAGGCTCGTTACCTGGGCATACAAACAGACGGGCGACGTCGGTGTCGTGGACATGGAGTTGGAAACGCTCGCGAGGATGGCCGGCAAGGGCAGCAAGTCGGTACTCGCCACGCTGATGGCCTTCGAGACGAAGCATCGTCACTCGTCATCCTCCGACCACGGGATTTCCCCAGGCCACGGCAAGCCATCGCGGTCGTCGTCGGTCTCGAAGATTTCCTGATCCGGCTCTGGCTCGCGTTCCTGCTCATCCATCATCCTTCTCCTTGCCAGTCAGCACTCTGACCAGCGGCATCTGCCCGTCCGGCTGCTTTGGCATCGCCTTGTCGATTTCGTCGAGCACGTCCGCCCATGCCGCGAATGTCCAACGCAACGGCGATGGAATGATGCCTCTGACGGTGCGCAAGGTTCGCGCAACCCATCGGCGTTCAGCAGCCGGTACCGTCATCGCTTCGCACACCAACGCCTCCAACGCGCTGTAGAAATCCTTCATCGGATTTCTTTCACATGGGCTGGTCGAAGTTGCGCGTGGGCGACTTCCACCCCGATGTTTACAAACCGATCAACGTAAACCGAAAGAACCGATGACGCTTCAAACGGCGCTAGGGGTTGGGCGACAAACGGCGCTAGGGGTTGGGCGACGCGAAACGCTAGGGGTTGGGAGATCCGAAACGCTAGGGGTTGGGAATTCATCGCCGTGTGCTCGCGGCCTTCGCAACCCCTAAGCGCCCTGTATATATAGGTTGCGCTGGGTGTCGGTATGCCGCCTCGGCATCCGCGGCCAGTGCGTCCAGGTTGTCGTAGAGCGCAGCGCCGTTGTCCTCTCCCACCGATCGGAGTTGCGGATCGCGTTCTTCCAGCAGGCGTTCTTGCACAGGCTTCAGCCAGAAGATGCTTGCCACCTTGCCTCGACTCCGGATGCGTCCCAACACACCCAGCTTGACCAGCTTGTTCAACAAATCTCGGAGGCAGATGTAAGACGCTGGACCTTCTGGAAGTCCGAGGGCTTTGAAGAACTGGGCATTCGCGATCCTCGCCAGCGGAGGCATCTCCTTGTCGTAGTTGCCCAGTGTCCACTTGTACACCTCCATCGCAACTTTCCACTGGCGTGCGGTCTGGAGCATCGGCGTTATCTCCGTGATTACGGCGGAGCGCAAGGGCACTCGGTTGGTGCCGCGACCATACAGTTCGTTTCTGATCTGCCGATTGAGATCTTGGAGCCACACATCGGCTGACATGCCCAACGCAAAGGGCAAGGACCGACGCGACCAGAGCCAGCACTGTTCTGCCCAAGCGCGACGCGCTTTCCGCCCATGAAGGCGTTTGAACCAGCGAGGAATATGCAGGCGCGTGAACGAATGCGGCAGGTAGAACTGCAACTGCTCTGGCTTCGGCTTCTTCATGCCCGTTTCCCTGCGGCTTTCCGCTCCTGCCGCTTCTCGAACAGGGACACTTTCTTGCGCAGGATTTCCAGTTCCTTGCGAATCTTCTCGCGCTGCGTGTTCCGTTTCACGACGGGACTCCGTCGCGACGCTCGAACACTTCGGCCAGGTCAGCGCGTGGGACGAGCAGTCGCCGGACGTTCTTAATCCGCCGCAAATCGCCACGTCGGATCATGCGCACGATGGTCGGTTCCGAGACGCCCAACAGGGCTGCCGCTTCGGTCACGGTCGCGACCAGCGGCGAGGGCGCGGGCAGGTGCCGCCGCACAGCGGGCTTTCGTTTTCGCATGCTCAGACCTCCGTGATGTGTGTAGTTGTCAGCACATCCGCGGACCCGACGGCCAGCGGCACCCACCGTCTTTCCAGTCGCGGGTGTCGCGTGCTGTCGGCGGTTTACTTACCGGGCGACGTTAATCACCATCCTTGACGGTGGAAGGCAGCGTCCATGGGTCTGAAACATGGTCACTGCCCGCACCCACCGAACTACACACGGCAGCAATTTTACCTCGCGCTGGCCGGTTGCGGTTAATGAAATTGCTGGTCACGTCAGGAGCGATCCGCAGCGATCAGGAGCCATCAGGTCAGGTTCGCACCGACGCCGTCCACAGGCGCAGCAGACCGGAGGGCAATGATCGCCAGAGTTCGGCGACCAGATCAAGCGTAACGCTTAGCGCGAGTGCTGCTGGGTGGCTCCCAAGATCAAGAGGAAAGCCCAGACGCCAACGATCACAGCGGTCATAATCCACTTCGTACGAATGCTTTGCTCGCTCCTCCAGATGTTCCGGAGGGCGAGATAAGTCAGCACATAGGGAAAGAAGAGAATCGCAAAAAGCCACCACCAGCATCCGTGGCTCTTCGCTGGTAGTCGCGCTGGAACTGGCGGAGCTGCTACTGGCACTTGCGGAGCCGATTGCTGTGGGCCAGCAACGATGTAGACGGGAGTCGGCCCAGGCGGCTGTGGCGAAGCGGTCGATTCAGAAAGGGCATGGCGGCAGTAGCGGCAGCTTCTCGCGTCCTCCCTTACGGGCGCACCGCAGTTAGAGCAGTTCGCTACCGGCACAGCCACCCCGACCGGACAATCCCTACTTAAGAGCCTTGTTAACCTGCTCGATTAGCTTGCTCCACTGGGAGCGCTCATCGGCAGTGAGGTCGCCAGCGGTGTGGTTGCGAGTCCAGCGCAGGTAAGCCTTGGCCAACTTGTACTTGGAAAAGCCGGGTCCGAACTTGTCAGCGAAGACGTCAACAATCGGTCGCGTGCTCTGCTGCGCGGCCTGGGCCGCAACATCCCAGCCGAGATCGTCGCGACCAACGGCGATTAGGCTCTCCCGAAGTGCATCCTCGATTTCGGGCTTACCGACTGGCCCTTTGTAAGAGTCCTTGGTCCGGAGGATTCGCTTGTTTCCGAGAGTGTGGACAAGCGTGTCCTGGTTGGCTGCCTGATCGCCGGCGGCATCGGAATCAAGCAGGGCGGCGACCTTCAAGTTGTGGGCGTGAAATATCGTGGCGAAGTACACCACCTTCCCAGCATCGCCCGCAGGCACGAGCGCGATCTTCTCGTTGAGATCCGCATCCCCTGATTCCCGTAGAAGGGAAGCGGTCGCCTCAACGTACCAGTAATCGGTTAGGCCTTCCATCACAAGGTTTCTCTGCTGAGCGAAGAGACTCTGGGCCAAGTCGTAGCCGAGCGCTTCCTGAAGCACAAGAACGGAGGCTGGATCTTCAGCGGTCACTGACGTGTGGACCTTAGTCCCAACCTTGCGGTCGATCATCTCCACAACGCGCACTCGATCTAGCTCGTCAGGTCCGACCATGAATGGGGAGTGCGTGGTGAACAGAATTTGGTTCTGTTCCGCCAGCCGCGAGATGGTAGTACGGAAGTCGCGTTGCTTAAGACCATGCAGGCTAAGACCCGGTTCGTCCAAGAGAAGGATGGCGTTTCGATATTTGTCAGCCGTTTGTGCGAAGAACACGGTAAAGAAGGAGACAAGCCACTGAAAGCCTTCGGATCGCTGATCCAGCTCGATTTCAACGCCTAAGTCATCCACGACGACAACCTTGAGATATTGCTGGTCGGCGACGATCCGTATTGCGAACGCATCTTGATTTCCACCGCTGGTTGAGGCTTCCGGCTGCCAGACCTTCTTGATCTCGTTCGTAAGCCGCACGGACGCCGCGTTGAGCTTGTAGGAACGTCGATCAAGCTGGTCTTGATAGCGTTGCCACGCCGCAGCGTCCCCTTTTGATGGCTCGGCCGCCTTTCCGAGATCTGACAGCTCGCGGGCGGTAAAGCCGAGCAGTTTCAAAAGAGAGAGGTTGCCGAAATCGTACTCCGCGTCGTCGAGGAGATTCTGCTCGCTACGTTCCGCCAGACGCTCGAGATGGATTCGAGGTCTAACGCGGAAATATTGCGAGAAGTACACGAAGATCGGCTTTCGTTGATCCAGAAGAGTGAGCAGCGCCTGACGGAGAGACGCGACGGCTGCCTTATAGTGCAGTTCCTTGTATCGGGCGATTTCGCGATCATTGGCCTCGTCGACGAGCGGCAGAGTCGCTTCGAGCCACTGAGTAAGGGCGGCACCAGAAGGAACGTCGATGCGCCCGCTATCAGCCCAGCCGCTCGTTGCCGCTTGGAGTTTTTGCGTGGGAGTTGGCTGGGCCGCAGCACCTTCAGGGACGGCAGGCATGCGGCCATCCGCATGCGCCGCCAACCGAATCAGGTCGTTTTTCATCGTCCCATAAGTAGGTGGCTCAGGGCAGTTTTGCAGCCGGTGGTACACCTTGTTGTTGAGGCTGCGCCAGCGAACGTACGTGCATTGAGCGAATTCTGGTGAAATTGCATGAACAGCAGCGGCGTCGTCGTCGTCAAGCTTGAACTCACCCTCGGGTACGGTGACGTCCTCCGCCTTGACCTGGCCTGTATCGAGATCGTTTAACTCAGACCGAGGGTAATCGCGTAGCGAGTCAAAGCCTGGCGTGCCCGTGCTCGGGCTGAGTTGCTCCAAGGCCCGCAGAAGGACGGTCTTTCCGGCCTCATTCGGCCCAACCAGAATGGTCTTGGTCTCCTCGACCTCAAACCACCCTGTGTCCCTGATGCTGCGATACTGCTGAACTCTCGCTCGGCTGAGCCGCATGCTGCACCCCCTACTTGGTCACCCATTGTAGTCGCCATACGACGCGTCCAAATCGGCGTGAAATGGGCGTGGCCGTATTTGGCGCTCAGTTCAACGTGTACTCGGCCAGCTTCCAGCGACCGACTGGGGCTTGGCCAGCCCCATGGAGTTGCCGGCCGGCCGCCGGGACGCCCAGAATGCCTGTATGGCCGTAGGCGGAAACGGGAACGGGCAGGCGCCGGAGCCGCCGCTTCGGGTGGAGAGCCGGGAGGAGCTCGTCTACCTGTTGGGGGAGGCCTGCGAACTGGAGCACGGCCTGCTCTGCGAGTACATGTACGCCCAGTTCTCCCTCAAGCGCAGCGTCGAGGAGGGCGTCACGCCGGAGCAGCTGGCGCGCATCCAGGCCTGGGAGCTAACCCTCATCGACGTCATCAAGCAGGAAATGCTCCACCTGGCGCTGGCCACCAACATCCTGACGGCGATCGGGGCCGCGCCCCATTTCGAGCGGCCCAATTTCCCCATCCTGTCCCGCTGGTATCCGCCGGACGTCCAGATCGCCCTGGTCCCGTTCGGCGAGCGCGCGCTGCGGCACTTCATGTTCCTGGAGCGCCCAGAGGGGATGGCGCTGCACGATGCCGAGGGCTTTGGCGCCGTCGGTCACATGCGGCCACCCTCTAACGACGATCCGCAGATCACGGGCGGTGCTGAGGAATGGCACACGGTCGGCCACCTCTATCGCGGCATCGAGCGGGGACTCGCTCACCTGGTCGATCGCTACGGCGAGGCGGATGTCTTCATCGGTCCGCCGAGGGCGCAGGCAACCACGCAGATCTTCGAGTGGCCGGAGCTGACCGCCGTGACCAACCTCGCGTCCGCCAGCTCCGCGATCGAGATCATCGTCGAGCAGGGCGAGGGCGCCCGTGGCGATTGGGTCAACTCGCACTTCGGCAAATTCGTTGGGATCCTCGAAGACTATCTGGCGATTCGCCGCGCGGACCCCACCTTCGAGCCCGCACGTCCGGTGATTCCAGTCTTCCTTCGCGAGCCGCCCGACGTCGACCAGGTGACGCTGATCGAAGATCCACTGACCAAGCGCGTGGCCGACGTCTTCAACGCCGCCTATGAAGTCATCCTGCAGGTCCAGAGCCGCTACTTCGTCCACCACGGCGAGACGCCGGATGAACTCGAGACGCTGGCCAAGACGGCCAAGCACCTGATGAACTGGGTGATGCGAAACCTCGGTCCGATGATGACCGCGCTCCCGGTCGGTGCGCAACACTCGGGCCAGACCGCGGGGCCGGCCTTCGAGATTGTCCGCCCGGCATTCTTCGTCCTCCCCCACCGCGACGCCGCCTGGAAGATCCTGCGCGAGCGCTTCGAAACCCTGGCCGATATTTCCCTGAAACTGGCGGACGAGCCCGGACTTTCTGGGATGAAGCAGATCGCGGCCAACTTCCAGGGATTCGCGAGCGACCTGGACCAGCACCTGAAGATCCGCGCAGGATCGAAGACCGAGTCGGCGCGGAGTTAGTCGGGCCGTTACTGGCCGATTGCCCCGTCGGTCAATTCGCGCAGGATGTCGGCATGTCCGGCATGCCGGGCAGTCTCCTCGAGCATGTGCATCATGATGTACCGCAGGCTGCGCGGGCGGTCCTTCTTTTTGGACGCATCGTCGAGCGACGCCGAGGCGACGATGGCGCGGGACCGCGCGATCTGCTCCCGGTAGAGGGCGCTGACGCTCTCGATGGTATCGCCAGGCTCGAGAATGAAATCGGGATCGTTGTTATTCTCTGACTCCGGCCAGGGGTACGTGACGGGCTCACCGGCGAACTCCTCGCGGAACCATCCCATCTCCGCGTAGGCAAGATGTTTGACGACCCCAAGCAGAGTCGTGGCAGATGGCACCAGGCGCCGAGATGCCTGCTCCGTCGAGAGGCCCTCCAACTTCCACAACATCGTCTCGCGATAGCGATCGAGCAAGGCGCTCAGCGTCGCCTTCTCGTCGCCGGCAAATGGAACCTCGACACGGCGATGAGGGACAAGGTGAGCCGGTACCACGGCCACATTCTAAGGACGTGAGAACGTGTCATCCTAGATGCCGGCAGAGCAGATGACGGACCCCGCTCCAGCGCCACTCCTCTCCCGTTTCGCCACCAGGCGTCAGTTCCTGCAGGCGGCGAGCGCGGCGGCACTGGCACCGGCCGTGCTCAGCGCCACAGGTTGTGACCTTTTTGCCAAACAGGCCGCCTCAAAGGCGGGGCCAACCACGCACATTTTCGTTAGCCGTCCCGACCTCAAGCCGCCCCTCATCACGACGACGGCCACGGGGCCCGCGGTTGCCAGCGGACTCATCTTTATCACCGCCAACGGACCGCTCATCGTCGACAACCACGGCAGCCCCGTTTGGTACCAGCCCGCGCCTGCCGGCAAGTCGGTCTCCGACCTCAAGGTGCAGCAATATCTGGGTCAGCCGGTGCTCACGTGGTGGGAAGGGAGCGTCATTGCGCCGCCCGGGTTCGGCCGGGGGGAGCACGTCATCATGGACACGCAGTACCGCGAGGTGCGCCGCATCCAGGCCGGCAACAGTCAGCAGGCCGACCTCCATGAGCTGGTGCTCACACCGCAGGGGACGGCGCTCCTGACCGCTTTTCAGCCGGTGGCCGCGGACCTGTCCGCGCAGGGCGGCTCCGCCAAGGGAATGGTCTTCGACTGCCTCGTGCAGGAAATCGACCTCACCTCGGGGCGAGTGATCCTCGAATGGCACTGCCGAGACCACGTCGCCACCGCCGAGTCCTATTCACCGGCGCCCAAGGCTGGGACCACAACGTATGACTACTTCCATGTCAACTCGATCGAGGTGGGGCCGGATGGGAACCTGCTGCTTTCCGCCCGAAATACCTGGACGCTCTACAAGCTCCAGCGGCAGACCGGGGCGGTCATCTGGCGCCTTGGGGGCAAGCAAACCGATTTCAGGCTGGGCAGCGGCGTCACGTTTTCCTGGCAGCACGACGCACGCTGGCGCCCGGACGGCAGCCTCACACTATTCGATGACGCCGCCGCGCCAGAAGAGGAACGCCAATCGCGAGGTCTCCAGTTGGTGGTGGATGAATCCGCGAAAACCGTCACCCTGAAACAGCAGTTCGTTCATTCCACCGGCGACTTACTCGCCACCAGCCAGGGCAATATGCAGCGGCTCGACAATGGCCACTTCTTGATAGGCTGGGGAGCCTTGCCGTACTTCAGCGAATTCACCCCGGCCGGCGAGATGATCTTTGACGGCAAGCTCGCCACCAACCAGTCCTACCGTGCCTTTCGATTCCCCTGGACCGGGAAGCCGACAACCACGCCGACAGTCGTTGGCCGGCGCGCCGGCAGCGGCAGCCTGCAGGTCTTCGCAAGCTGGAATGGGGCAACTGACGTCGCTCAGTGGGAGGTCCATGCGGGCGCGAGTGCGGCGACCCTGACACGGGTTGCGGCGGCCGCCCGGAGCGGCTTCGAGACAACCATCTCTGTGCCCAGTAGCAGTCCGTTCGTGGCGGCTCACGCCCTGGACGGCGCGGGCAGCGTCCTGGGGATCTCTCCAACGATCCAGGTGTAGCTTGCGCAGGCTCCCCCTCCTGTTACTCCTGTTGCTCGGTCTGCTTCCCGCGTGCAGCCCAGCCTCAACCCCTCCGGCGACCTACCAAATTCCGCCAGGGATCAACAAGATCAAGCACGTGATCGTGATCATGCAGGAGAACCGGTCATTCGACAGCTACTTCGGCACCTATCCCGGCGCCGACGGCATCGCGATGCAGAGCGGTCAGCCGACCACCTGTCTGCCGAATCCCCAGACCCACAGCTGCGTCAAGCCCTATGCCAATCACGCCGACGTGAACGGGGGTGGCCCGCACGGCGCGAACTCCGCGACCGCCGACATCAACAGCGGAAAGATGGACGGGTTCGTTCAGCAGGCCGTTAGCGGAAGGCGGGGCTGCACGGACGTGACGAACCCCGCCTGCACGAATTCCGTCTCGCCGGATGTGATGGGATACCACACGCAAAGCGACATTCCGAACTACTGGGCGTACGCGAACAACTTCGTACTTCAGGACCGCATGTTCGAACCCAATGCGTCATGGAGCCTGCCGCAACACCTTTTCATGGTCTCCGAGTGGTCAGCATCGTGTACGCAGCACGACAACCCGGGCAGCTGTACTAACGCCTTGGAGAACCCGGGCCTGCCGCCAGACTTCGGCGGAAACCGTCGGGGCCAGCCGCGCCAGGCCCCGATCTATGCGTGGACCGACCTCACGTACCTGCTCTTCAAGCACCACGTGAGCTGGGGATACTACGTGGTCAACGGCACCGAGCCCGACTGTCAGAATCCCGCCAGTGTCTCCTGCGGTCCCGTCCAGCAAAACTCGAAGACTCCCGGCATCTGGAATCCCCTTCCCTACTTCGACACGGTCAAGAACGACGGGCAGCTGGGCAACATCCAGTCGGTCGAGAACTTCTACGCCGCGGCCCGCAGTGGCACGCTGCCGGCGGTTAGCTGGGTGGTTCCCTCTGGCGCCGTCAGTGAGCACCCGCCGGCGCGGGTCAGCGTCGGCCAGTCTTATGTGACCAGCCTGGTGAATGCGGTCATGGCGAGCCCCGATTGGAGCTCGACCGCGATCTTCCTGTCCTGGGATGACTGGGGCGGCTTCTACGACCATGTGGTCCCACCTTCGGTCGACGTCAATGGTTACGGCCTGCGCGTGCCCGGCATCGTCATCAGCCCGTACGCGAAGCAGGGCTACATCGACCACCAGGTTCTCAGCTTCGATGCCTACGACAAGTTCATCGAAGACGCGTTCCTGAACGGTCAGCGGATCGACCCCAACTCCGATGGCCGATCCGATCCGCGACCCAACGTCCGGGAAAGTCTCAAGATTCTGGGGAATCTCGCCGCCGATTTCAATTTCAACCAAACACCGAGACCGCCAACGCCGCTCCCGGTGCATCCCGTGACCACGCTCACCGGGGCGTGAGCAGTTTCGCCAGTTTGTCGAGCTCGCTCTCCCAGCCCATGACCGCCATCTTGGTCCAGTACTCATCGTGCATCGCATCGAGGGTCAGCACCATCGCCACGCCCCCTGGGTGGGTTGAGAGCTCGACCGTCGTGGCCACTTCGTAGGGCTTGACGTTCGGAATGAAGTCGGCGAGCTGCGTGAAGGCGAGCCACTTAAGCGGGACAACCTCGGTGTAGGTGACGAGAGACTCGGTCGTCAGCGGCATCCCCGCCTTCTTGAGGAACTCGATCTGGTCGGGAGCGATCGCGGTCATGGCGTAGAGGAGCTCACCACCGCGGCGAAAGTCGAGCCGGCGGACTTTCACCTCGAATCCTGGTGGACCCCACCAGGATTCGATGCCGTCCTTCGTCGTCCAGAGCTCCCACACGTCCTCGATGGCAGCGTTGAACGTGCGCTCGATGCTCACCCTCCGGCGAGCCGGTTGGGTCTGTGGGGCCAAACTAAACACCGCTCCGGTAGGCGCGCTCCAGCGTAGCGATGTCGAGCTTGCGCATCTTCAGCAGCGCTTCCATCACTTTTGCCGGGTTCCCGGATTTGGGGTCACCCATCATTTGCCCCAACGCCGCGGGGACAACCTGCCAGGAAACGCCGAACCGATCTTTGAGCCAGCCGCACGGTCCTTCCTCTCCGCCGCCCTCAGTCAGCCGCGCCCAAATCTCATCGAGCTCGTCCTGCGACTCACAGGTGGCGACGAAGGAGAACGCTTCGGTGAACGAAAAAGACGCGCCGCCATCGAAGGCCGTGTACTCCTGTCCGTCGAGTTCGAAACTGGCGTGCAACAGGCTCCCTTCTGGGAGAGGACCGTTCGCGTCAGCGCGCAGCATGCTGCGGATCCTGGAGTTCGGAAACACCGAGACGTAGAAATTGACCGCCTCTTCGGCGCGCTCCTTGAACGTCAAGCACGGTCTGACACTCTGCACCTTCGTCTTGTTGGCAACGGTCGTCGTCTGCGTATTCGCCTGCGTCATTTTTCTTCCTCCTTGTTTGTCGCTTGGGTCCTGCCCCGTCGGTCGAGTTCTGCGGTAAATCGGTCGAGTCGGGCCTCCCACATCCCGCGATACCCCATCATCCATTCATCCAATTCGCGGAACGGCTCGGGGCGCAGCGAGTAGAGCCTGCGCCGACCCTCCGGACGGACCACGACGAAGTGGGCATCCTGAAGGACGGCGAGCTGACGTGACACACCGGGCTGGCCGATATCAACGACGTCCACCAGCTCGCTCACCGAGCGCTCGCCGGAGCGGAGCGCGTCGACGAGGCGGCGGCGGGTGGGGTCGGCCAGTATCTGGAAGACGTCGGGCACCGCCACATATTACCCTAGCGACATATGTCTTGTCAACGATATCTTGTCGAGTCTTCGTGACGGCGTACCGGACTAAGGCTTGCGCCTGACGTCTACCCCTAGGAACGACGCCAATTCGTCCAACGCTCGCTTCGTGGGGCGAACCGGCCGCCGGGCCCCCTCCCAACCTGGCTCCCACCGCTCTCCAATCACGTTGAGGGCGCCGGCATTCCGGTCGACGGCGAGATCGAAGCGGGCGATGATCCGGTCGCTATGGAGGAGCGGCATCACAAAGTAACCCCAGCGCTTGCTCTTGGGCACATAGATCTCGAGCTTGAAATCGAAATTCCAGAGGGCCAGCGTCCGGTTGCGATCGCAGATCAGATTGTCGAATGGCGACAGCAGGGTCGTCCTCGGCTCGAACTCACCGGCCTCGATCTGCTCGAGCGAGCCGAGGTCTTCCGCGTATACGTACCACTCGCTTT
>Ga0209220_1000097_pt1 | contig 42005 bp, 47 predicted proteins | sample BlaSpr_A8_OM3_M3_FD_187984 | JGI IMG/M metagenome (GOLD analysis project Ga0209220, IMG submission 187984) | Forest soil microbial communities from Thunder Bay, Ontario, Canada - Black Spruce, Ontario site 2_A8_OM3_M3 (SPAdes) (version 2) | ecosystem: Environmental > Terrestrial > Soil > Boreal... | reverse complement strand
GGCATCTATCGCTCGAATTGCTGCGGCTTAGAGCGCTCAATACCGCGGGGCCATACATTTCCACCTTGCGGTGGCGGTAGGGTGCACTGCAAGGGCTCGGCGGCGAATTGGATTCTCGTCCGCGCTGCGCAGACGAAATAAATTGCTGGTCATCCCCGATTGATCTAGTTCCGTCGTCAAGGCTCATAAGCACCCCGCTTTGTTGCCAAAATGTAGCCAAATCCTGGTTACGCCCAGCCCGTCATTCCTAAGCCCCTGAATTCATTTGTCGAAAGGGCTTGCATTCTCTGCTTCGGCATCAGAGGCTGCCGATCTTGCGGCCCGCCAGGACGCGGCGGATCCCCTCGTCCATGCGGCGCCCGGCGAATTGCTCGGTCGCGCGGTTGAGTGTGTCGGCAGCCTGCTTGATCGCGCGGTGATCGGTGCTTTTCATCAGCTTTTCGAGAGATTGAAAGGCGCTCTCGATCGCGGATTTTTCCTCGGCCGAGAGGAGATGGGCATCCGCCTGAAGCGCCGAGCGCGTGGCTTCGAGCAGGCGTTGACCTTCGACGCGGTGCTCGGCGAGCGCCCGCGCGTGGACGTCCTCGTTGGCGTGCTCGAAGGAGTCGCGCAGCATGCGCTCGATGTCGGCGTCGGCGAGGCCATACGAAGGTTTGACCGTGACAGACGCCTCCACACCCGTAGTATTTTCTCTTGCACTGACAGAAAGCAGGCCGTCGGCGTCGACCTGGAAGGTGACCTTTATCCGCGCTGCGCCGGCGACCATCGGCGGGATGCCCTTCAGCTCGAAGCGCGCCAGCGAGCGGCAATCGGACACGAGCTCGCGCTCGCCCTGGACGACATGGAAGCTCATGCCGCTCTGCCCGTCCTTGAAGGTGGTGAACTCCTGCCCGCGCCCCGCCGGGATGGTCGTATTGCGGGGGATGATCTTCTCCACCAGGCCACCCATCGTCTCGATGCCGAGCGAGAGCGGGATCACATCGAGCAGCAGCCAGTCCTCGCCTTGCGGCTTGTTGCCGGCGAGCACGTTGGCCTGCATCGCGGCGCCGAGCGCGACGACCTTGTCGGGATCGAGATTGTTCAGCGGGTCGCGCCGGAAGAACTCGCCCACGGCGCGCTGGATCTGCGGCATGCGTGTCGCGCCGCCGACCATCACCACGCCCTTGATTTCATCCACCGTCAGGCCGGCGTCGCGCAGCGCCTTGCGCACCGGGCCGAGCGTCTTGTGCACCAGCGTCTGCGTGATGCGGCAGAAGGTCTCGGTGTCGAGCATGACATCGACAAGCTCGCCCGAAGAGAGCTTGGCCGTAATGTTTGCTTCCGAATGAAACGTCAGAAACTCTTTCGCCTCGCGAGCTTTGACCAGCAGGAGCCGCATGTCCCTGGGCGAGAGCGGCGCGAGCTTGGCCTGCTCGACGATCCAGCAGAACACGCGCTGGTCGAAGTCGTCGCCGCCCAGCATCGAGTCGCCGCTGGTAGCCACGACCTCGAACACGCCGCGCGAGAGCTTGAGGATCGAAAGATCGAAGGTGCCGCCGCCGAGGTCGTAGATCGCATAGACGCCCTCGGAGGCATTCTCCAGACCGTAGGCGATCGCCGCAGCGGTCGGCTCGTTGAGCAGGCGCAGCACATTGAGGCCGGCGAGCCGCCCGGCGTCCTTGGTGGCCTGGCGTTGCGCGTCGTCGAAGTAAGCCGGCACGGTGATGACCGCGCCGGCGATGTTTCCACCAAGGCCTTGTTCGGCCCTGTCGCTCAGGACTCTTAATATTTCAGAAGAAACCTCTACCGGGCTTTTCACGCCCGCCGCGGTGCGGATCTGCAGCATGCCGGGGGCGTCGACGAAGTCGTAGGGCGCGTTCTCGATGTGCGTCACGTCCTTCACGCCGCGGCCCATGTAGCGCTTCACCGAGACGATGGTGTTTTTCGGATCGTCGGCCTGTCGGGCCTGCGCCGCATAGCCGACCTCGGCGCGGCCATCCGGCAGATAGCGCACGATCGAAGGGAGCAGCGGCCGCCCGTGCGCATCGGGGAGCACGGTGGAAACGCCGCTTCGCACGGTCGCGACCAGCGAGTTGGTCGTGCCCAGGTCGATGCCGACCGCGAGCCGGTGCTCGTGCGACGCAGTCGAGGTGCCCGGCTCGGATATCTGCAGCAGTGCCACTATTCGACCGCCTCGTACGCAAGGTCGATCTCGGCGTCGAGTTTGTTCAGGAACATCAGCTTTCTGACCAGCCCGGCCGCGCCGGCATAGTCATTTTTCGCGTCGACGCTCTCGCCGATTCGCCTTTCAAGCGCTCTTTTCTCGCCCACCAGATTTTCGCGCAGTGTGTCCAGGGCAGCGGCATCCTTTGTCTCGACCGCCTTCTCCAGCGATTCCCGCAGCCCCATCTGCTCCACCAGGAAATCGGCGGGCATGGCGGTGTTGGTCTCGAAGGCAACGTCGACGCCGCGCAGCTCGAGCAGGTGCTTGGCGCGCTGCACCGGATCCTTGAGGGTCCGGTAAGCCTCGTTCACGCGCGTGGTCCACTGCAGGGAGGCGCGCCGCTCGGCGTCGCCCGCGTGCGCGAAGCGGTCGGGGTGGACCTTGGACTGGATGTCGCGGTAAGAGCGTTCGAGCGCCTCGGCCTCCAGCGCAAAGGCCGGTGCCAGGCCGAAGAGTTCGAAGTGGTTCTGCAACCTGCTAGACGTTAAACGATTCTCCGCAGCCGCACTCGTCCTTGACCTTGGGGTTGCGGAACTTGAATCCCTCGTTGAGGCCTTCGCGCGTGTAGTCGAGCTCGGTGCCGTCGATGTACTGCAGGCTCTTCGGGTCGACGAACAGCTTCACGCCGTGGCTCTCGAACTGCTGGTCCTCCGGGTTCACCGTGTCGGCGAACTCGAGTCTGTATGCGAGCCCCGAGCAGCCCGACGTGCGCACGCCCACGCGCAACCCGACGCCCTTGCCGCGCTTGGCGAGGGTCGAACGCACGTGGCTGGCCGCCTTTTCGGTCAGTGTAATCACGCGACTTTCTTCTCCCGTTCTGCAGCGAGGCCGTGCTTCTTGCGGTAGTCCTCCACCGCGGCCTTGATCGCGTCCTCGGCGAGGATCGAGCAGTGGATCTTGACCGGCGGGAGCGACAGCTCCTGGGCGATCTGCGTGTTCTTGATCGTCACCGCCTGGTCGAGCGTCTTGCCCTTGACCCATTCGGTGACCAGCGAGCTCGACGCGATCGCCGAGCCGCAGCCGTAGGTCTTGAAGCGGGCGTCCTCGATGCGGCCGTCGCTTCCGACCCGGATCTGCAGCTTCATCACGTCGCCGCAAGCGGGGGCGCCAACCATGCCGGTGCCGACCGCTTCGTCGGATTTATCGAACGAGCCGACGTTGCGCGGGTTCTCATAATGATCGATGACTTTGTCGCTGTATGCCATTTGAGACTCCTAGTGTGCAGCCCACTGCACCGTGTTCAAGTCTACCCCTTCCTTGTACATCTCCCACAGCGGCGACAGCTCCCTCAGCTTCGCCACCTTGCGCCTGATCAGATCCGCGGCGTAATCGATCTCTTCCTGGGTCGTGAAGCGGCCCAGCGTGAGGCGGATCGAGCTGTGCGCGAGCTCGTCGGAGCGCCCGAGCGCCCGCAGCACGTACGACGGCTCGAGCGAAGCCGACGTGCACGCCGAGCCCGAGGACACCGCGATGTCCTTCACCGCCATGATCAGCGATTCGCCCTCGACGAAGTTGAAGCTGACGTTGAGGTTGTGCGGAATGCGCTGCTCGAGGTCGCCGTTGACGTACACCTCCTCGATGTCCTTGATGCTGTTCAACAGCCGGTCGCGCAGCGCGCGGACGTGCTTGCTGTCAGCCGCCATCTCGAGCTTCGCGAGGCGCGCCGCCTCGCCGAAGCCGGCGATCTGGTGCGTCGGCAACGTGCCGGAGCGAAAGCCGCGCTCGTGGCCACCGCCGTGGATCTGCGGCTCGATGCGCACGCGCGGCTTGCGGCGCACGTAAAGCGCGCCGATGCCTTTCGGGCCGTAGATCTTGTGCGCTGTGATGGTGAGCAGGTCCGCCTTGAATTTCTGCAGATCGATGTCCACCCGGCCTGCGCCCTGCACCGCGTCGCAATGAAAGATGATGCCCTTGCCGCGGCAGATCTCGGCGATCTCCCAAACCGGGTGGATGACGCCGATCTCGTTGTTCACCATCATGATCGACGCCAGGATGGTGTCGGGACGGATCGCCGCCTTGAATTTCTCCAGGCTGACGATGCCGTTTTCCTCGACCTCGAGATAGGTTGCCTCGAAACCCTGGCGCTCGAGCTCGCGGACCGTGTCCAGCACCGCCTTGTGCTCGGTCTTCTGGGTGATGATGTGCTTGCCCTTGGTCTTGTAGAAGTGGGCTGCGCCCTTGATGGCAAGGTTGTTGCCCTCGGTCGCGCCCGACGTCCACACGATCTCCTTCGGGTCGGCGTTGAGCAGCGCGGCGACGTGGCCGCGCGCTTCCTCGACCGCCTCCTCGGCCTTCCAGCCGAACGCGTGCGAGCGGCTCGCCGGATTGCCGAAGTTCTCGGTCAGGTAAGGAATCATCTTCTCGGCGACGCGCCGATCGACCGGAGTAGTCGCCGAGTAGTCGAGGTAGATCGGAAGCTTCATGCCGCGACCTTCTCAGAAGGCCTGAAGTCCTTGATGACCGCCACCGGCTTGCCGCTCTGGTGCGCCACCAGATCGGCAAGCGTCACCGACGAGAGGTAGTCGTACATCTTCTCGTTTAGCGTCGCCCACAGGTCGTGCGTCATGCAGCGCTTGTCGTCGTGGCAGTTCTCCTTGCCCGCGCATTGCGTCGCGTCGAGCGGCTCGTCGACCGCGATGACGATGTCCGCCACCGAGATCTCCTGCGGGCCGCGCGCGAGGTTATAGCCGCCGCCCGGACCGCGAACACTGGAGACCAACTTCGCGCGGCGCAGCTTGCCGAACAGCTGCTCCAGATAGGAAAGCGAGATGTGCTGGCGCTCGCTGATGGTCGCCAGCGTGACCGGGCCGCGATTCTGGCGTAGCGCCAGATCGACCATCGCAGTCACCGCGAACCTGCCCTTCGTCGTCAGTCTCATGGTTGCCTTCTACCTTCTGATTAATACCCGATTACGGTAGTCAAGTATACCCTATATCCTAGTGATTTCCTCGGGTTAATTTCTATTTTGGAACAGCTACTTGACTGCCCGAAGGTGTTCTCGGGCAGCGGCTTCGGCGTCGCGTTCCAGCTGGGCCAGCTTCTCGGTCACTTCGGCCAGAGCGCGCTCAAGTTCCTGCGAATGCTCGACCAGCGTCTGGATGGCCTTCGCGTAGGGATCGTCCTGTTCCTGCACCACGGCGTAAGCGGCAAAACGCGCCGCCTTTTCGGCCCTTTCCTCAAAGATCCGTCCGGGGATCCCGACCACCGTCGCGCCCGCCGGCACATCCTTCACCACGACGGCGTTGGATCCGATGCGAGCACCGTCGCCGACCTTGAAACCGCCGAGCACCTTGGCACCCGCGCCGACAACAACGCCCTCGCCGAGGGTCGGATGCCGCTTGGTCCCGCGGTAGAGCGATGTGCCGCCGAGCGTGACGCCCTGGTAGATCGTGCATCCGTTGCCGACTTCGGCGGTTTCGCCGATCACGACTCCCATACCGTGATCAATGAACACGCAGCGGCCGATCTTCGCGCCCGGATGAATCTCGATGCCCGTCAGCCAGCGGCCGAACTGGGAAGTGAAGCGGCCGAGCCAACGCAGGCCGTGAAGCCAGAACCAGTGCGCGAGCTTGTGGACGTAAAGGGCGTGCAGCCCGGGATAGCAGGTGAGCACCTCCCAGCGCGTGCGCGCCGCCGGGTCGCGCTCCAGGATGCATGCGATATCGTCGCGCAGCTGTTTGAACATGAAAGGATTCTAAGGGTGTCCGACTGATTTGATCAACTATTTCCCGGAGCGTTTCGCGAGCAGCGCGCGCAGCAGCCCGCGCAGAATGTTGACCTCCTCGCGCTCGAGCGCAGGCACGCGCGAGAAGAGCCGTCGCCAGCGCTCGCGCAGGCGCGATCCGGAGCCGGGGACGAGAAATTCGCTGTCGAGCGCGGCTTCCTCGAGATGCGCATACAGGCCTTCGATGTCCTCGACGGTGGCGAGCTTTTCGGAGCGTCCCGCCGGCACCGGATTTGCGCTGTGCATTTGAATTTCGTAGGCGACGACCTGAACGGCCTGAGCAAGATTCAGTGAGCTGAATTCGCTGCTGGTGGGGATGTGGACGAGGAACTGGCACGCAAACATCTCTTCGTTGGTCAGGCCGGCCATCTCGTTGCCGAAGACAAATGCGACATCATTTGCCAATTCCATGGCGCGGGCCGCCGCCGCCCGCACGTCCAGGACTTGCGGCGACCATTCGCGCGGCCGCGCCGAAAGCGCAAAGGCGGCGACGCAGTCCTTGATTGCCTCTTGCAGGCTGGAATGAATTTTGGCCTGCCGTAGAACATCCCCGGCATGGGTCGCCATCCATTCGGCTTCCGGCGCGGGGAAGCGCTCGGGCGCGACCAGCCGCAGATCGGACAAGCCCATCGCCTTCATCGCGCGCGCCGCCGCGCCGATGTTGCCCGGATGGCTCGGCCTGCATAGCACGATGCGGATTCGCTCCATGGCGACAGTCTAGAATACGCGGCCCATGCATCCTATGCTCAACATCGCGGTTCGCGCCGCGCGCCGCGCCGGCTCGATCATCAACCGCGCGTCGCTCAGCGGCGGCGCGCTGAATGTCCGCTCGAAGCGGGTGAATGACTTCGTGACGCAGGTAGACCAGGCAGCCGAGGAAGCGATCATCGAGATCGTGCGCAAGGCGCATCCGGACCACGGCTTCCTCGCCGAAGAGTCGGGGAAGACGGCCGGCGCGGCCGAATACGTCTGGATCATCGACCCGCTCGACGGCACCACCAACTTCATCCACGGCTTTCCGCAGTACTGCGTGTCGATCGCCGTCGAGCATCGCGGTGCGCTCGCGCACGGCGTCGTCTACGACCCGGTGAAGAACGAGCTATTCACCGCTTCGAAAGGCCGCGGCGCCTTCCTCAACGACCGCCGCATCCGCGTCTCGAAATGCACGCGCCTGAAGGAATCGCTCGTCGGCACCGGATTTCCATTCAAGGAGCTGTCGCGGCTCGACCTCTATACCCGGCAGCTGAAAACCGTCATACAGGGCAGCGCGGGCGTACGCCGCGCCGGCGCCGCCGCGCTCGATCTCGCCTACGTTGCCTGCGGGCGGCTCGATGCGTTCTGGGAGATGGGACTTTCGCCGTGGGACATGGCGGCGGGCACGCTCCTCATCCAGGAATCCGGCGGGCTGGTCGGAGATTTCGCGGGCGACGGCGATTACATGAAATCGGGCGACATGAGCGCTGCGACGCCGAAAGTTTTTGCGCAGCTGCTCGAAGCGCTGCGCTGAGAGTTTCGCCGCGGCTTTGTGACCTTATCCCTGAAACGTGAACCCGACTTGCTGTAGCATCCGGGTTATAAAAACTAAAAGTTGCCGCAGAACTTGCCGGGAGTATTCAGGGGCCGTCTAAAGGAGGCTTCTGTGCGCATAGTCGCCACAGCGGTTCTGGTGCTTGTGCTTCTGCCGTCCGCCCCGGCGGCCCGGTCGGAACAAGCGAGGCTGGACAAAGCAGTCGATCTGCTCCAGCAGCAGTCGCAGACGGGCAAAGGCGAATTCATCGCCTTCATCAACGCCGCGGGCGGCGCATATAGCTGGGTGAACACCGAGCTCGAGACCAAGGAAAAAGGTCACCGGCTATTCTGCCCGCCTCCGGGAACATTGCTCACTTCGCGCGACTACGCACAGATCGCAGTTATTGAATACAAAAAGGGTAAGAACGAATACGCGCAGCGAACCGAGTATCCGCTGGAGGTGCTGTCGCTTGCCTTGCTGAGGGGGTTGCAGGACACGTTCCCTTGCAAGTGAGGCCCCCGCATAATTAGGGCCTCATGGAGCAGATTCACACGCCAATGATGCAGCAATACCTGCGCATCAAGGGCGAGCATCCCGACATCCTGGTGTTCTACCGGATGGGCGATTTCTACGAGCTGTTCTACGACGACGCCGAAAAGGCGTCACGCCTGCTGGACATCACGCTGACCTCGCGCGGCGTGTCGGCCGGCACGCCGGTCAAGATGGCCGGCGTGCCCGTCCACTCGATGGAGCAGTACCTCGCAAGACTGGTGAAGCTCGGCGAGTCGGTGGCGATCTGCGAGCAGATCGGCGACCCGGCGGCGGCGAAGGGGCCGGTCGAGCGCCAGGTGACGCGCATCGTCACGCCCGGAACTCTCACCGACGCGTCGCTCCTGGAGGACAAGTCCGACAACATCCTGTTGGCCCTTTCCAGGGACAAATCGACGGTCGGCCTGGCTTGGCTGTCGCTCGCGAGCGGCACGCTGCGCGTCGCGGAGATTGCGCCGCAGGCGCTCGCCAACGAGATGAGGCGTATCGGCCCCGCCGAGGTCCTGGCTGCAGACGATTTTGATTCGGAAGGATTCTTCGTCACCCGCCTTCCCCCCTGGCATTTCGACATCGACACCGGCAAGCGAAAGCTCCTGAAGCAGCTCGGTGCCGCGACGCTTGCCGGCTACGGCTGCGAAGATCTCACGGTGGCGATCGGCGCCTGCGGCGCATTGCTCGAGTATGCCGGCAAGACGCAGGGGCAGGCGCTCGCGCACGTCACTGCGGTCACCGCCGAGCGCGCCGGCGAGTATGTGAGGCTCGATGCGGCGACGCGCCGCAACCTCGAGCTTACCGAAACGCTGCGCGGCGAGCCGGCGCCGACGCTGTTCTCGCTGCTCGACGAATGCGCGACCGGCATGGGCAGCCGCTTGCTGCGCCATTGGCTGCATCACCCCCTGAGGGATCGCGCGCCGCTCGAGCTGCGGCACGAGGCGGTCGCCGCTCTTCATGAGACTAACCTCCATAAGATCCTGCGCGGCTTTTCGGACGTCGAGCGCATTACGGCGCGCGTCGCGCTGAAAAGCGCCCGTCCTCGCGAGCTCGCCGGCCTGCGCGAGAGCCTGAAGCTGCTGCCGGATCTCGCTGCCGCGCTTCCGGATTGCGCTTTGCTGCGGAAGCTCAGGGAAGATCTTGCCACTCCCGGCGACTGTCTCGCTACTCTCGACAAGGCGCTTCATGCCGAGCCCGCGGCGCGCGTCATCGACGGCGGCGTTATCGCCGAGGGTCATGACGCCGAGCTCGACGAGCTGCGGCAGCTGCAGTCGAACGCCGGGGAATTCCTCGTTGCGCTGGAAGCTCGAGAGCGCAGCCGCACGGCGATTCCGAACCTGCGCGTGGCCTATAACCAAGTACACGGCTACTACATCGAAGTGACGAACGCGCACGCGGGCAAAGTGCCCGACGACTATCGCCGCCGGCAGACCCTGAAGAACGCCGAGCGCTACATCACTCCGGAGCTCAAGACCTTCGAGGACAAGGCCCTGTCCGCGCGCGAGCGCGCGCTGGCGCTCGAAAAGTCGCTCTATGAAGAGCTGCTGCAGGCGCTGCAGGTTCATGTGCCTGTCCTGCAGCGCATCGCGCGCGCACTCGCGCAGGTTGACGTCCTATCCAGTTTCTCTTCGGTTGCAGCCAAGCGCAGCTACACCCGCCCGATGTTTGTCGAAGACAACCTCATTGAGCTGGATGCCGGGCGGCATCCGGTGGTCGAAGGGCAGATCGAGAACTTCATCGCCAACGACTGCCGCCTGTCTGCGGCGCGCCGCCTGCTGCTCATCACCGGCCCCAACATGGGCGGCAAGTCGACCTACATGCGGCAGGTGGCGCTCACGGTACTGATGGCGCATGTCGGCTGCTTCGTTCCTGCCCGCTCTGCGCGCATCGGCCCGATCGACCAGGTCTTCACGCGCATCGGCGCGGCGGACGACCTCGCCGGCGGGCGCTCGACCTTCATGGTCGAAATGACGGAAAGCGCGAGCATCCTGCACAACGCGACCGATAAAAGCCTGGTGCTGATGGACGAGGTCGGCCGCGGCACCTCGACCTTCGACGGCCTGGCACTCGCCTGGGCAATTGCCAGGCATCTGGTAGAAAAGAACCGCTCCTTGAGCCTCTTCGCGACACACTATTTCGAGATGACGCGCCTCGCGCTCGACTACAAGGAGGTGGCCAACGTGCATCTCGATGCCGTCGAGCACAAGGACAGCGTGGTGTTCCTGCACGCGGTGGAGGAAGGCCCGGCAAGCCAGAGCTACGGCCTGCAGGTCGCCGCGCTCGCCGGCGTGCCGAAGTCGGTGATCCGGCAGGCGCGGCGCTATCTGCAGCTTCTGGAGGAATCGAGCCTGGCGTCATCGCAGCAGGGCGATTTGTTCGCCCGCAGCAAACCCGAAGAGCCAGAGTCCCCATCTGACGCGCTGCGCGACGAGCTGGCGAAGCTCAACCCGGACGAGCTCTCGCCGCGCGAGGCGCTGGAGCTGCTTTACCGCCTGAAGAAGCTGCAGTGATCGATGTCGGGGCAAACCTCACGCATGCGGCGTTCCGCGCCGATCTCGACGAGGTGGTCGCACGCGCGCGTGATGCCGGCGTCACGCCCATCGTGGTGACCGGGAGCACGCTGCAGGAAAGTCATTCGGCTCTGGAGATTGCCTCGCGTTTTCATCTTTACGCCACGGCGGGCGTGCATCCGCATCACGCAAAGGATTGCAACGCCGAAACCATCCCCGCCCTGCGCGAGCTGGCGCGGCAACCGCGCATCGTGGCAATCGGCGAATGCGGGCTCGACTTCAACCGCAACTATTCGCCGCATCCAGACCAGGAAAAATGGTTCGTCGCGCAGCTCGAGCTGGCAATGGAGCTGCAGAAGCCTCTGTTTCTTCATTCCCGGGATGCGCATCCCCGATTCTCTGAAATCCTTAAATCGTTCAAACCGAAAAGAGCCGTGGCGCATTGCTTTACCGGCGAGCGCGACGAGTTGCGCGCTTATCTCGACCTCGGCCTGTATATAGGCATCACCGGCTGGATCTGCGACGAGCGGCGCGGCCGGCATCTGCTCGAGCTGGTGCGCGAGATCCCGCGCGACCGGCTGCTTCTCGAGACCGATTCTCCATACCTGACGCCGCGCGATCTCAAGCCGCAGCCCAAGGCCCGGCGCAACGAGCCGGCCTTCCTGCCTCACGTCGCGAGAGCCGTAGCGCGCGCCCTCGATCGTCCGTTGGAAGAGCTCGCCGCCGAAACTTCGCGCAATGCGCGGGTATTCTTCGATCTTCATGAACCTGGTCCAGCTTCTCCTGAGAAGCGCCCGCCGGCTGCCTGAGCGGCCGGCGCTGGCCGTAGGACGGCAGGCGGTTCTCACCTACCGCGACCTGGCCGAGCGCGTTTCCCGGCTGAGCTTCTCGCTGCAGAACAGATTCAAGCTGGCGAAGGGCGATCGCGTCGCGCTGGCAATGAAGAACTGCCCGGAATACTACGAGGTGCTGTTCGCCTGCTGGCACGCCGGCCTTAGCGCCGTGCCGATGAACGCCAAGCTCCACGCCAAGGAATTCGCCTACATTCTCGACAACGCCGGCGCCAGGCTCTGCGTCGTCAGCTCAGATCTGCGGCCCGCGATTCCGAGCGGCATCCCCGCCAGCGAGCTGGAGTCTGATGGAGAAGCCGCCCCGGCCGAAGTTCGTCCGGATGATGCCGCGTGGCTTTTCTATACCAGCGGCACGACGGGGGTGCCGAAAGGCGCGGTGCTCACACACCGCAACATGTGGGCCCAGACCCTGGCGTATTTCGCGGACATCGACAAGCTCGGGCCGCAGGACGCGGTGCTGCACGCGGCGCCGCTGTCGCACGGCTCGGGTCTCTACGGCCTGCCGCACTTCGCCGTCGGCGCGGTGAACGTGATGCCGGAAACCGGTCACTTCGAGCCGGAGGAGATTTTCGCCCTCCTCGATCACTGGCCGAACATGTCGTTCTTCGCCGCGCCGACGATGATCGTCCGGCTGCTCGCGAGCCGGGCTGCGCGTACTCCGCGCAACCTCAAGACCATCATCTACGGCGGCGCGCCGATGTATGTTGCCGACTCGCTGCGCGCGATCGATCTCTTCGGACCGCGCCTTTACCAGCTCTACGGTCAGGGCGAGGCGCCGATGACCATTACGGGGTTACCGCAAGAACTTCACAACAAGGATTTTGTTGAACGCCTTTCTACCTGCGGTTTCGCGCGCACCGGTGTGGAAGTGAAGATCTTCGACGAAAAAGACCGGGAATTGCCCGCCGGAGAGGTGGGCGAGATCGTCACCCGCTCCGACTGCGTGATGGCAGGCTACTGGAATAATCGGGCGGCGACTGAAAAAACCCTGCGCGGCGGCTGGCTCCATACCGGCGACGTGGGAAGCATGGACGACGCGGGATTCCTCACCATCAAGGACCGCTCCAAGGACATGATCATCTCGGGCGGCGCCAACATCTACCCGCGCGAGATCGAGGAGGTGCTGCTCAGGCACCCGGCGGTCGCCGAATGCTCGGTCGTGGGCAGGCCGCACCCCGAATGGGGCGAAGAAGTCGTGGCCTTCATTGTTTCAAGGGCCAACGTCAGCCCCGAGGATCTGGATTCACTGTGTAAAGAAAACATCGCGCGCTTCAAGCGGCCGCGCGAGTACCGCTTCGTGGACAGCCTGCCGAAGAACCATTACGGCAAGGTGCTGAAGACCGAGCTGCGCGCGCGCCTTTACCCTAGCGGCCACAGCATTCGCTCAGGCGATTATCGGGGTCGTTCATGATATAGACCTCGCGCACGATGCCGTCGGGCGACAGCTGGATGTACAGCGCCTGCGGTGTCGAGCCGGCGGCCGCGGTCATCATGCGGTAATCCCAGATGTCGCGCTGCATGCGCGGGAAAGGCCACACCCTGTACGGCGGCCCAAGCAGGTCGCGGACGTCGTCGGCGCGCCACTTGCCGCGCTCGATTTTCGCCACGTTCTCGTCGGTGAGCCGCTGCTCGATCGAGATCAGCCTGCCGTCGGCATCGAACCGCGCGACGTAGTTCACCATGCCATAAGGCTGCCGCGGGTAATAAAGCCAAGTTTCACCGCCGTGCACGCGCTTGTCCGCCGCCGGGCCCATCACCGACTCCACTTGGGCAGCCGAAGTGCCAGGCGCGAGGCCATGGCCATCGAAGCTCGCACAGCCCGCAAGGACTAGGATCGCAATTGCCGTCAGCAGAAATCTCATGTTCATCTCCTGAAGCCCGTGCGGTGGCCGGCGCCGAGCCGCGGAATTTCCGGATCGTCCATATAGTAGACCTCGCGCACGACGCGGTCGGGCGAGAACTGAACGAAGAGCGCTTTCGGAAACGGGAAGACCTGCATCTTGTACGTCCAGATCTCGCGCTCCATGCGGGGAAACTGGTCCACCCTGTACGGCGGCCCGACGACGTCGAGGACCTGATCGGCGGTTGTCTTGCCGCGCTCGATCTTGGCGATGTTCTCCTCAGTGAGCCGTTGCTCGATGGCAATCAGCCTGCCATCGGCGCCGACGCGCGCCGCGTAGGTTCCGTCGCCGTAAGGCATCCGCGGAAACCACAGGACGGTTTCGCCGTTCGGCCCGGGGCGCTTGTCCGCCGCGGGGCCCATTACCGCCTCGACCTCGGCCGCGCTCGATCGCCCCGGTACCAGGCCGCCGCCGGAGTAGCTCGCGCATGCCGCCAGCAGAGACAACAGAAGATATGGCGCGCGCATCATTCGAAGCTATCGCGCGCGCGCCAGTCGGGATCATCGATCAGGTAGAGCTCGCGCACGACACCGTCGCCCGAAAATTGCACGTAGAGGTGCTTGGGCGTCGGATCTGTCGCCATCATCGGATACGTCCAGATCTCGCGCGCCAGGCGCGGATAGGCATCATCGCGCCATGGCGGGCCGAGGAGATCGCGCACCTCCCGCTCGGTGGACTTGCCAGGCTGCAGCTTGGCCACGTTCTCGGTGGTAAGCCTCTGCTCGACGGCAATCAGCTTGCCATTGCGGTCGAAGCGCGCCGCGTACATCTGCCGGCCGAACGGCAGACGCGAGTAGTAGCGCACGCTCTCGCCGTTCGGCGCGCTGCGCCGCTCGGCTGAAGGTCCCATCAGCGCCTCTACTTCCTCGGCGCTCGAGCGGCCAGGCTCAAGCCCGCGGCCGGAATAGCTTGCGCACCCTGCGAGCAGAAGTCCGCATACCGCGGCTATGATCGTCTTCATGCCTCTCTCCAGACCACTTCAATCAGCTTGCGCGCCGGGTCAACGCGCACCCAGTCGCCGCTGCGGATGACTTCGCCCGGGTGCGGCGTCCAGCCGGCGGTGATCGGTATGCCGGCGAACACCGCGCCCTGCACCATCACCGGATTGGTCACACCGAATATGAACGCTTTCGGCGCGATTTTCTTCCATTTTATGTCGTAAAAAGCCCAGCCCGCCGCGATGCCGCCCTTGGCCGTTGGAAAAAAACACACCTTGTCGACGATGCTCGTGCCTTCGAGCTTGTGGCCCGGCCTGGTGATGATTCCCGACCAGCGATCGAGGTCGTAGCGAGGCGAGAAGCCTTCCTCGGACAACAGCGCTTCTCCCTCAACGACGGGGCCGAAACCTTGCTGCACCCTTACAACACTCATCGCAGCACTCCGCTGCATGCGATCTCCACGCATTCGGCGCTGCGACGCAAAATCGCGTTGAATCGGTGCGCGCCGATGATGTTCACGATCTTCGCTGAATTCGACACCATGTTGGTCCAGCGGCGCGAGCGCCGCAGCGGCGAGAGATTCTGCAGGATGTAGAAGCACACCCCCTCGAGGATTGTCACTCCGGCGTCTTCCAGCGTCTTCGCGTAGCCGAGCGCGCGCGCCTGCGCGAGCACCGCGCCGTTGGTCGTGACGAAGCACGACGACCCTTCCTTTAGTTTCCTGCCGTGGAAGAGCTGCGCGAGCCGCCTCACCTCGAACAGCGATTGCTGCGGGCCGGAGAACACCACCAGGCGGGCATCCCCGTCGCCAAGGTCGTAACCGGAATAAACCGATTCGATGTCTTTCCCGGTAACGACGGTTTTTTCCCGAAGAAGCTTGATGTTGGGCGGCGCCTCGGGCGTTACGCCGACGAAATGGAACATCGCCATCGAGCCGTAGCTCGCGAGCGCGGCGCCGAGATGCTTCAGCTCATCCGCCGTCGGCGTGCGCCGATAACCATGAAACACCGGCACGGCAAAGTAATTCTGGTGCGATTCGCCCACCAGCTTGCCGACGGCTCCCCAATCCGCGAGATCATCGAGGCTTGCATCCAGCCGGACTGCGAAGGTGCCGCGACGGTTTTCGTCGAGATGAAACCCATATTCCGGCGTGCGTCCTGTCAGCGCCGCGGCGAGGGCGGCCGGGCCGGACTCGAAGTTCGAGCGCGCGCCGAACACCGAATTGGCATAGATCACCGTTCCGGTATCGCCCCAGGCGACATGCTCGCCGAGGTGCGGCTGGTACACAGTCTGGTAGTTGATGCAGGTGTCGGTGGTGATGACATCCATGCGGCGCATGCACTGGATGATCTCGCGCTCCTTCGCCACCTCGGCGGGGTCTTGCCCCAGCCGGTCGCAGTGCGCGAAATCGATGCAGCGCGCGTTGGTCGTCGCGCTGACGCGGCAGCGCGCGCCCAGGCGGACTTCTTCGCGCAGGAACTCGAGCCCGCCATCGCCCATCACCTCGATGTCGCCCATCAGGTGGACGTTGGTGACGGGGACCATGCGTCTGGCTGCCCAGAAGCGGCCGACCTCGACCTGGTACTCGAGCGCGCGGCGCGCGGCCTCACCGAGCTTTCCGGCGAGGATCTCGCGCTCCTCGGCGGTCAACTCCAAGCGCTATTCGCCCTTGCCGGGCTCCGGCGTGAAATACTTTTCGTACTTGCCGGGTTCATCCTTGTGCGCATCGGCATCCGGCGGCGGGGTTCCCTTGCGCGTGATGTTGGGCCATTTCACCGCGAAGTCCGCGTTCATCTTGAGCCATTTCTCCGCCTTGCCGTCCGAGTCGGGAAGGATCGCCTTGGGCGGGCATTCCGGCTCGCAGACCCCGCAGTCGATGCACTCGTCGGGGTGGATCACCAGCATGTTCTCCCCCTCGTAGAAGCAGTCGACGGGGCAGACCTCGATGCAGTCCATGTATTTGCACTTGATGCAGTCTTCGGTGACGACGTAGGTCATCGGCTTCTTGGCAGGAGAAAACGTTGATTATCGCATCCCGCGCCCCCACCTTCGCCATGCCATGGACGTGGGCATAAGCAATTTCCAGCGCGAGGTGATCGAGGCTTCGGCAAAGCTGCCGGTGCTGGTCGACTTCTGGGCGCCCTGGTGCGCGCCCTGCCGCACGCTCGGACCGGTGCTGGAAAAGCTCGAGCGCGAGTACGCGGGCCGCTTCAAGCTCGTCAAGGTCGACATCGACCAGAACCAGGAGCTCGCCGAGGCCCTGCAGGTGCGCTCCATTCCCGCCGTGTTCGCATTTCGCGAGGGCAAGCCGGTGATGAATTTCCTCGGCGCCCTGCCGGAGCCGCAGGTGCGCGCCTTCATCGACCGGGTGCTGCCCTCGCCGTTCATCGAGGTCATGGATCGCGCCGAAAAGCTGATCGCAGAAGGCCGCGCCGGCGAGGCGGAAAAGCTGTTGGCGGAGGTGCCCTCCAACATCGACTGGGATACGAGGCTGGAGGCGCTGCGCGCCGCGATAGGCTTTGCGCGCTCCGGAGCGAATGAAGGCGAGCTGAAGGCGAAGCTCGCTGCCAACCCCGACGACCATGAGGCGCGGCTCAAGCTGGCGCAGCTCTATGCCGGCGAGCGGCGCTACCGCGACGCGATGGACCAGCTGCTCGAGATCGTACGAAGGGACAAAACCTGGCGCGACGGCGAGGCCCGCAGGCAATTGCTCACGCTTTTTACCTTGGCCGCGGCCGAGCCCGACCTGATTTCCAAGTATCGTAGAGAGCTAGCGACGGCCCTGTACTAGTACCGCTCGCAGACCCCGTAGCTGTACCCGGCACTATCGGCGCAACGCATGCCCGGGAGCGGGCAAGTGGCGGCGCCGCGGCAAAGGCTGCTGCTTGCGCACTCCACCGGCACGCGGATCGCGGCCGACAGATCCGGGCAGCGGACTGTCACCTCCATCGAAGCGCTCGCGCGCCACGGCGCCGGATCGCCGCCGCGCGACGAGAAACCGCTTGGATGGCTGGGCGGATAGGGGCGGTAGGTGCATCCAGGGGCTACATCCAGATCGGCGGCGCAGAACTGCTCGCGCTTTACCGAGCCGACCTGCGAGATGTGCCTGAGGGCCACCCAATGCTCGCCGGGCAGCATCCTGGCCTGGTACTGTGGCCTGGCATGGTTCGCGCCGTCGATTGCGGCGATCTGGACGTCCGATACAGTGTTCAGGTCGCGAGTGAACGCGGTCTCCAGCGTCGCCAGCTCGGCGGCCGGCCGCTCGGCGCCTTCGTATGCCTTGATCGGCTTGACCACGTCGATGCTCGCGCACCCGGCCAGCGCGCAGGCCGCCAACAGCGCGACGCGCTTCACGCGTCGACCACGAAGTCGAACTCGCCCGCGCCTTTTTGAAGACTGCGAATCTCCAGTTCGCGTTGATACAGGCCATCGCGCGCGTTGCTGCGGTCGTTCGGGAAATACAGCTGGGTGGTGAGGACGCGCCTGGCCGGAGCCTGAACCTTGACGTGAATGTGCCGGGCGCGTCCAGGGTAGAGCGCCGGCACGATCGTCTCGAGCCGGTAGCGCCCCTGTGCGTCGGTGAACTGGTGGCCGCGGCAGCGAAAGCCCTGGTTGTCGTACTCGCCGGATTCATCGGCGTGCCAGAAGTCGAGCAGCGCGTTCGCCACGGGCTTGCATTGCGGCGAGAGGACAAGGCCGCTCACCACCAGCACGTTCCTGTCCCCCTTCTCTAAAAGCGAGGTTCTTTGCGGCGTATTGGTCTTGAAGAATGGCCCTTCGGTCTGGCGTGGCGTGAGCTGGCCGCAAGTCAATTGTGCAAATGCGGTGGGTGCAAACGGCAATGCCAATACCGCACCCAGCAGGCGGCGGCGGTGGAACGAAGTCATGGAGCGGTCCTTTCGGTCTTCACCAGAGCAGCGTAAGACACGAACGATATCGCAGCGCAGGCGCCGACGACTACGGCCATCGGCGTAGCGCCCTTGGCGTGGATCCAGCCCACCGCGGCGCTCGAAACGACGCCGGTCAGCGCCTGGGCCGAGCCGAGCAAGGACGATGCCCCGCCGGCGCGCGCGCCGAAGGGCGCCATCGCGACCGCCGCGGCGTTCGGCCCGATCAATCCCAGACTGGCCACCACGAAGAAGACCGCCATGAACACGCCTGCGAATCCGGCGAAACCGGTGAGCGCGCATACAAGAAGCGCAAGCGCCGCCGCGCCGTGCATGCATACGCCCCACCCCAGAACCCGGCGCGGCCCGCGTCCCGTCACCAGCCTGCGATTGAGCTGGGACACGGTGACGAACCCCACGGCGTTGGCGCCGAAATACCAGCCGAACTGGTCGGCCGGAACGCGGAAATACTGGATGAAGACGAACGGCGCACTCGCGATGTAGGCGAAAAAGGCGCCGAACGCGCCCATGAAGACGAGCGTCGGCCCGAGAAACCGCGGGTCGCGCGCAAGCGGCATGAATCCAGCCATCGCGCTGGCAAGCGACCGGCTGCGCAATGCCGCCGGGTGCGATTCGTCGAGGAAAAAGAACACCAGCGCAAGGCAAAGCACCGTGTAGGCAGCGAGCAGCCAGAAGATCCAGTGCCAGGAACCGTTCACCAGGAGCCAGCCGCCGGCGAGGGGCGCGAGGATCGGCGCGCCGCCCATGACGAGCATCATGAGCGAAAGCACGCGCGCCGACTGGATCGCGTCGAAGCGGTCGCGGATGATGGCGCGGATCACCACCATGCCGGCCGAGCCGCCGAGCGCCTGCGCGACACGCAGCAGCACGAAGCTCTCGATGCCGTGCGCGACGGCGCACCCTGCCGAGGCAATCGCGAATACCCCGAGCCCGGCAAGGAGCGGAGGCTTGCGGCCGTAGCGGTCGGAAAGCGGGCCGAAGACGAGCTGCCCGACCGCCATGCCGAAGAGATATGCCGACAGCGTGTGCTGCACGCGAGCTGCGCTGGCCGCGAACTCCATTTCCAGCGTCGGCAGCGCCGGCAGGTACATGTCCAGGGCGAGCGGCGCGGTCGCCATGACCGCCCCGAGCACCAGCGTGAGCCGGGCTACCCCTTGACGCACAGCACCTGCTTGAGGGTGTGCACCACCTCGACGAGGTCCGACTGGTTCGCCATGACCTCGTCGATGTCCTTGTAGGCGCCCGGGATCTCGTCAAGCACGCCTTTGTCCTTTCGACACACGACTCCCGCAGTCTGAAGCTCGAGATCTGCAACCGTGAACTTCTTCTGGGCGGCGTTGCGGCTCATGCGGCGCCCCGCCCCGTGGGCGCAGGAGTCGAAGCTCTCGGCCGCGCCCTTGCCGCGTACGATGTAGCTGCGCGCGCCCATGCTGCCCGGAATGATGCCGAGCTCGCCCCGCCCGGCGCGGATCGCCCCCTTGCGCGTCAGCCAGACGTGCTCGCCGTAGTGGAACTCGCGCTCGACATAGTTGTGGTGGCAGTCGACCGCCTCGCCGGTCGCCTCGAACGACGGCAGGTGCCGGCGCATCGCCTCGAGCACCAGGTCCATCATCTCGGCGCGGTTGGCGCGCGCGTAGTCCTGCGCCCAGCCGACCGCCGCCACGTAATCGTCGAAGTGCTGCGCGCCCTCGGGGAAGTAGGCGAGATCGCGGTCCGGCAGCCGGATCTGATCTCTCTCTGCATCTTTTCTTGCCAATTCGATGAAATACGATCCGATCGCGTTGCCGATGCCGCGGCTGCCCGAGTGCAGCATCACCCACACGCAGCCCGACTCGTCGAGGCAGACCTCGATGAAATGGTTGCCGCCGCCGAGCGTGCCGAGCTGGTGCGCCCAGCTCGAGTGCTTGCCGACGCGCTTTTCTATGCCGGGGTGTCTTTCCAGAATTCTGGAAAGCCCCTTCTTGAAAGGCTTCGCGGCGTGCGTGCGCACGTCGCGGTCCTTGTGCTGATCGAATCCGACCGGCACATCACGCTCGATCTGAGCGAATATTTTTCTCACGGACGTTTCATCCAGCTGGTTGCCTGAAAGCGAAACGCGCGTGGCAATCATGCCGCAGCCGATGTCCACGCCGACCGCGGCCGGAATGATCGCGCGCAGCGTCGGAATGACCGAGCCGACGGTGGCGCCGATGCCCAGATGCACGTCGGGCATCGCCGCGACGTGGTGGTGCACGATCGGCAGCGTCGAGATATTGACGAGCTGCTGGCGCGCGGTGGGCTCGATCTCGCCGGTATAGACCTTGACCGGGACGCGGCCTTCGTTGATTTCCTGGCGAACGGGCATAGGCCAGTTTAGAGCTTCAGGAGCCGCGTGGCGTTCCCTTTGAGGATGAGAGGGCGCACTTCGTCCTTGAATTGCGCTTTCTTGAAATCCTCCAGCCACCGGTCGGGCGTGATGACCGGAAAGTCCGAGCCGTACAGTACCTTGTCCTTCAGCAGCGTGTTCGCGTACTGCACCAGCTTCGGCTCGAAGTACTTCGGCGACCAGCCGGAGAGGTCGATGTAGACGTTCGGCTTGTGCACGGCGACCGACAGCGCCTCGTCCTGCCAGGGCACCGAGGGATGCGCCATGATGATCGGCATGTCGGGGAAATCGGTGGCGACGTCGTCGAGATGGATCGGGTTCGAGTACTTCAGGCGGATGCCTCCGCCGCCCCGCATGCCGGCGCCGATGCCGGTCTGGCCGGTGTGGAACAGCGCCGGCAGCCTGGCTTCGGCGATCGTCTCGTACAGCGGATAGCACATCGGGTCGTTCGGGAAGAAGCCCTGCACCGAAGGGTGGAACTTGAATCCCTTCACGCCGAAATCCTTGATCAGGCGCCGCGCCTCGCGCACGCCCATCTGCCCGCGGGCCGGATCGATGCTCGCGAAGGGGATGGCGATGTCGCTCTCCTTCGCCGCAAGCTCGGCGACCTCCTCGTTGGAGATGCGCTGGATGCCGAGGCCGCGCTCCTGGTCGACGGTGAACACGACGAAGGCGATACGGCGCTCGCGGAAATACTTCGCCATCTCCGGGATCGTCATGTGCATGGCGACGTACTTGAAGTAGCGGCCCTTCGCCTCCTCGACTTCGGCGGCCTGGGCGTCCTGCTTCATCCACAGCGATTTCTCGACGTGGGTGTGAACGTCGATCGCAACTAGGTTTTTCAAATCCATAGCACTCTTTCAGACCAGGGGGACATCGCGGGGGCCGAGGCGCACGGGCCGGATCGGTCGGTTCATGGGCAGTGTCGCTTAGAATACCGGACCCCCAAGGTACGTTGGGCCTGTAGAAGTCCTACTACACTAGAGTCCTACGGATGCGGCCGAGCGGGGAAATGAGTTGAACCGGCGCAAGCGTTGCGCGCTTGCACTGCTGGCCGCGATCACGCTCGTTACGCCGATCGTCGAGACGCTGACGACGGGTCGCGTCGAGCCTTTCAGCAACTTCGACCTCGGCGGAAGTTTCCTCTCGCTGCTGCCGATCTATTGGTGGTACCACCTCGACAAGGACGAAACCGGCTACAGGGCCGGGCCGCTCCTCAATGTCGGCGTGGCGGCGCTTGCGATTGTCGCGCTTCCCGTGTATTTCGTTCGTTCGCGCGGCTGGAAGCGCGGCGGCGTCATCAGTCTTTACGCGCTTGGCGTATTGGGCGTCCTCTACTTGCTGGAGATGCTGGGGGAGGTCATCGGCGAGACCATCGCCGGCATTGGCGGGAGGTTCACATGACCAAAGGAAGACTGGAAGCATTCACCGACGGCGTGATCGCCGTCATTATCACGATCATGGTGCTGGAGATGAAGGTTCCGCACGACGCCGACCCGAATGCGCTCGCGCCGCTCGTTCCGGTGTTCCTCAGCTATGTGCTCAGCTTCGTGTTCGTCGGCATTTACTGGAACAACCACCACCACATGTTTCATGCGGTCCACCACGTGAACGGGGCGACGCTGTGGGCGAATCTGCACCTGCTGTTCTGGCTTTCGTTGGTACCTTTCGTCACGGGGTGGATGGATGAGAACCACTTTGCGCCGCAGACTGTCGCCGCGTATGGCGTGGTATTGCTCGGCGCGGCATGTGCCTACTACATCCTGACGCGCGCGCTTCTCGCCACGCACGCCAAGGATTCCTTGCTGGCGAAGGCCCTGGGGAAGGATTTCAAGGGGAAAATCTCGGTGGTCATTTACGTCGCGGCCATTCCGCTTGCCTTCGTGCACCCGTGGATCGCGTGCGCGCTGTACGTGCTGGTCGCGGCGATCTGGCTGTCCCCCGACCAGCGCTTCGAGAAGCTTCTCGCCGAGCACAAGGCATGAGCGAGCATCGCGCGCTGAACATGTACCGCGTCCTCGCGCTATTCCTCGCCGGCTTGCTCGCAGCGTGCGGCAGGGAGCAAACCGATTCCTGGCAGGGCTACATCGAAGGCGAGTTCGTGCTGCTCGCCTCGCCCTACGCTGGGCAGCTGCAGAAGCTCTACGTGCGGCGCGGCGACAAGGTGGAGAGCGGCAAGCCGGTGTTCGCGCTCGAGCAGGAAGCGGAGCGCGCGGCGCGGCTGGAAGCCGAGGAGCGGCTGAAGGCGTCGCAGGCGCGGCTCAAGAACCTCGAGGTGCCGCGGCGGCCGCCGGAGATCGAGGCGCTGCGCGCCGAGATCACGCAGGCGAATGCGGCGCTCGAGCTGTCGGCGTCGCAGCTTGCGCAGCAGCAGAAGCTCTTCAAGGAAGGCTTCATCGCGCAGGCGAAGCTCGACGAGGCGCGCAGCGCCTACCAGCGCGACGTGGCGCGCGTGCGCGAGGCGGAGGCGCAGCTCAAGAACGCGCTGCAGCCGCTGGGGCGCGAGTCGGAGCGCAAGGCGGCCGAGGGCGACGTGGCCGCTGCACGCGCGGCGATGGCGCAGGCAGCGTGGCGGCTCGACCAGAAGAGCGTCGCGGCGCCGGTGTCCGGCCTCGTACAGGACACGTTCTTCGTCGACGGCGAATGGGTGCCGGCGGGCCGCCCGGTCGCCTCGATCCTGCCGCCCGGCAACGTCAAGGCGCGCTTCTACGTGGCGGAAACCCTCGTGGGCTCGATCGCGGCCGGGAAGCCGGTAGAGATCCGCTGCGATGGCTGCGAGGCGCCGATTGCCGCGAGAGTGACGTACGTGTCGAGCCAGGCCGAGTACACGCCGCCGGTGCTCTATACGCGTGAGCAGCGCACGAAGCTCATGTTCCTGATCGAGGCGCGGCCCGAGCCCGCCGACGGCGCGAAGCTGCGCCCGGGGCAGCCGATCGACGTGAGATTCAAGTGAATGACCTCGCGATCGACGTCCACGGGCTGAACAAGTCGTTCGGCGCCAAGCACGTGGTGAAGGATTTCTCGCTGCAGGTGCGCCGCGGCGAGATCTACGGCTTCCTCGGGCCGAACGGCAGCGGCAAGACCACCTCGATCCGCATGCTGTGCGGGCTGCTGAAGCCCGACTCGGGCAGCGGTACCTGCGTGGGCTATGACGTGGTGCGCGAGACGGCGGCGATCAAGCGCGAGGTCGGCTACATGACGCAGCGCTTCTCGCTGTGGGAGGACCTCACCATCCGTGAGAACTTGGAGTTCGTCGCGCGCATGTACAGCATGAGCGAGCGCAAGAAGGTGGTGGCGGCCGTACTCGATGATATCGGTCTTGAAAAGAGGCAGGATCAGCTCGCCGGCACTCTCTCCGGCGGCTGGAAGCAGCGCCTCGCGCTCGCCGCCTGCCTGCTGCACCGGCCCAAGCTGCTGCTCCTCGATGAGCCGACCGCCGGCGTGGACCCCAAGGCGCGGCGCGACTTCTGGGAGGAAATCCATGTGCTCGCCGCGCACGGCATTTCCGTGCTCGTCTCCACGCACTACATGGACGAGGCCGAGCGCTGCCACCGCCTCGCCTACATCGCCTACGGCAAGCTGCTCGCTACCGGCACGCCTGACGAGGTATTGCACCTCTTTCCCCTCGTCAGCTGGGCGGTGTCCGGGCCCTCCGGAAAGCTCGCCGAGCTCGCCGCCAGGCTGCACGGCCGGCCAGGCGTGTCTCATGTCACCGCCTTCGGCAACACGCTGCATGTCACCGGCGAGGACGAGGCGGCGCTGAAGCAGGCGATTGCGCCTTTTCTCGATGAAAAAGAGCTGGCCTGGAAAAGAGCGGAGGCCAGCCTGGAGGACGTTTTCATCCATCTCATGGCAAGCGCTGCCGACAACGTCCAATGACGCGCGAGGGCTTTTCCTGGTCGCGCTGGGTCGGCATCATCGTCAAGGAGTTCATCCAGCTCAAGCGCGACCGGCTCACCTTCGGCATGATCATCGGCATCCCGGTGCTGCAGCTGATCCTGTTCGGCTACGCCATCAACGCCGACCCGAAACGGCTGCCGACCGCGGTACTCGCCGCGGATTCCAGCCCCTACTCGCGCACGCTGCTCGCCGCGATGCAGACCAGCGGCTACTTCAGGATCGAGCACCACGCCGCGAACGAAGCCGAAGTCGAGCGGCTGCTTGCGCTGGGCCGAGTGCAGTTCGCGGTCACCATCCCGGAGAACTTCGGCCGCAAGCTGGTGCGCGGCGAGCGGCCGGTGCTGCTGGTGGAGGCCGATGCCTCGGACCCGTCCGCGACCGGCAATGCGATCGCTGCGCTCGCGCAGATTTCGCTGACCGCGCTCTCCCGGGACCTCAGCGGTTCGCTGGCGGACCTGCAGCCGGTGGCGCCGCCCTTCGACGTGCGGGTGCATCGCCGCTACAACCCCGAGGGCATCACGGCGTACAACATCGTGCCCGGGCTGATCGGCACCATCCTCACCATGACCATGGTGCTGATGACCGGGCTCGCGATGACCCGCGAGCGCGAGCGCGGCACCTTCGAGAACCTGCTGTCGACCCCGGCGCTGCCGATCGAGGTGATGACCGGCAAGATCGTGCCCTACATCATGATCGGCCTGATCCAGGTGACGCTGATCATCGTCGCGGCGCTCGCGCTGTTCGAGGTGCCGCTGCAGGGCAATGTCGCCCTGCTCTACTTCGCGGTGCTGCTGTTCATCGCCGCCAACCTCACGCTCGGCATCACCTTCTCCTCGATCGCGCGCAACCAGCTGCAGGCGATGCAGATGACGTTCTTCTTCTTCCTGCCTTCCATCCTGCTTTCCGGCTTCATGTTCCCGTTCCGCGGCATGCCCGAATGGGCGCAGTGGCTGGGGTCGCTGCTGCCGCTCACGCACTTCCTGGTGCTGGTGCGCGGCATCATGCTTAAGGGCAATTCGCTCCCCGACCTGTGGCCGCAGATTTGGCCGATCGTCCTGTTCATGCTGGTGGTCATCGCCATCGGCCTGGGCTTTTACCGGCGCACGCTGGATTGATGAATCCCGTCATTGCCGATCGAAGCGGCAGACGCAGGAGCTCCATCTACCGCTAGGCTATGATAAGTCCTGCGATGAAGCTTCTATTTTCTGTGCTGCTGTGCGGCGTGCTGGTGGCCGGAATTCACGCCGACGCCGCTGCAGCTTCGGAGGCGCAGAAAATCGAATACCTGATCCGCTCGGTCGAGCAGATGTCGAACGCAAAGTTCATACGCAATGGCGATGCCTATGACGCAAAAGCTGCCGCTGACCACCTGCGGCTGAAGCTGCGCACTGCAGGAAGCCACTGCAAAACCGCCGAGAACTTCATCCGGCGGTGCGCATCGAAATCCTCGCTATCGGGTGAGCCCTACCAGATCCGCTTCGCCGACGGCAGGGTCATGACAAGCGAGGCGTTCCTTCGCCAGAAGCTGAAGCAATTCGATCGGCGCAAGAAATGATCGAGATCAATCTGCTCGAAGTGCTCCTGCTCGATACCTGGACGCCGTCGATCGTCGCCGCGGGGCAGGCGGCCGCAACCGACGCGCTTGAGTCGGGTCGCATTCTGTACTTGCCGCGGCTCGGTTTCGCCTTGCTGCCGCACGAAGAGCGTTTCCTGTCGGCAGAATGGTCCGACGGCAACTCGAAGAACATCAACTTGCGCAGTAGCGAGCCGATACTGCGCGGCGCGCGGGGCGGCAGGGACGACCTGTCCATGCTGCAGGCCATGATCGAACGCTTTACCCGGCAATGCCACACGCTGATCGCTGCGCTATTGCCGCACTACACACCCCATCTCACCCCTACCAACGCGAGCTTTCGGCCGTGCGAGATCGTTGGCCGGAAAAGCTCCTACCGCAAGGACGACACCCGGCTGCACAGCGATGCCTTTCCCTCCAATCCGACCGGCGGCGCGCGCGTCCTGCGCGTGTTCACCAACGTCAACCCGCACGGCAAGCCGCGCGCATGGCGCGTGGGAGAACCGTTTGCCGATATGGCGGCGAAGTTCCTGCCGCGTGCTCGCCGCCCGTGGCCTGGCGAAGCCCGCCTGCTGCACGCGCTGCGCGTTACCAAGCGCAGGCGCAGTGAGTATGACCACTTGATGCTGGAGCTGCACAATAAGGTGAAAGCCGATCTCGACTATCAGCGACAGGCGCCGCAGCAGCACATCGATTTCCCGCCGGGTTCCACCTGGATCGTGTATTCGGATCAAGTGCTGCATGCCGCGATGAGCGGCCAGTTCATGATGGAGCAGACGCTGATGCTGCCGGTGAACGGGTTGCGCACGCCCGGGACCTCCCCGCTTCGGGTGCTGGAACGAATGACCGGACATCCGCTTTCGTGATTAGATCTTGTGCGGGGCAAAGATGAAAATAAATATCGATCTGAAGCTGGGGGACTGGGGCGCCGACGCGCGCAAGGCCATCGGCCTCGCGATCTGCTTCAGCGTGTTCCTCCCTTTCGTCACCGGCATCGTGATCGCCATCGCGTCGCCGGGCACGCTGGCGACGCACGGCGTGCTGGGCTACCTCTCGGTGCCTATGACGATATGGCTATACGGCATCATCTTCGAGCCCTTGCGCGCGGTGCCGATCGCGATCCTGTTCGCCGCGGGTTTCGTGCCGCTTTATAGCCGGCTGGGGGACAGATTCCCCTGGCAATGGGTGTTTGCGCTCGGCGCCGGCAGCGGCCTGCTTGCCGGGTTGATTCGCGGCGCTTTTGGCGGCGACGTGTGCTACCCGATCTCCGGAGACGTGTTCTCGCCCGCGAGCCTCTCTCCGCTGTGGTACTGCTCCATCTCGTCAACGCTGTTGGGCGCCTTGTGCGCGCCGCTGATTTTCATGTTCGGAACCGCCCGCGTCCGCCCGGCCGAGGCTACCGGCACGTGGAAAGAGCCCTCCGCCGCGCCTCACCACGACATTTAGATAAAAGCCGTCCTCACTCCAGCCGGACGTTCGCGGCCCGCACGACTTTTTCCCAGCGCGCCAGGTCGGCGCGCACCTGATTGCCGAACTCCTCCGGCGTGTTGCCGACCGGCTCGATACCGAGGACAGCGTAGCGCTCGCGGACGAACGGCGTGTGCAAAACCGCGGCGATCTCTCTTTGCAGCTTCGCGATCAGCGCGCGCGGCGTCCCCGCCGGCGCGAAGATTCCCGTCCAGGACGAGACGTCGAAGCCCGGCAGCCCGCTTTCGGCAAAGGTCGGCACGTCGGGCAGCGCCGCGGAGCGCTTCGCGCTGGGCACGCCAAGCGCGACCAGCCGGCCGGCCCGCACGTATTGCTGCGCGGTAGCGATGGCGGTGAAAACCAGCGGGATCTGGCCGCCCACTACGTCGGTGATCGCCTGCCCGCCGCCCTTATAGGGAACATGCTCGAGCGCGATGCCGGTGCGCTGCTTGAGCAGCTCGCCGGCAAGGTGCGGCGTGCCGCCGGTCCCCGACGTGCCGTACGCGAATGTGCTCGAGCGCGCCTTGGCGTGCGCGATGAACTCGGCGAGATTTTTTGCCGGCACGGAAGGATGCGCGACCAGGATCAGCGTCGCGTCGCCGAGCTTGGTGACCGGCGCGAAGTCCTTCAGCGTGTCGAACGGGATTTTGGCGAACACGTGCGGGTTGATGACCATCGTGCCGTCGAACCCGAGGAGCAGCGTGTAGCCGTCGGGGGAGGCCTGCGCCACCGCCAGCGTGCCGATGTTGCCGCTCGCTCCCGGACGGTTCTCGACCAGCACTTGCTGCCCGAGCCGCGTGCCGAGCGAATCGGCGACGACGCGCGCGCTGTTGTCGCCGACACCGCCGGGGGAGAACGGCACTACAATGCGGATTGGCTTTGTTGGATAGTCCTGCGAATGCGCTTGGGGCGATGTCAACGTCAATATTGCCCACGCGAAACAACCGACCAGCTTTCTCATGCCGTTCATTGTATGAAATGCGTCGTCCAGTTGCGCTATGCGCCGGTGCCGTACCTCGGCGCGTTCGCCTCGCATTACTGGTTCGTGGTGTTCGACCAGGCAAAGGGCGAATGCCATCGCTGGGAGGTGTGGCAGACGAGGAACGCCGGCGGCTGGAGCCTGGGCCACGTGCACTGCAATCTGAAGCATCCGGACGACGGCGTCGGCGCAGGCCCGTACCGGCTCGCCGCCGAATGGAACGGCGCGCAGGCGCTCGCGCTGCGGGCGATCCTCGAGCAGCCGCAAAGGTATCCGCACTGCGAGCGTTACGCACCCTGGCCCGGGCCGAACAGCAATACCTTCGCCGCATGGGTGCTGCGCGAAGCGGGCATACAGCACCCCCGCGATCGCAAGGCGATCGGCTGGAACTACCCGTGCTAGGCGCTGCGTCCTAGACTTTTTCCAGGATGCGCTGGAATGTCTCTAAATCCATTCCGCGCATGCTCTGCGTGCGGACATTGCCCAGCTTGCCGACGCCGAGCAGCACCGTAGTGAGGGCGTCTTCGGTGCCCTCCGTGATCACCACCAGGTCGTACGCACCCGTGGTGTAGTACATATCGCGGATCGTGACGCCGTGCTTCTTGCACAGATCGCGAAATGCCTTGTTCCGCGCCGGCGATTCCTTGATGTTGCGGATCCCCTGGTCAGTGAAATTGACCAGGCTGACGTTGATCGCCATGGATGCCTCCTTAGATGAGGCCGCCCGGATGGGCGGCTCCTGGCACGCTACACCCGCCGGGCTATGATGTTCAACATGAAACGCCTGGCGCTGCTCCTCTCGCTCCTGGTCGCTGCCTTCCCGGCTTCGGCGCAAGCCCCGGATCCATATCCCAACAAGCCGCTGCGCTTCATCCTGCCCTTTCCTCCAGGCGGTCCGACCGACATCCTCGGGCGCCTGATCGGCGACCGGCTGGCGGCAAACCTGGGCCAGCCGGTGGTGCTCGAGAACCGCGGCGGCGCCGGCGGCAACGTCGGCGCGGAAGCGGCGGCGAGGTCGTCGCCCGACGGCTACACCCTCGTGCTCGTCGCGCCCTCGCTGGCGATCAGCCCAACGCTGTACGCCAAGCTCAATTACGACCCGGTCAGGGATTTCGCGCCGATCAGCCTGGTCGCGACGGTGCCGAACGTGATCGTCACCCAGCCGGCGCTGGCGCAGTCGCTGCAGGAGTTCATCACGGTTGCGAAGAGCAAGCCCGGCGGCATGAATTTCGGCTCGGGCGGCAACGGGACGTCGAACCATCTTGCGGGCGAGCTTTTCAACATCCTCACCGGCGCGAAGCTCGTGCATATCCCGTACAAAGGCGTGAATCTCGCCATGAACGATGTGCTCGCCGGCTCCATTCACCTGGTGGTGATCGGCGTACCGGCGGCCGCGCAGCACATTCGGGCCGGCAAGCTGCGCGCGCTGGGAGTGATCGCCCCGCAGCGCCTGCCGGCGCTGGCGGAGGTGCCGACCGTCGCCGAGGCCGGCCTGCCCGACTTCGAGGTTACGACCTGGTACGGCGTGCTCGCGCCGGCCGGCACGCCGCGGCCGGTTGTCGCGCGGCTGAATGGCGAGCTGGTGAAGATCATGTACAGCCCGGAGATGAAGGACAGGCTCAACGCGATGGGCACCGACCCGGTGACCAGCACGCCGGAGGAATTCGCCGCCTACATCCGGCAGGAAATCGCCAAATGGGGCGACGTGGTGCGCAAGGCGGGGCTGAAAGCCGACTGATCAGCTCCAGACTTCGCGCGCCGTCTCGACCACCAGCCTGAGCTTCGCTTCCTGCTGCTCGAAGCTCAGCCCGCTACCGCGCTGATGACTCGCGAAGCCGCATTGCGGAGAGATCGCCAGGTTCTCGAGGGGAAAGTATTTCGCGGCCTGATCAATCCTCTTCCGCAGAAATTGCTTTTTTTCCAACACGGGCGTTTTCGTTGAAACCAGACCTAACACCACCTTCTTGCCGTTCGGCATGAAGCGAAGCGGCTCGAAGCCGCCGGCGCGCCCCGTGTCGTACTCGAGGAAGAAAGCGTCTGCCTCGAGCGTATTGAAGGTGCGCTCGGCGATGCGCTCGTAACTGCCCTCGGCCATCCACTTGCCCATCGCGTTGCCGCGGCACATGTGCACGCCGATCGTCATGCCGGGCGGCCGGCTGCGGGCGATGCGGTTGATGAGCCCGATGTAGAGGTCGATCATCCGGTCCGGATCGTCGCCGCGCGCGCGCACCGCGGCGCGCAGGTTCTCGTCGCAGAGCAGCGGCTGCGCTACCTCATCGATTTGCAGATAGCGCCCGCCGGCGTCATGCAAGGCCTTCAGCTCTTCCACATACACGTTCACGACGTCTGAAAAGAATTCCTCGATATCCGGATAGATCTTCGGATCGACGCAGGCCTTGCCGCGCGGGTAATGCAGATACGAGGGTGCCGGAATCGTTGCCTTCACGCTCAAGCGGGTGTTTTTCATTGAAAAGGCGACTTCATCGGCGACGATCGGCCCGCTGCGCCTCACCTTCGCCGCGGCGAGCGGCGCGGAGCCGATGCGCGCCACATTGCCGGCATCGTCGCGCTGCAGGTCGACGTCGCCGACCGCGTCGGCACGGACGAACCCTTTCACCTTGCTCACAAAACCCAGCCGCCAGGATTCGCGGCGGAATTCGCCGTCGGTGACCACCTCCAGGCCGAGGCTCTCCTGCCAGCGAATGACCTCTCGAATGAATTCGTCCGGCGCCTTGCCCTCCAGGATCGCCTTGGGGCGCAGCAGGCTGCCAATGTGCTCGGCGCGAAACGGCGGGCCGCTCAGACAAGCTCCTCCATCGAGGCGGGACAAAGAGATATCACGATTGATTTTGCGGCAAATCGCAGCGGTCCGTGCAGCCTATCCCGGATAATTCCGCGCGGCTGCAGCCTATCGTGTTGGCCGAGTTGCCTAAACACATGAACGATAAACCAAGATGACAGCTCACGACAGCCAGCGTCTAATTAGGCTTCTTTTCGGAAGTTCACTGTACGTTAGAGCGATGGATCATCTACGCGACTACCGGGCATGACCGAGAGGATGCCGACGCGCTCTTCTTGGAACGAGGGAGGACTTGCCATGAGGAAAACTTCGTCCTATCCATACTCGCGCAAAATTAAGAAACGAGGACAACCATGACAATAAGAATACTTGTGTTCTTGAGCACTCTGTCGTTCTTTTTGCTCGGGTCAGGAAGTGGTCTGGGAGCACCACAGCAGGACGTAGGGCCGGCTGCACGGAAAGTCATCATCTTTGTTTGGGACGGACTTCGAGCGGACGACGTAACTCTGGAGAACATGCCGAATTACTTCGCCCTTGCCCGGTCCGGGGTCATTTTCGCCGATCACCACGCGGTATATCCAACTTTCACCATGATGAACTCCGCGTCCATTGCGACTGGAACGTACCCGGGGACTCATGGGTTCTACGGCAACGTGGTGTACGCGCCAAATGCGAGGGGAAAGAATGCGAAGGGAGTCGATATCGATTTTTCTGCTCCGGCGTTCATCGAGGACTTCGGCGTCGTCGAGGCCGTGCGGGAGTCCTACCAGGGCAGGCTGACACTCGTTGCAACGATGCTCGAGGCGGCACGGGCCAAAGGGCTGACGACGGCGGCCATCGGCAAGTTCGGGGCCGCCTTCATCCAGGATTACAAGCGAGGCGGCATCGTCCTCGATGAAGATGCGGCTATGCCGCTCACTTTCGCCGGAGAACTCCAGAAGGCCGGTTACGCCCTTCCGAGGAACACTGTCAATGCCTACGACGCGGGCGCGTTGGTGCTCGCGAATGACAACGGTGATCCGACGGCCCCCATTCCCATTCAGAGGATGAAGGATGGGCAGACCGCGAATCCGCTCGACCGCACTGGCGCGCTTTCTCGCCGTGGGTTCAGGTATCTCACTGACGTCTTCGTCGATTACATCCTCCCGAACAAGAAGCCGGATCTGACGATCTTCTGGTCAAAGGAGCCGGACGCGACGAATCACGCGTATGGACCCGGGACGTACAATTCGATCGATGCGACGAAAATGAACGACGAGATTCTGGGCCGGGTCGTCGCCAAGATCCGCCAGCTCGGCTGGGAGCAAACGACCGACATCATCATCACTCAGGACCACAATCACAGTACCGTTTCCGGTGATGTCGCGCATTTCCCGTTCCGGGGAATCGTCGATGGCGACGTAGGTTCGCACGATCCATACGGGTACTCGGTCTCGGGCTTCGTTCGGACTGCCGAGTTACTGACCCGGGACGGGCTTAGGGCCTACGATGGCGCAGGCTGTCGCGACGTACCGACGTTGTCAGGCGTCCTGTTCGATAGCTCCCGTCTTCACCCTGCCAGGAATGATGTGGACGGGAGCGTTTGCGGAAAGCCGCAAAAGTACACCTCGCCAAGGTATTTGGTGCCCAAGCCGGTTCCCGCCGGAGGCATCGTCGTAGCCGCGAACGCGGGGAGCGATTACCTGTTCGTGCCGGATCGCGACTCCGGCACCGTGAAGGCCGCTGTAGTCAGTCTCCAGAGCCGATTACAGTTCGGCGCAATCTTCGTGAGCGACAAGTATGGGGACGTCGAAGGGACGCTGCCGATGAGCCTTATCAACACGGAGAACACGGTGTCCGGTCGGAGTCCGGACATCATGGTCAGCTTTACCTTCGACGAAAACGCGGCCGTGGCAGGCCGTCCTGGGATTAGCTACGCGAGCTCGGTCAACCGCAGGGGCGACCACGGCAGCTTCTCGCGGACCGATACGCATATCTCCATGATGGCCCACGGGCCTGACTTCAAATCCGGCCTTTATGACACGCTTCCCACGGCGAACGTTGACATCGCGCCTACGGTTGCACGCATTCTCATACTCAACATGCCTGACGTTCAGGGCCGAGTGCTTGAGGAAGCATTGAAGGGCGGACCCGGCGTCACGGAGTACACGGTGTTGGGCAAAACCCATCGGTCCTCAAGAAAAACCGGCTTGAAGGTAAAGCTCCCCACTGACCTCGACGGCCGCGCCATTGATCCCGGCCTGACTACGTACTCTGTCGAGCTGAGGACAAAAACCCTCAGCAGACGCGGCATAAGCCACATTTACTTTGACCAGTCCAGAGCCGTTCGCGAATGAAGCTTCGCCGAGCGACGACCAGCAGAAGAATTCTGAAGTGCGAGACAGTGCGCGATAACGCTCTAACCTGTAGCTGCTGCGGACGGGCCGCCGGCGCCGCGCGGTATCAATCGCCTGTAGCGGCCCGCCGCAGAGCACGACGTTAGAGCGCACTAGCCCATGTCGTGCGTTCTGGCTATAATCTGGCCAGAATGCGGTTTGAGATCGTCCTGGCGCCGGAAGCCGTCGCAGACCTACGCAGATTGAAGGCCAACGAACGTACGGCGATAAAGCAGGCTCTCGAAACGCATTTGAGGCACGAACCAACCAAGACAAGCCGAAGCCGAATCAAGCGTTTGCGCGGTGTCGCGCGGCCACGATACAGGCTCCGGGTTGAGGAGGTCCGTGTGTTCGATGACGTTTCGGGTTCGACCGTCGAGGTATTGGCGATCGTGCCCAAATCGGAGGCCGAGTTATGGCTAGCGCAGTTCGGAAGTCCAAAATGAAGGAAGTGCCTCTTTCTGAGGTCAAAGACGACTTGTCTCGCTTTCTGCGAGAGGCCGAGACTCAGGACGTCGTTATTACGCGCCATGGCAAACCCGCTGGCGTACTTATCGGCTTTAAGTCAGAGGACGACTGGTTCGACTACCGATTGGAAAACGACCCGCGGTTTCTGGAGCGCGTTGAGCGGGCTCGGGCAAGCATACGTGCGGGCCGAGGCGTCAAGCTGGAAGACGTCAAATAGTGCGCTCTAAGTGCCGCAACAACGGAGATCGCACGCATGTTGATCCACGGTAAATGCCACTGCGGAAACATCTCTTTCTCCCTCACTTGGGAGCCTGATCCCGCCGAAATTCCGGCTCGCGCCTGCACCTGTTCCTTTTGCACCAAGCACGGTGGCGTGTGGACCTCCAATCCAAGCGGCGCTCTGGAGGTAGTGGTCAAAGATCCCTCGCTCGTATCCAAGTACGCATTCGGCACCCGAACCGCAGAGTTCCACACCTGCGCCCGGTGCGGCATAGTGCCCGTCGTCACCAGCCGGATCGACGACCATCTTTACGCGGTTGTCAGCGTCAATGCATTCGAAGGTGTTGATCAATCGCTCCTTCGTCGTGCGTCGGCAAGCTTCGATGGTGAAGGGAAAGAGTCTCGCCTCGCGCGACGCAAGCGCAATTGGATTGCCGATGTTGAGTACATCGAAAGCGGCAGTGAACGTTGCTGAACGAGTCCACATCGGCGAGTTCCGCGCCTACCTTGCGGACGAGTTGGTTCCCATGTGGCGGGCGAGCTTCGAGGAAGCAGTGGGCATCACCCATCCGCATCCTCTGGAAGAACAGCACGCCTACTTCATGCGTGAGGTCGTTCCTCGCAACTCAGTTCGTGTCGCGCTGCTGCACGGCAAGATCGTAGGCTTCGCCGCCGCGTCAACCGAGTCGGTTGCCCAGTTGTATGTGCACACGAGCTTCCAGCGCCGGGGCATCGGAACCCTTCTCCTTGAATGGGCCAAGAGCCAGTCAGGGGGAAGCCTTTGGCTCTTCACCTTTGCACGCAACGCCAAAGCCTGCTCCTTCTACGAGCGCAGCGGCTTCAAGGCTGTTGCCCGCGGCGTCGAACCGATGTGGCAGCTTGAAGATGTCAAATACGAATGGGTCAAACGTTAGGTTGCAGCAGCGCTCGCCACGGTGCGAGAGCGAAAAGGGGGGCAAGCCATGCCGGAACAAAAGTCTCCTTCGCGGGTAGCGTTGGGCAGGAAGCACCATGGAATCGTCGCTCGTGCCATCGAGCGCTGGCGTCAAAGCGGCATACTTGACGAGCAGACCGCCGCAAGACTGAGTGATTCCATCACTATCGCCTCGTTCGATTGGCAACGAACGGCCCGCTATGCCTTCATCATTTCGATCTTCTGCTTGGTCATCGCGGTAGGCGCAATTCTCGCCGATGAAGTGCTGATGAAGTTGCTAATGCGCATCTTCAACGCGCCGGCCATCGTCAAGTGTGCTTTCCTTGCCGCTGTATCAGCCGCGCTTTTTCGGTACGGCCTTTTCCTGCGGAAACGCTATCCACATCGCCTTTATGGCAACGAGTCGGTTTTTTTTCTTGGCGTTCTCGCGCTGGCGGCGGCGGTGTTCTTTCTGGGTGTCGCGATCGATACGGGCACCGGTCATTACTCAGTATTGTTTTTGGTCGCTTCGGTTCTCTATTCGCTCTTAGGGCTGTGGTTTCCCTCGAAGCTGGTTTGGGTTTTTGGATTGTTATCTTTGGGCGCGTGGATGGGGACTGAAACGGGGTATGTGTCTGGACATGGAATGTACTTCTTGGGAATGAACTATCCGCTCCGATTCGTCTTTTTTGGGGCGGCGTTGACCGCGCTAGGTATTGCCGGCCGACATTCCTTCGTAAATGGCAACGCCACCACTAGTTCATTGAGTGTCAAAGAGCGTCTGCTATCCATGTCAACTCAGATCAAAGTGATTGGACTTCTCAACCTATTTGTCGCTCTGTGGATCATGTCAATTTTCGGTAACTACGGTGATATGTCCCACTGGCAGAAAGTGCGGCAATACGAGCTTCTTCACTGGTCTATACTTTTTGGCGCTGTCGCGCTTGCCGCAATCTGGTACGGGCTAAGACAAGACGATGGCGTGCTTCGCGGTTTCGGACTCACTTTTCTGTTTATCAACCTCTATACGCGGTTCTTCGAATACTTCTGGGATTCGATCCATAAGGCGGCGTTTTTCGCAGTACTTGCGGTCAGTTTTTGGTATCTCGGTAGCAAAGCTGAAGCCATATGGCACATAGGTCAGCGCGGGCACCCTTGAGCTGACAAGCTCGGAGGTGTCGGATGGCGAAAGCAGGTCGTCGTTCCCCGCCGGGCCCGGCTCGCGGACGGCTGCCCACTCGGTCCCCATCCCCCCATAATGGGCCGCCTTTCAAGATCTGTTTTACACCGGCGGGGCTTGGGGCGAGAATGAACCGAGGAGTCGTCATACCGCATGACTCCACCCTAGAGGAGGGAAGAAAATGTGCAGGCTGTGCGATGAAGGAAAACCGCAGGACCATACCGGTTCGCAACTCGGACGACGCGATTTCCTGAAGGCTTCGACCGCGACCGCGGCTGCCGCGGCGGGGATGAGTTTGTTCGCCGCGCGGCCTGCTGGAGCGCACGACGACGATGAGGCTCCCGAGGATAGCGGCCGGCGGGGGCGACGTTATGTCATCCGGGGCGGCCACGTCACGTCGATGGACCCGGCTGTAGGTGACTTCGTCCAGGCCGACGTGCTGGTCGAGGGCAAGAAGATCCTCGCCGTCGGGCTGAACCTGCCCGCGGGCGGCGCCGGGGAGATCGACGCGCGCGGCAAGATCGTCATGCCCGGCTTCATCGATACGCACCACCACCAGTTCGAGACGGCGCTGCGCAGCTTTCTCGCCAACGGCCTCCTGATCAACGACGGCTCGCGCTCCAACGACGGCTCGCCCACGCCGAGCGCGAATCCTACGTATTTCGAATACATCCTGCTCAAATTCGCGCCTGTGTACCGGCCGCAGGACGTCTACATCAGCGAGCTGTTCGGCGGACTGGCGCAGCTCGACGACGGCGTCACGACGGTGCACGACGTCTCGCAGATCCATCACTCGCCCCAGCACTCCGACGCCGCCATCAAGGCCCTGTTCGATACCGGGCGCCGCGCCGCGTTCGGCTTTTTCGAGAGCGCGGGTGCCAACATTCTCGGCACCAATCCCGGCAACAAATATCCAACCGATGCGCCCCGCATCAAGAAGCAGTGGTTCTCATCGAGCGACCAGCTTGTCCATATGATCATGGGCGGCGAGGTCTACCTTGCGGATGCGACGACCGACCAGTCCTGGACAATCGGGCGGCAGCTCGACCTCCAGATTGCGGCGCATATCCTCTCGCCGTTCGGCATCCGGCCGATTTTTGACAAGCTCGCCGCTGGAATCGGTGGCAACGGCCACATTGGGATCGGACCGGACAACCTGTTCATCCACATGACCGGGATGGCCGACGCCGCCTGGCAGAAGGTCAAGGACGTCGGCGCACAGGTCTCGGTCGCCTTCCCGATCGAGATGAACATGCGCCACGGCATTCCGCCCATCATCAAGATGCAGAGCCTGGGCATGGAGCCGTCGCTGAGCTCGGACGTCGAGGTCACGATGACGGCTGACTTCTTCACCCAGATGCGCGTCTGCATGAACATGCAGCGCATGGTCGTGAACCAGATGGTGCTGGAGCAGGGAGATTTCTATCCGCCCAATCAGTACCCGACGCCGGCCGCCGGCACGCCGGCCCTGCTCACCACGCGCGACGTACTGCGGTTCGCCACCATCAACGGTGCGAAGCACCTGCGGCTCGACAAGAAGACGGGCTCGCTCACCCCGGGCAAGGAGGCCGACATCATCATCCTCGACGCGACCGCGATCAACGTGGCGCCGCTCAACAACGTGCCGGGGGCGGTCGTATCCCTGATGGACCGCACCAACGTCGAAACCGTGATCGTCGCGGGCAAGGTGCGCAAGTGGAAGGGGAAGCTGCTCGACGTCGACCTGAACCACCTGCGCCGGCAGCTCGAGGACTCGCGCGACCATATCTTCGCCGCGGCGGGCGTCCCGCAGAACCTGTACCGCTAACTGAGGCGAATGACCTAACGGCAGACAAGGGGCGGCTCCGGCCGCCCCCAGCCACCCTTTCGCCCGCTGTTTCGCAGCCCCTGATCGCGAGCGTTGGGCGTCAGAGTCTCCTTTACAGGTCGCATTCGGTTGCTAGAATCAGGCGGCAGCCGCGCCCTTGCCCCCGCCCGCTCCGGACGGCGGCTGCACGTTCCCTACAGGAGCAACAGGCCGGGGGCATTAACCGGAGGAGTCACCAATGAACGTACGATATTTGGCTGTACTAAGTGCCGCTGGACTGTGCGCGATGGCTTCGACCTCGGTGGTTGCCGACGATCGGGACGACAGTTCTTCCGACTGCCGTGGATTGCCGCAGCACGCGGCGCTGAAATCAGCGCTCAAGCAGGCGCGCAACGAGGCGAACGGAGGTTTCAATCTAGATATGTGGGGCACTATCGTGAACCGCGACGGAATCGTCTGCGCGGTCGCATTCACGGGCGAGGACCGCGGGAATCAGTGGCCCGGCAGCCGCGTGATCTCCGCGCAGAAAGCCAACACGGGCAATGCCTTCAGTCTGCCCGGTCTTGCCCTGTCCACGGCCAACCTGTTCTCCGCGGTCTCTCCGGGCGGATCGCTGTACGGCCTTCAGCACAGCAACCCGGTGAACACGCAGGTCGCCTATCGCGGGAATGCCACTGACTACGGTACGTCGAACGATCCGATGGAGGGCGGAAAGATCGGGGGGATCAACGTCTTCGGTGGCGGGTTCGCTCTCTACAACAGTCACGGGCAGATCGTGGGTGGCCTGGGCGTGAGTGGCGATTCCTCATGCGCCGATCACAACATCGGTTGGAGGACACGGCATACCCTGCTGCTCGACTACGTGCCAGGGGGTGTGAGCGGGGATTCCACCCGACCGGACAACATCGTGTACGACATCACCCCGCAATCGGGGCAACAGGAGGGGGTAAGCGCGAGTGGCTGGGGCCATCCTAAGTGCGGCGCCACTGCGACCGGCATCGCGGCCACCCTTCCGGCGACTCGGCACTGAGGGGCCGGAGCGATCCAACGCCCGAAGTTCATCTATGAGTGACGCCCAACTGGGGCGTTAAGCGAGACCTCCGACCATCAATGCCACAGGAAACGTCTCGAGAATATCGGAGATCCGAAGCCGGCTATCCCTCGCGCGATGACGCCGTCCTGTCAGGACGTCTTCGATCGATATACTTCGACCATGCAAACGGACTACGTCCAACGCTTCCTTTTCGAAGACCTCGACATCCGGGGCCGCCTGGTCTGCCTGACCGGCGCCTGGCAGCGGATGCTGGATGGGCGGGACTACCCCGAGGATATCGCGTCCCTGCTGGGGCATACCACCGCGCTCAATACCCTGCTTGGCGCCAACCAGAAGGGCGCCGGGCGGGTCACGCTGCAGCTGCAAGGCTCGGGCCCGGTCCGGTTGCTGGTGGCCGATTGCACGGCGGAGCTGCGCATACGGGGCATGGCCCACTACAAAGAAGAAGGGCTTAAGAACACCAATGAAAGAAACCTCCTGGGCGACGGCAGGCTGTCGGTCACCCTGGAGGATATGAAAAGCGGCCGGTTCTACCAGAGCCTGGTGCCGCTCGAGGGCGAGACGCTGGAGCAGATCTTCCAGCATTACCTGTCGCAGTCGGAGCAGCTGACGACGTGCCTGCGGCTCTTCGCCGACGGTGCGGCGCTATGCGGGCTGTTGCTGGAGAAGCTTCCCGGCGCCGACGGCCGCGATCCCGACGGCTGGAACCGGGTGACGCAGCTCGCCGCCACCCTCACCCTCGATGAGACGCGCGATGCGCAGTCCTACGATCTCCTTACGCGCGTATTCCCCGAGGAGCTGATGCGCGTGTTCCGCTTATACTCCGTCGAGTACCACTGCCCCTACGACGGGGAGAGTGAGGGACATGCTGCGCGGCCTCGGCCGCGAGGAAGTCGAAGCTATCCTCGCCGAGCAGGGCGAGGTGGTGGTCCGCAACGAGATGTGCGGTCACGAGTACCGCTTCGACGCTCGAGCGATCGCCGAGATGTTCACCTGTCACTGAAAGGCGACATGAAAAAACTTCTTGCAGCCGTTCTCATGCTCGGCCTCGCCGCGTGCGGCGATCAGCCGGCGCCCAAGCCGCAACCCAAGTCCGCGACTCCTCCCCAGAGCTCGGTGCCGCAGGCCGTCACCGCGGCTCCGGCGCCTGAAGCCAAGGCGCCCGAAGCGCCCAAGCCCGATCCGAACAAGGAACTGGCCGCGCGCGTGAAAAAGGCACTAGAAGGCGAGCCGAAGGTTCAGGCCGGCGGCATCGACGTCACGGCCGCCGACGGCAAGGTGTCGCTGTGGGGCACCGCGGCGAACGCCGCGGAGCGCAACCGCGCGGGCGCCGTGGCTTCCAAGGTCGATGGCGTCAGGTCGCTCGACAACCAGATCAAGGTGGTAAAGGGCTCTTAGGGCCCGCGCCGGCCGACGAGGGCGAGAAATTCCTCGCGCGTGGCGGTGTACTCGCGGAACACGCCGAGGACCGAGGAGGTCACCATCGTCGAGTTCTGCTTTTCCACGCCGCGCATCATCATGCACAGGTGCCGCGCCTCGATCATCACGCCGACGCCCTTGGCGTCGATCGACTCCATGACCACCTGGGAAATCTGCTCGGTCAGCCGTTCCTGGAGCTGCAGGCGGCGCGCGTACATGTCCACCAGCCGCGCCAGCTTGCTCACGCCGAACACCTTGCCGTTGGGGATGTAGCCGATGTGGCAGCGGCCGAAAAACGGCAGCATGTGGTGCTCGCACAGGCTGTAGAGCTCGATGTCCTTCACGATCACCATGCTGCTCGTCTTTTGCGTGAACAGCGCGTTGTTGATCACCTGGTTCAAGTCCGTGCGATAGCCGTCGGTGAGGAAGCTGAGCGCCTTGGCCACCCGCAGCGGCGTCATCACCAGCCCTTCGCGCTTGGGATCCTCGCCGAGTTCGATGAGCAGCTCTCTCACCAGCGTTTCGATTTTCTGTACGTTGGGTTCCATGGCCATCCGATCAGCGCCAGTCGTCAAGGACGAGACAGTCGGCGCGGTTGTATCCGGTCTCGTTCGGCCGCTGCATCGCGACCCCGTGGAGAAACGTGCGGAAGCCTCGCTCCGCCATCCTGCGGTATGCGGCGTGCCGGGCCGTGTTGACGCCGGCGACGAGCTTCGAGCAGCCGCGCTCGGCGGCCAGCGTCTCGCAAGCCGTGATCAGCCGGTCGAACAGGGCTGGCGCATCGCGACCGGGACGCACGGCGCCGAATTTGATATAGGTCACCCCGCTCCCGGCCTCGCTGCCCTTGCCGATGTGGCACGCAGCGAATCCTCCATCTGGAAGGAGAACCGTCTCGCCAAGCCGCTGGTTGCTGAGGGCGACGATCTCCCGCTGAAGATCCAGGCCCGGGAAAATCTCATCTGTTAGCTCGGCGCACTCTCTAAGTGAAGCAGGGCTCCCGGTGTAGGCCGACCACTGCCCGCGTTCCCGCGGCGGTTCCACCGCCTTCGACATCACTGCCGTCAGGAACTGCGGCCAGAAGCCGAACCCCTGATAGAGCGCGACGTGTTTCGGGCTCTGCGGGAAGGTAAACAATCCCATCTGGCGGATGCCCCAGCGCTCGAAGAGCGCCATGCTCGGTTCGAGCAGGCGCTTGCCGATGCCGTGCCCCCAGCAGTCGGGCCGCACGGTGATAGGACCGAACACGCCGAAGCTGCCCCATCGCGCCGCAAGACTCGAGCCGATCAGCTCGTCCCCGCGAAAGGCGCCGAGCGCCGCCGAGGGATCTCCCCGCCACCTCGTTTTCACCATATCCGAATCGCCCCTGAAAGCCATCGGCTCGGGCAGGCCGAGCTCGGTTCC
>Ga0209220_1000096_pt1 | contig 42148 bp, 42 predicted proteins | sample BlaSpr_A8_OM3_M3_FD_187984 | JGI IMG/M metagenome (GOLD analysis project Ga0209220, IMG submission 187984) | Forest soil microbial communities from Thunder Bay, Ontario, Canada - Black Spruce, Ontario site 2_A8_OM3_M3 (SPAdes) (version 2) | ecosystem: Environmental > Terrestrial > Soil > Boreal... | reverse complement strand
GCGCGCGCCGCGCGATTCCGATTGCGCGCCCCACCTGAGATCGAGGCCGCGCGGGATCAGCGACCGCACCTCCGGCCGCTGCAGCAGGCTGTCCACGACCGGCCATTGCTCTTCGGGAACGAGGAACTCGCCGGGCACCTGCCCCTGGAACAACAGCGATGACAGGACGCCCGGGGCGTTCGCTTCGGCCGCGGAGTCGCGTGCCGCCTTACTCGTGTCGCCGCCGAACAGCTGCGCCACCGCCGACGGCGCCGCAGTGCGCGACTTCACGCCGGCTTTGCGCAGCGCCGCGTCGATCTGCGGCAGGGCGTCGCGGAACAGATTCTTCATGTCGGTGATGCGGAACTCGAGGAACGCCGTCCGCTGAATCACGCTCTTGGCGCGCGCGGGATCCTTTTCCCCCGCCAACTCCACGATCAAGCGGCAGCGCCCCTGGATCTGCACGACGGGCTCCGTGGTGCCGAACTCGTCGATGCGCGTCCGCACGACCCGCTCGGCGCGCTGGATGGCGTCGGCGCAGTCAGGTATCGGCCCCTTGGACTCGTCCACCTCGAGCGCGAGGTGGATGCCGCCTTGCAGGTCGAGGCCGAGGTTGATGGGCAGGCGGCGCATCGTCGTGTCTTTCATGCGGCCCGTCGTCGGATCCACGACGCGCTGCGTCACGTTCCGCGGCAGCAGCGAGAGAATGCTCGCGGCCACCAGGATGCCGATGAGGATCAGCCGTCGACGAATCTTCTCCATCGCGTCCCTTTACCGGTTGAGGCTCGCCTGCGCCGCCTGGCGGTCGCGCTGCAGCTGCGCCACCAGCGCTTCACGGGACGGAAACGCCTGCACGTCACGCAGGCGGCGGACCCATTCCACACCCACCGTTTCACCGTACAGCTCACCGTCGAAATCGAACAGGTGCACCTCGAGCGTCCGTCCCGATTCTCCGAACGTCGGACGCCCGCCCTGGTTCATCATCCCGCCAAACCACTCCCCGCGTCCTGCTCCTACTCGCACCCGCACTGCGTACACCCCGTCGGGCGGCAGGAGTTTCCGAGGGTCGGGCGACGCCAGATTGAGCGTCGGCACGCCGATCGACCGCCCCCTCCCTGCTCCCGGTACCACGCGCCCCAGAATCCCGTAGGGACGGCCCAACCAGCGCGCGGCGGCTTCCAGGTCCCCGTGCGCCACGGCCGTCCGGATCAGCGTCGAGGAAATCGGCTGCCCGTCGTCCCGCACCGCGTCCACGACGGCGACGCCAAACCCCTGCGCGGCGCCGAGCTGGCGCACCAACGCCACGTCGCCGCCGCGGCCCCGCCCGAAGCCATGATCGTAGCCACACACCAACTCCTGCATCCCGTGCTCGTCGCGCAGCCGGCGCACGAAAGCTGCGGCGTCGAGCTCCGCGATCTCCCGCGTGAACGGCAGCAGGACCATCCGCTCGAGCGCGGTGGCGGCGACGAGCTCCTGCTTCTCCCCCGGCAGCGTCAACAGTTTCGGGGCTGCCGCAGGGTTCACGACTTCCAGCGGGTGCGGGTCGAACGTTACGAGCACGCTTGCCAATTTCCTGGCCCGCGCCCGTTTGACGACCTCCGCCAGCACCGCTTGATGGCCGCGATGTACGCCGTCGAACGTCCCAACGGTGACGACCGCGTCTGCTGTCATGACTCCGCCACCACGACGCGGGGCTTCAGAAACTCGCCCACCTGCTCAGCCACCGCCAGCAGCACCCGGCCGGCGAACAGCGCCACCGGTTGCCGGGCGTCTGCTACCGGCTCTCGCTTGATCGGGCGTCCGTGCACCACCGCCGTCCGTTCGTCCCCGGTGAGCTCATAGCGCGGCAGGTGCGCCACCAGGATCGCGGGGTCCCGCACGGCGGCGGTGGTGACCGCTTCCGGCGCGACCGCATCCGCGAGTTGTAGTGCTCCCACCGCGGTCCGCCGGAGCGCGGCCAAATGGGCCCCGCACCCCAACGCGGCGCCGATGTCCCGCGCCAGACTCCGCAAGTACGTCCCACCGCTCACCGTCGCCCGGAACTGCAGGTCGGGTACCGCTGCCTCGACGAGCTCGAGCTCATGAATCTCGACCCGCCGAGCGGCCGGCGCGACGGCCTCACCGCGCCGCGCCCGCTTGTACGCCCGCTCCCCGTCGATTTTCACGGCCGAGTAGGCTGGCGGCCGCTGCTCATAGGCGCCGCGGAATCCCCCGATCACCGACGCGAGCTGCGTGAGACTGATGCCGGTCCATGGTGCCGTGGCGACCGAGACCCCGGTGGCGTCGTCCGTGTCGGTGGTGATGCCGAGACGGATGACGCCCTCGTAGGCCTTTGTCCATCCGGCGGCGAACGACGCGAGCCGCGTCGCCCGCCCCACGACCACCACCAGCAATCCCTTGGCGAAGGGATCGAGGGTCCCGAGATGGCCGACCCGCTGGACGCCGAGCACGCGCCGGACGACGTCCACGACGTCGTGGGACGTGGGTCCGGCCGGCTTGGACACGAGGACGAGCCCGTTCGGCCCTCCTCCCCGGCCCTCCTTCAGTCGTCCGACTCCTTCAGCTCCTTCAAGACGCGATCGATCCGCTGCGCGTGCTCGATGCCGCGGTCCAGATGGAAGTGCAGCTCCGGACTGGTCCGCAGCTGGAGCTGGCCGGCGAGCTGGGCGCGCAAGTAGCGCGCGGCACTCGCCAGTCCCTCGAGGCTCTTGGCCTTCTCTTCCTCGGAGCCCATCACGCTGACGCGTACGTTGGCGTGCGACAGATCAGGCGACACCTCCACGCCAATGACCGTGACGAACCCGATGCGCGGATCGCGCACGTCCGCCGTGAGGAAGGCGCCTACGGCCTGCCGGATCAGCTCGCTCACCCGTTCGGGGCGGTGGCTCGGACGCTTCATGTCAGAGATAACTCGTGCTGGTGTCCACGATGCGCGCGCCGTCCGCGCCGGCAACCAGCCGGTCCGCCTCGCGGAGCACGCTCTCGGCGTGGCGGCGGTCGGTGCTCACGACCGACGCGGTGAGCTCGGCCCGTTGCCACAGGTCCTGGTGCGCGGTTTCCGCGACCGACACGTTGAACCGATTGTGCAGCCGGTCCTTCAGGCTCTTCACGATGGTGCGCTTGTCCTTGAGCGACTGGCACGCCCCCAAGTGCAGCTCCCAGACGATCAGCCCGACGATCACGGCTCAGGCGCCCTTCGCGGCGCTCCCGTCGAGGACCCGGGCGACCTCCTCGATCCGATACGACTCGATCAAGTCGCTGACCTTGATGTCGTTGAAATTCTCGACGCCCATGCCGCACTCGAAGCCTTCGCGCACTTCGCGCACGTCATCCTTGAAGCGCTTCAAGGAGGCCAGGGTGCCGTCGTACACCTCTACCCCGTCGCGGATCACGCGCACCCGCCCGGTGCGCGGGATGACCCCGCTGCGGACGAAGCATCCGGCGATCGTCCCGACCTTGGCGATCTTGAAGATCTGGCGTACCTCGGCCTCCCCGAGGACCACTTCCTTCTTCTCGGGCGCCAGCAGGCCTTCCATCGCCGCTTTCACCTCTTCTACCGCCTCGTAGATGATGCGGTAGGTACGGATCTCGACCCGCTCGCGATCCGCCGCCAAGCGGGCGTTGGAATCGGGCCGCACGTGGAAGCCAACGATGATCGCGCCGGACGCGCGCGCGAGCAGCACGTCCGACTCGGTGATCGCGCCCACGCCGCGGTGCACCACTTCCACCTTGACCTCCGCGGTCGAGAGCTGTGCCAGAGCGTCGGCCAGCGCCTCGGCGGGGCCGCCCTGATCGGCCTTGATGATGATCCGCAGGCTCGCTGCGCCACCTTGGGCGCGCTCAGACATGAAGTCTTCGAGCGTCTTGACCCGGCCCGAGCGGCGGTGCTGTGCCTCGCGTTCGAGACGCTGACGCTTCTGCGCGATGTCGCGCGCGGCGCTCGCATCGTCCATCGCGAGGAACGTGTCGCCCGCCTCGGGCACGCCTTCGAAGCCGAGGATCTGCACCGGCGTGGACGGCCCGGCTTCGGCCTCGGTCCCGCCGCGCTCATCGTACATCGCGCGCACGCGGCCCGAGTACTGCCCGCAGATGAAATCGTCGCCGACGCGCAGCGTGCCGTTCTGGACCAGGATCGTCGCGAGCGCGCCCTTCCCTGGATCGAGCTGCGCTTCCAGCACCGTTCCCTGGGCGCGCCGCGCGGGATTGGCCTTGAGGTCGAGCAGCTCTGCCTGCAGCAGGATCTGCTCGAGCAGCTCGTCCACGCCGGTGCCCTTCTTGGCGGAAATCGGGGTGCCGAGCGTCGTGCCGCCGAAGTCCTCGAGCACGACGCCGTGCGCCAGCAGGTCCTGCTTGACCTTCTGCACGTTGGCGGACGGTAGATCGATCTTGTTGATGGCGACCACCAGGGGCACGCCCGCGTTTTTCGCGTGCGAGATCGCTTCGATGGTCTGCGGCATGATCGCATCGTCGGCCGCGACGACCAGCACCACGATATCGGTCACCTGCGCGCCGCGCGCCCGCATGGCGGTGAACGCCTCGTGACCCGGCGTATCGAGGAACGTGATGTGCCGGCCGTCCTTCAACGTCACCTGGTACGCGCCGATGTGCTGCGTGATGCCGCCGGCTTCGCCCGCGACGACGTTCGTCTTGCGGACGTAGTCGAGCAGCGACGTCTTGCCGTGATCGACGTGCCCCATGATCGTCACGACGGGCGGCCGCTGCTGCAGCGTCTCCGCCGCGTCGGTCGTTTCTTCGGCCTGGGTCGTGGCGTATTCCTCTTCCTTCGTGGCCTGGAAGCCGAACGCCGACGAGATCAGCTCGATCATGTCGAAGTCGAGGCGCTGGTTGATCGTCACCATCTGACCCAGCTCTTTGAACGCGAACGTGACGATCTGGGTGGGCGGCACCTTGAGGATGTTGGCGAGCTCGGAGACCGTGATGAACTCGGTCACCCGCACCAGGGTCTTCTCGCGCTCCTTCTCCTCGCGGCGCTTCTCCTCCTGTACTTCGCGGAAGGTCGGACCCTCCTCGCGGCGGTGCACGCCCTTCTTGCCGATCGGGCCCTTCATTGTCGTGAGCGTGCGCGAGATGTTCTGCGCCACCGCTTCCTGATCGACGAGCGACTTCTTCCCCTTCTTCCGCTTCTTTCCCTTTTCCCGACGACGCTCGTCAACCGGCTGGGCGCCGGGTGCGGCGGAAGCCACGGGACGCGGTGGGACCCCTCCGCCCCCCGGTCCGCCCGGCCCGCCGCCCGACGGAGTCGCGCGCGCCACGGGGCGCGGGCGCACGGGGGTCGGAATGAACGGACGGGGCGGCGGCGCAGCGACGGAGTGCGCCGCGGGCGCCGGGGCCGACAGGCTTGGCGCCGCGGGCGAGGCGGACTCCGCCGGCTCCGCGGGCGCGAGATCTTTGAACAGCGCGGCCGCCCGCTCCTCGAGCGATACGGCCGGCCGCTCTTCCTCCTGCTCGCGCGCCGCGGTCTCCAGCGCGAGGCGCGCCATTTCGACTTCGGCGGCTTCCGCGGCGGCAGCCTCGGCGGCCGCGGCATCCGCCGCGGCCACTTCGGCGGCGGTGCGGCGCCGGCGCATCGGGCGCGCCTCGGCGACCGGCGCCACGGGGGCGGCAGGCTCGGCGGCTTTCGACGCGCGGCGGCGCTTGGGTGCGGCCGCGGGCTCCCGCTGCTTGCGTTTGTCGCGCTCCCAGCGCGCGCGCATCAGCGACACCTGCTCGTCCTTGAGCGGCGTCAGGTGACTGCGCACGAAGATGTCCATCTCCTTGAGCATGCCCATGAGCTGCTCGCTGGAGATGCCGAATTCCGCCGCCAAATCATGAATCCGCGTCGTCGTCACTCACTCCTCCACAGACAACAGCCCACGCGCCAGCGCCCGATCCGCGACGCCGACCGCCTGTACCGGCGGCCGGCCGAGCCCCGCGCCCAGCTCCGCCGCCATCGGCCCGCGCACCACGGGGATCTCCCGTGCCTGCGCCAGCCGCGCCACTTTCTCGAGCGTGCGCGGGCCGGCATCCGCCGCCAGCACCACGCACGCCAACTTCCCTCGCTGCAATCCGGCCCGCACACCAGCCACGCCGACCACCACGTTGCCCGCCCGCATGCCGAGTCCCAACAGACGGGTGACGCGTGCGTTCATGCCGGTGCGGCGGCTCCCCCGGGTCCCCCGGCTCCCCCGGCTGCCGGGGACTCCGGCGTGCTTGCCCCCGGCTCTTCGTCCTCACCGCCCTCCTCGGTCATCTCATTGAGGAAGGCCATCAGCTTGTCCGCGAGATCGGACGTCATCCCGGGGAGCTGATCGACCTCTTCGCGCTCCAGGTCGAGGATGTCCTGCAACGTCTTCTTCCCCGCCTGTTCGAGCACGGCCACCAGCTCGGGCGGCAGCCCCTTCATTTCGGAGAGCGCCACATCCGTCACGCCCTTCTCCGCGGTGGGCAGCGGCGTGAAGAGCGGGCCTTCGCCGCCGCGCTCCAGCCACTCGCGGCTCGAATAGAGATCGACCTTCCAACCGGTCAACTCCGAGGCGAGGCGCACGTTCTGGCCGTTGCGGCCGATGGCGAGCGAGAGCTGATCCTCGTCCACGATCGCCTGAATCGTCTTGGTTTCCGGGTCCGAAAAGACCCGCGCCACGCGGGCCGGCGCGAGCGCCAGCTTCGCGAACCGCTCGGGGTCGGTCGACCAGGGCACGATGTCGATGCGCTCGCCGTTCAGCTCGTTCACGACAGCCTGGACGCGCGAGCCTTTCAAGCCCACGCACGCGCCCACCGGATCGATGGAGTCGTCCCGGGACGAGACCGCGATCTTGGTGCGGCTGCCGGCCTCGCGCGCCGTGGCGCGGATCTCGACGATCTGCTGCTGGATCTCGGGGACTTCGAGCTTGAACAGCGCCTTCACAAACAGCGGATCGGCGCGCGACAGAATGAGCCGCGGCCCCTTGGGCGTCTCCTCGATCCGCTTCAAGACGGCGCGAATCGTGTCGCCCTGGTGGAAATGCTCGCGATGATTCTGGTCGCGATAGGGGATGATCGCCTCGGCTTCACGGAACTTGTTGAGCATCACCACGATCTTGCCGCGCTCGATTTGCTGCACCTCGCCCGAGAGCAGCTCGCCGACCTTGCCGGAGAACTCCTCGCGGATGCGCGTGCGCTCGCCTTCGCGGACGCGCTGGATGATGCGCTGCTTGGCGGCCTGCACCGCGGTCCGCCCGAACTGATCGAAGGGGACTTCTTCTTCGAGCACATCACCGGGCTGGAACTCGGGATCCTCGAACCGCGCCTCCTCGAGTGCCACCTGCGTACCAGGATCTTCGACGGTCTCGACCACGGTCTTGAGCACGACGATGCGGATCGACCCTTTCAGCTCGTCGATGCCGATTTCGGAGCGCACGTTCGGGCCATAACGTTTCACCAGCGCGGCGTGCAGACCATCCTTGAGCAGGTCGATCAGCTCGCTGCGCTCCAGCTGCTTCGTGTTGGTCAGCTCTCGGATAGCCGAGACGACATCAGGGGCATTCGCCATCATGGTCCTCTTTCGTACTGCGTCACCAATCGACTGCGAGTCGCGCGTCACGGACGTCCACCAGCCGATACGTCTGCGCGCCTCGGCCACGCGGCTCGAGAATGACCGTTTCCTCGTCGGGCACGGCCACGATCCGGGCACGCACCCGGCCGAGACCTGCAAGCTTCACGTTCACGTCGCTGCCCACGAACCGGGCCCAATGCCGGTGCCACCGCACCGGCCGCTCGAGCCCTGGGCTCGAGACTTCGAGGGCGTACCGGTTTCCCAGCGGCCCACCCTGGTCCAGCCAGGCCTCGAGGGCCCGGCTCGCCCGGGTGCAGTCCTCCACCGTCACTTGCCGGGGCGGATCGCCCGCGGCGCCCGAATGAGGCGGAGGCCAGTCGATGCGGACTTGAACGAGCGGCCGGTTCGGCGTGCCGCCGATGCGCAGGTCGGCCAAATCGAATCCCAGCATCTCGAGCTGGGTCCGAAAGGCCTCCACGAGGCTCTCGGTGAGCATGGAAAAAAAAGCGCGGGCCGAACTTCGCCCGCAGCACGCACGGAATGTAGCCGGGTCGAGGGCGGTGTCAACCTTTCGGTCGGCCGAGGTACGCGACCATCCGACCGTCGCGCCCGCCCGATGCGCGGTGCGAGAAGAAGCGATCGCGGCCTTCGGCGCTGCACCATGGCGAGATCGAGACGTGCTCGATACCCAACTCGCGCGCCTGCCGCGCCAACACGGCCCGCAGATCGACCCGCACCGGCCCGGGGTGCGGCGCCATGTCGAACCGCGCCGCGACTTCAGAACCTACTTCATAGCATTCACCGCAAATGCCTACACCACAATGCATTACAATATCGCTCGTTTTCGCAAACCCGCGCCACTTCAAGAGCTCCACGGCGCGCGCGAGCACGCCCGCGGCGGTGCCTCGCCAGCCGGCGTGCACCAGCGCGATGGCGCCCTTGTGAGGTACGGTCAGATAGACGGGGATGCAGTCGGCGATGGTGATCGTGAGCAGCACCCCGCGCTCCCCGGTCGCGTGGCCGTCGAGCCCGTTGAGGATCAACCATCCCTCGGGCAGGGCTTCGTGCCAGCGCACGGCGCTGCCGTGCACCTGATGGCTCAGGACGATCGCCGGAAACCGCGCCGCGAACGTGGCGCAAAACGCCCGCCAACGACCCATGACCTGGCCCACTTGCTCGTCACTCCACAGGCCAAGGCTCAGGGGGCGGAGCGTGACGCCGGCGATGAGCCCGTAGCGCTCGGCCCACTCGGTAAGCTCGAGCCGCGGTACGGCCGCGTCGCCGGCGGGGGTTTCGCCGAGCATCTTATCGCCGGTCGTCGCGACGCTCAATTTGGGCCCCCAGGGCCAGCAGCCGCTCGTCGATGCGCTCGTAACCCCGCTCGATCTGCCCGATGTTCTGGATGACCGAGTCGCCCTGGGCCGCGAGCGCCGCCAGCAGCATCGCCATGCCGGCGCGGATGTCGGGACTCTCGACGACCTGGCCTCGGAGCGGCGACGGTCCCGAGATCACCGCGCGGTGCGGATCGCACAACACGATCCGCGCGCCCATGCCGATCAGCTTGTCGACGAAGAACAGGCGCGACTCGAACAGCTTCTCGAACACCAGCAGCAGCCCCTCACATTGCGTCGCGACGACGATGGCGATGGACATCAGGTCGGCGGGGAACGCCGGCCACGGACCATCCTCGAGCTTCGGGACGTGGCCGCCCAAGTCGGGCCGGATGCGGCGCTCCTGTCCGGCATCGACAATGAGGTTCGTGCCGTCGAGTCGCGGTCGCACCCCCAGGCGCTCGAACGCGAGCAGCGTGGACCGGAGATCGTCGCCCCGCACCCCCTCGATCGTCATGGCCCCGCCCGTGACTGCCGCGAGCCCGATGAAGGAGCCGATCTCGATGTGGTCGGGCCCCACCGTATGCGGGGTCCCCACCAGCGACTTTCCGCCTTCGATCGTCAGCGTGTTGGTGCCGATGCCGTCGATCGTCGCGCCCATCGCCACGAGGAAGCGCGCCAGGTCCTGCACATGCGGCTCCGACGCCGCGTTGCGAAGCACCGTCGTCCCCTGCGCCCCCACGGCCGCCATCAACGCATTCTCGGTGCCGGTGACGCTCGGCTCGTCGAGGAAGATGTCGGCACCCCTGAGCTTGCCTTCGAACGTGTAGGTGTCGCCGAGGGTGATCTCCGCGCCGAGCCGCTCGAGGGCAAGAAAATGTGTGTCCACGCGCCGCCGCCCGATGACGTCGCCCCCCGGCGGCGGCAACGTCACGCGGCCGAAGCGCGCGAGCATCGGCCCGGCGAGCAGGATGGACGCGCGAATCTCCTTGGACAGCCCGGGATCGAGGGCGCGCGGCTCCGTCCCGCGCGTGTCCACCTCCACGGTATTGGGCCCGTGCCACTGCACGACGGCGCCGACGTGCTGGAGCAGAGCCAGCAGCGTTTCGACGTCGCGGATCCGGGGGACGTTGTCGATGCGGCAGGGGCCGTCGGCGAGGAGGGTAGCCGCGAGAATCGGAAGCGCCGCGTTCTTGTTGCCCGCTGGGCGGATCGTGCCCGTGAGCGCGCGCCCGCCCGTGACACGGAACGACGGTGGCATAAGTTCGCCCAAGCTACGGCAGCGCTTGCGCCCGCGTCAAGCGTTCGCGAACGTTGGCCCTCGTGCATCCCATGCTCGCGCTGGCGCTCGTCGTCGTGGCTGGCATCGGCGTGACGCATCTGTCGCGCCCCCATCTCCGTCACTTTGCGTCTCTCGACGCGATGCTCGCCGCCGGCGCGCCGTTCGTGCTGTTGGGCCTCTTGCTCGGCCCGGGACTGCGCGTGCTCGACGGTCCGACTCTGCGCGCCCTCGCCCCGCTGACCGCCCTCGGCATCGGGTGGGTGGGTGCCGCGTTCGGCGCGCGGCTGGACTGGCGCCTACTGCGTCGCGTCCCGCCGCGCGCGTGGGGCCTCGGCGCCGCACTCGCGGCCACCGTGTTCGCCGTCACGGGGCTCGCGGCGTGGGTCCTGGTCCGTACGGTCCCGCCGCTCGCCGCGGCGTGGCATCCAACCATGCCCGCCGTCGTAACGCTGGCCGCGGCGGCGACGATTTCCGCGGGCTGGGCGGGACCAAAACTCGTCCGCCGGACCGCCCTGTTCGACACCGCGTTTGCCGCCGTGGCCATTGCCGTGACGCTGCCCCTGTCGCACCCTCACGGCGCGGTGCGCGGCGTGGCACTCACCCTCTTCGCGAGCGCCGGACTGGCCGCTCTGTTCGTCTGGCTCGCGCGCTGGCGGCCGGATGCGACTCACCTGGGGATCGAGTTTCTCGCGGTGATCCTGCTCGCTTCGGGTTTCGGCTACGCGGCCGGCCTGTCACCCTTCGTCCTGTGCGCGCTCACGACGGCGTTGATGGTGCATTTCTCCCCGCAGCCGCGCCGCGTGCACGCACTATTGGCCCAGTGGGGTCCGTCCATCTACGTGGCCTTCCTTATTGTGGCAGGGGCCCTGCTGCGACTGCCGACGGTGTGGCTGATTCCGGCGGCGCTGCTGCTTGCTGTCGTGCGGATCGGCGCGCGTTGGTCCTCGGTACGGTTTGGCCGGATCTGGCCGCCCGTACGCGCGCTGCCGCCGCATTTCGGGTTGGCGACCGTCGCGCCAGGCGCGGCGGGCGTAGCGCTGGCGGCCGGGTTCGGCCTCGGGTATGGCGATTCCGGAGCCGTGCTGACGGCGGTTCTCGCCGGCGTCCTGTTGGCGGAGGCGCTCGGCGGGCCCTTGCGGCAGCTGGCACGCGGGGAACCCACCCCGTTGACAGCCGCGCCGCCCCGGGCCGAGGTTACTTGATGCTTCCGACCTGGGTCGGCGTGGTCTCGGCCGTCAGTCTCGCCATCATCGCGCTGGCCGCGCTCGTGGTGGCGGGCGCCTTCATCGCCGCGGCGCTCGGGGTCCGGGCGGCGCTGATTGTGGTGAAGAACCTGGCGGGTCCCGCCATCACGGACGTGCGCCAGCTCATCGGGTCGATCAAGACCGAAGCGGAAGCCTTGGTGGACACCTCGCGCGATATCCGGCACCGCATCGTGCGCGCCGCGAACGCTGCGGAAGAGCGCCTCACCGACCTCGACGCGCTGGCCGAGGTGATGCAGGAGGAGATCGAGGAGACCGCGCTCGACGCCGCTGCCACGCTCCAGAACGTGCGTCGCGGCCTGTCGGTGTGGAAGTGGAGCCGCAAGTTGCTCAAGGGCAAGAAGCGACGGTGAAGCGGCTGGCCACGGCGGCGTTGCTCGCCGGTCTCGCGCTGGTGCTGTTCCCCGGGGTAGCGCACGCCTGGACGCCCGGGACGCACATCTTCCTCGGCGAGTCGGTGCTCGCGAATCTGCATCAGCTGCCGGCGGCCATCGCCGACCTCGTGCGCGCATTCCCCTTCGATTTTCTCTACGGCAACATCGCCGCCGACACGTCGATGGCCAAGAAGTACGCGCCGGTCGGACGGCACTGCCACGCCTGGCACGTGGGCCAGGAGATCCTCGACCTTGCGCCCAGCGACCCGTTGCGCGCCTTCGGGCTGGGATATCTCTCGCATCTCGCGGCCGACACCGTCGCCCACAATTTCTTCGTCCCGCGCCAGCTGGTGCTGACATCCGGCACCGTGGCCGTGGGCCACTCCTACTGGGAGAGCCGCTTCGAGACGCACCTCGGCGACGCGTACGCGCGCGAGGCGCGCGATGTCATCATGAAGGACCACGCCGCGAGCGACGCCCACCTCGACGCCATCCTCTCCCCCACCCTCTTCAGCGTGCGGACCAACCGGCGGCTGTTCCGCGGCATGGTGCATCTCACCGAGAGCCAGAGCTGGCAATGGGTGTTTCAGGTGATCGCCGGCACCAGCCGCTGGGACCTCGCCGACGCCGACGTCGACCGTCACATGGCCGTGACGTTCGAGTACGTGATGGAGGCGCTCGGAGCGACCGAGGCCGCGGCGCGGCGGCTCGATCCCGCCGGCGAGAAGGCGCTGGGACTGGCGAAGCGGATGCGGCGCCAGGCGCTCCGCGAGGGGGGACGGCACGAGCCGGAGCGCGTGGAGGAAACAGCGGAGCAGCACTTCGGGTTGCCGACGCCGGCGCTCGCGTACTGGAAGCAGTCGAAGGCGCACCGGCCCTGGCGGGCCGACTAGGAGGTGAGCTTCTCCTCGAGCACCCGCTGCGCCAGCTTTGGATCGGCCTTGCCCTTCGACGCCCGCATGACCTGCCCCACAAAAAACGCCATGAGCTTGGTCTCGCCGTTCTTGTAGCGGCCGACCTCGGGCGCGTGGGCGCCCAGCACGTCCGTCACCCACGCCGCCACCACGCTCGTGTCCGCCACCTGCACGAGGCCCAGCCCTTCGGCGATGGTGCGGGGATCGCCGCCCTTGGCGGCGATTTCACCGAACACCCGCTTCGCGGCTTGGTGGCTGAGCGTGCCGCCTTTTACCAAAGCAATGAGCTGCGCCAAACCGGCGGGCGGGACTCGTAGTTGGTCCTGATGGTCCTTCGCGTCCGCCAAGCCTTCGGTCATGACCCAGTTCGCGGCCGCCTGGGGTTCCGCGCCCGCGCGCACGACGTTCTCATAGTACTCGGCGACCACGCGGCTCGCCGTCAGAACGGCGGCGTGGTCGCGGCTGAGCGCGTACTGCGCGACGAAGCGCTCGCGCTTGGCGGCGGGGAGCTCGGGGAGCTGGCTCTGCTGCTCGGCGACGAACTCGGGGGTGAGCACGAGCGGCGGCAGGTCGGGTTCCGGAAAGAACCGGTAGTCGTGACTCTCTTCCTTGGAGCGCTGGGACCGCACCGTATTGTCCTTCGCGTCATACAGCATCGTCTGCTGCGTGACGGTCCCTCCCGATTCCAAGAGGGCGATCTGCCGATCGCGCTCGACCGCCAACGCCTTCTCGACGTGGGCAAACGAGTTGATGTTCTTCACCTCGCTGCGCGTCCCCAGCACAGTATCACCCTCACGCCGCACCGAGACGTTGGCATCGACGCGCAGGCTGCCCTTCTCCATGTCGCAATCGGAGATGCCGATGTACTCGAGCAGCTGCTTCAACGTCAGGAGGTAGGCGCGCGCTTCGGCGGGGGACCGGAGGTCCGGCCCGCCGACGATCTCGATGAGCGGGACCCCGGAACGATTGAGATCCACCGCGGTGGCTTTGGCGAAGCGATCGTGGATCGACTTGCCGGCGTCCTCCTCTATGTGCAGACGTACGATCGTCGCCGTGACGGCCCCGCGCTCAGACGACAGAAAGGAGAGCGAGCCGCTGGTCGCCAGCGGCTGGTCGTGTTGCGAGATCTGATAGCCTTTGGGAAGGTCGGGATAGAAGTAGTTCTTGCGGGCGAACACGCTCTTGGGATGTACGGAGCACCCGAGGGCGAGCGCGGCGCGCACCGCGAGCTTCATGGCCTCGCCGTTGGGGGCCGGCAACGCGCCCGGGAGACCCAAGCACACGGGGCAGACGTGCGTGTTGGGCGCCCCACCGAACGCCGCCGAACAGCCGCAGAACATCTTCGAGAGCGTCCGCAGCTGCACGTGCGTTTCGAGCCCGATGACCGTCTCCCAGCCCGGTGGCGGCGCCCCCATCACGCCTCGTCCGTCGCGGGCACGACGCGCTCCACGGCGTAGGCGGCCTCGAGCATCTCGTCCTCGAGAAACGCCTGCCCGATCAGCTGGCCGCCGATGGGGAGCCCCTTCGCGCGTCCGATCGGCACCGAGATCGCCGGCAGGCCCGCGAGGTTCGCGGTCACCGTGAAGATGTCGGAGACGTACATCGCGACGGGATCGGCCAGCTTCTCCCCCGCCTTGAATGCCGGTGTGGGGGTGGTGGGCGTGAACAAGAGGTCGACGCCGCGATCGAACACATTCCGGAAATCTTGCGCGATCAGTGCGCGCATTTGCTGCGCGCGCCGGTAGTACGCGTCGTAATAGCCGGACGACAACACGTACGTACCCACGAGAATGCGGCGCCGGACTTCCGGCCCGAACCCCTGGCCGCGCGTCGAGCGATACAACCCCCGCAGATCGGCCGCGCCGTCGAACCGGGGGCCGTAGCGGACGCCGTCGAAGCGCGCCAGGTTCGACGACGCCTCGGCCGGCGCGATCACGTAGTACGCCGGCACCGCATAAGGGGTGTGGGGCAACGAGACTTCGCGCACCGCCGCGCCCAGCTCCTTCATCAGGCGGACGGCCCGGTCGCAGGCGCGCCGCACCGCCGGGTCCAGCTCGGGCGGGAAGTATTCCCGCGGCAACCCGATGACGAAGCCCTGCAGCGACTCGGGCACCGTGGGGAGCCGGAGCGAATCACGGTCCTCACAGGTCGCATCCCTGGGGTCGCGGCCGCTGATCACGGACAGCACCCGCGCCGCGTCGTGCACGCTGCGTCCGAACACCCCGATCTGATCGAGCGAGGACCCGAAGGCGACGAGCCCGTAACGACTCACCCGACCGTAGGTCGGCTTGATCCCCACGACGCCGCAGAACGACGCCGGCTGGCGTACCGAGCCGCCCGTGTCCGAGCCGAGGGCCGCGGGGACTGCGCCCGCGCCAACGAGCGCGGCGGACCCGCCCGAGGAACCGCCCGGCACGCGCGCCTTGTCGAGCGGATGGAACACGCGCCCATACGCGGAATGCTCCGTGGACGAACCCATCGCAAACTCGTCGCAGTTCGTTTTTCCAGCGATCAGGGCGCCCGCCGCTTTGAGCTTGGCCACCACCGTTGCTTCATAGGGAGAGCGGTAGCCTTCGAGAATCCGCGACCCACACGTCGTCGTGAATTCGAGGGTGCAGATGTTGTCCTTCACGGCCACCGGCATCCCATACAGCACGCCGGTGGGCCGGGCCGCCGCCGCCTGGGCCTGCAGCGATTTGCGGAGTTCCTTGGGAGGGGTAAGCAGCGCGTTGAGGCGCTTGGCCTTGATCAGGTGGTCGGCGACCGCTTTGCCGTCGCTCACAGATCTGCGGGGGCGGGGTCGTCGAATTGGCCGAGCTTGGGCACCACGAAGAACCCGTCCTTGAACGCGGGCGCGAACTCCTCGGGTGCGGTCGCGAGCGGCCACGGGCTGACCTCGTCGGGCCGGAAGCGAATGGCGTCGGGCCCGGGCACGTAGGGCCGCAGGGCTTCGCTCGCGGGAACGGCGCTGAGCTGCGCCACATAATCGAGGATGCGCGACATCTGCTCGGCCAGGGCCGGCAGCGTGTCTTCATCCACGTCCAGCTCCGCGAGCTGCGCGATGCGGAGTACGTCATCCCGCGTGACGCTCATCCGTCCTCTCCTCCCCAGTCGCGCTCGAGGCCCGCGTACGCCGCGAGCAGCTGCTTGTTGCCGATGTCCGGATCGTCGAAATCCACGCTGACCCGCAGGTCGCGGCCCTGTCCCGACACGGCGCGCACCACGCCGCCGCCGAACTTGCGGTGGCGGACCCGTTCCCCCTTCACGTAGCGCGGAGCGTCCTGCGAGACCTCTTCGGGGAACCCGACCTCCGGCTGCACGCGCCGGGCGGCGGAGCTCCGCGCGACGCGCGTTCTCGCCCTTCCCCCGGCTCGCGGTGCGCGCTCCCACGACGGCGTCGTACTCCGCTCGTCGACAACGTGCGGCGGCAACGCGGCGAGGAACCGCGACGGCTCGGCGAGCTCCAGCCGGCCGTTGCGATAGCGCGTGCGCGCCCATGAGAGATACAACCTTTCGCGCGCGCGCGTGAGACCCACGTAACAGAGTCGTCGCTCCTCCTCGACGCCACCCGGCTCGCCCACCGCGCGACTCAGGGGAAACAGTCCGTCCTCGAGACCGGCGACCGCCACCACAGGCCACTCGAGCCCCTTCGCCATGTGGGCGGTCAGGAGCGTCACGCCCGCCGCGTCGCGGGCCTCGTCCACCGCGGTGATCAGCGCCGCCTGCGTCAGATAGCGCTCCACCGGCGAGCCGCCCTCGCTCTCGCTGCCCGCGTCGGCATCCTGCACCTCCGCCCAGGCGGCCGCGCCGGCGATTAATTCCCGCACGTTCTCGAGGCGCTCCATGCCCTCCGCGCCCTCTTCCGCGAGATACTGCTCATAGCCCGTGGCGACCAGAATCGCCTCCAGCACGGTGGCCGGGTCGGACTGCCCGACGGCATCCCGCAGCCGGTCGATGAGCCCGGCCACCCCCGCGAACCCTTCGCGCACGTTGGGTCGGAGCTCCGCGACCCGCGCGGCGCCGCGCGCCGTCTCCAGCAGGGGTTTCCGCCACGTGGTGGCCGCCTGTGCGAGCAATGCCAGCGACGCCTCTCCAATGCCCCGCCGCGGGACGTTTACGACACGGATGAAGGCGCCGTCGTCCGCGGGATTCGTGATCAGCCGCAGGTACGCGAGCAGATCCTTCACTTCCCGCCGCTCGTAGAAACTGACCGCGCCGATCAGCCGATAGGGGATGCCGCGGAACCGAAACGCTTCCTCCAGAGGGCGGGATTGCGCGTTGGTTCGGTAGAGAATCGCCATGCCTTCGTAGGGGACATCCTCGTCAGCCGCGCGCCGGGCGAACTCGGTCGCGAGCCACTCGGCTTCGTCGCGCTCGTCGGCGGCGGCCAGCAGCACGACGGGCGCGCCGCCGGGCTGCGCCGTGAACAGCGTCTTACCGAGCCGGCTTGTGTTCTCCGCGATGACGCCGTTGGCCGCGTCGAGGATCACCTGGGTGGAGCGGTAATTCTGCTCCAGCTTGATGACCGTAGTCCCCGGAAAGTCGTTCTGGAACGTCAGCATGTTCCGCACGTCCGCGCCGCGCCACCCGTAAATCGCCTGATCGTCATCGCCCACGACACAGAGATTGCCGTGGTGGCGCGCGATCTGTTTGACGAGCAGGTATTGCGCGGCGTTCGTGTCCTGAAACTCGTCCACGAGGACGTGCTGGAACCGGTCCTGCCAATACGCGAGGCGTTCGGGATGCTCGCGGAACAGCGTGAGCGGATGGAGCAGCAGATCGTCGAAATCCATCGCATTCGCCTGCTTCAGCGCCGGGCCCAGCGCGGCATATACGTCGGCCGCCACCCGCGTCAGCGGGCTATCCGCCTGGGCGCCGAGCTCCTCAGGCAGCAGCATGCGGTTCTTGGCGGCCGAGATGATCCCATGGAGGGCGCGGGGAGGATACGCCTTCGGCGAGAGACTGCGTTCCTCGAGCAGGCGTTTGACGAGCGCCTGGGAGTCGTCTTCATCGTAGATCGTGAAGTTCGGCCCGAAGCCGAGCAGCGGCGCCTCGCGGCGCAGCAGCCGCGCCGAAACGGAATGAAACGTCCCAATCCAGAGGCCCCGGGGATCGGCGCCGAGCAGCGCGGCCACGCGGCTGCGCATCTCGCCCGCCGCCTTGTTCGTAAACGTCACCGCCAGGATCCGCTGCGGTGACACGCCCTGCACCTTGATCAGCTGCGCGATGCGGGCCGTGAGGACGCGGGTTTTCCCCGAGCCGGCACCCGCCAGCACCAGGAGCGGTCCACCCGGATGCTCCACGGCCGCCTGCTGAGCGGCGTTCAACGGCAGCGTCATACCGCGGCGAGTGGAAATTCGAGCACAAACACCGAGCCTCGGCCCTGCTCTCCCGGGTGGAAGGAGACGCGGCCTCCGTGCTGCTGCTCGACGATACGCCGGGCCAGGGCGAGGCCGATCCCCCAACCGCCGGTCTTGCTCGAGACGCCCGGGTCGAAGAGCCGCCCCTGCATGTCGGCCGGCACGCCCGGGCCGTCGTCGCGCACGCTGAAGCGGCCGGCGCGATCGGTTCCCTGCACTTCGACTTCGATATGGCCCCCGCGGCCACTCAAGGCATCGATGGCGTTCTTCACGATCCCTTCCAGCGCCCACTCGATGAGTACGGGATCGCCGGTGGCGGTAGGCCCGGCGCCCGGCGAGGCGAGCGTCAGCGTCACCGAGTGCGCGAGCGTCGGCAGACGCGGACGGAAGTACGTCACGACGCGCTCGGCCACGGCGCCGAGCCCAACCGGCTCGCGCCGCGCCGGCCGGCCGATGCGCTCGAACCGCTTGGCCACCCGCTCGAGCCGCTCAGCGTCGGCTTCAAGATGCGGCACGAGCTCCCCGCCTGGCGTACCCGGATTCTCGCGCAGGTAATCAATCCAACCCGTGAAGCTCATGAGCGGCGTGCCGAGTTGGTGCGCCGATTCACGGGCCATCGCAACCCACAGCCGATCGCGCGCTGCGTTGACCCGCTCGCGCATGGCCCACGCGGCGAGGAGCACGAGGCAGACGAACACAACGCCCTGGAGCAGGGCGAGACCGGTCAACGCCCGGGCGGCGGGCAGCGCACCATAATGAATCGTCCCCACGCCAGGCTGGACTAGCGGCTGGTGCACGTGATCGAGCTGCGCGATCCACGCCCGTCGCGTCTCCTCGCTGGCGTCGGCGCCGAAGGGTGCGTTGTCCAGGGCGGTGATGCGGCCCGCGGTGTCGGTGACGGCGATCGGGATGCCGAGGTGGCGCACCTCGTCCGCGAGGGCGAGCAGTGCGTCGGCGGCGGCGCCCTCACGCGGGTCGTTGAGTCCGGCGAATACGTGACCCAGCAGCCGGCTCGTCTCGCGCGCGTCGTCGCGGAGGTGGCGCGCCACGATCCAGGCGTAGCCGACGGAAAGCGCGCCGAACAGCAGGGCCGCGCCGACGAGCGCCGCGGGCCCCACCCGTCGGAGCACGTCCCTAGGCAAGGCGGTCCGCGCCGACGTACGGCACCAGCGCGGGCGGCACCGTGACGGAACCGTCGGGCTGTAGGTGCGTCTCGAGGAGAGCGGCGATCGTGCGCGGCAGTGCGACGCCCGACGCGTTCAGCGTATGCACGAACTCCGGTTTTTCTCCAGGCCGCGGCCGGCAACGGATGTTGGCGCGACGCGCCTGAAAGTCGGAGAACGTGCTGGAACTCGACACTTCTAGCCATTGCCCGACCCCGGGGGCCCACGCTTCGAGGTCGTAGGTCTTGGCCCCCGCGAATCCGAGATCAGCGGCGGCCAGCAGCACGACGCGATACGGCAGCTCGAGCCGTCGGAGAACCTCCTCGGCGTGACCCGTCAGGCGCTCGTGCTCGGCCGGCGAGTCCGCGGCGCGGCAGAAGCGCACCAATTCGACCTTGTCGAACTGATGCACGCGCAACAGTCCCCGTGTGTCCTTGCCCGCAGCGCCCGCCTCCCGGCGGAAGCACGGCGTGTACGCGACATAGCCCTTGGGCAGCGTCGTCCCATCGAGGATCTCGTCGCGGTGCAGATTGGTGACCGGGACCTCCGCCGTCGGAACCAGGAACAGATCGTCGGGCAGGGTGCGGTAGGCGTCGTCCTCGAACTTGGGCAGTTGTCCCGTGCCCGTCATGATCTCCCGCCGCACGAGCAGTGGCGGCTCGACCTCGATGTAGCCGTGCTCGCGGGTGTGCAGATCGAGCATGAAGTTGATCAAGCCGCGCGCCAGCCGCGCGCCGGCGCCCATGAGGACGGGAAACCCAGAGCCTGCGAGCTTCGCGCCGCGCGGCAGATCGAGTATGCCCAGCCGCTCGGCGATTTCCCAGTGTGGCTTGCCGCCCTTCGGCGCCGGCGTTCCCCACGTCCGCTCCACCCGGTTGTCGTCGGGGACATCGGGCAGCGGCGCGTTCGGAACGAACAGAGCTTTGGCCTCCAGCGTCGTTTCGATCTGCCGCAGCTCGGACTCGAGCACGGTGATGCGCTCGCCGAGCTTGCGGCGCGCAAACGCCGTGGCCTCCGGGAGGCCGCCCTGGGCTTTCGCGACCACCGCATCCGCCTTCGCCGCGTCGTTGCGCTCGGCCTTGAGCTGGTCGAGCTGCGCCGTCAGCGTACGGCGCTTCATATCGAGCGCTTCGATTTCGTCGAGTAGCCGGATGAGCGAGGGATCGCCCCGGCGCGCGAGCGCTGCCCGCACCTGAGCGGGCGAGGCGCGCAGCTGCTTCAGATCGATCACAGCTTAACGGCTCGGCAGGCCTGGCTCGAGCCCGCGATAGCCGCAGTTCGTATCGACGAGGATTTCGAAAACGATCCGGCGCCCGTTGGGAGCGGACGTGGTGTCGAGGGCGAGGACGTGCAACTTGGCGTAGTAGACTGCCGAGATCCCGAAGGAGCAGGTCGTGGGACTGGAATGCACGATGGCCACGGTGCCGGAATCCACCACGAGCGCGCTGTCGAGCTGATAGTTGCGGTCGGGCGCGAGGCTGATCGAATCGAAGGGCAGCGCGCTGATTTGCCCGCCCGACGCCTTACCCAGGTGCAGCGCGCCCGTCGGCAGCAACAGCGCGCGGCCCGCAGCATCGATGTCGAACGCAAAGTCGAACGCCGTCGTCTGGTCGGTACGCACCGCTTGGCGGAATTCCAGGCGATAGCCCGACGGCGAGGCGACGGGCGTGCCGCTCAACGCGTACAGCGAGAGTGTGTCGACACGGTTCTCGATGGAGGCGCGCGGCAAGCCCAACGGCGAGCCGCAGGCAGCGACGAGCGCGAGGATCAGTAGCGCGGCGACCGCGGCACCGCGGGATGGCTGAGGGGGAGGGCGCATGGAAGTGCTGTCAAATTACAGGGCGGCGTCCGAGTGGGTCAACCCACGGTGGCTGCTTGACTTCGACTTCACCGAACCCTACGTTGCCGCCCGTATGGCGACGATCCGCGACGTAGTGGAAGCGCTCAGCCGATCGAGCGGCGTGGACGCGGTCCTAGTCGTGGGCCGCGACGGCCTCCCGATCGACTCCCGCGCCCCGAACGGCGTGGATGCGGAGAACGTGGCCGCCCTGCTGCCGTCGGCCATCAAACACATGGCGCAGCTCGGCGACGCCGGCGGCCGGGGCGAGTTCGGCACCGCCGTGCTCGAATTCGGGAAGGGCCTCGCCGTCGTGGCCGTGCTCAACGCCGACGCCCTCCTCATCATCCTGGTGCAACCTGCGACCAACGTAGGGGCCCTGCTGTTCGACCTCCGCCGCCACCGCACGGCCATCGCCGGCCTGCTCTAAGCGGAAGGCCCGTTGGCCACATCCTCGCGGCATCTCCTCGTCGTTGACGACGAGCCTCACATTGGACTCGTGCTGCGCCCCTACCTCGAGGAGCTCGGCTACCGCGTGAGCTTCGCGCGCACGCTCGCCGAGGCGCGCACGGCGATGCGCGCGACGCCGCCCACCGACGGTTTGCTGCTGGATTTGCACTTGCCCGACGGTTCGGGCCTCGATTTCCTGCGCGACTTGCGCGGCGAGGGCGCCACCGCTCGCCTCCCCGTGCTGGTGCTCACCGCCGAGGGCGAGGATCGGGTCCTCCGGGAAGCCCGCCGGCTCGGCGCCGCACTCGTGACGAAGCCGTTCAGCCCGACGAAGCTCAGCCAGCGCATCGCAATGATGTTCGGGGACCCGCCCGCGGAAGAAGACGAGGCCTCCTCCCGGTGAGCACCTGGGCGGCAATCCTCGCCGGTGGCTCGGGCACGCGGTTCTGGCCGCTCTCGACGCCGGAACGGCCGAAGCAGCTGCTGGCGCTCACGGGCGACCGCCCGCTGCTCGCCCAGGCCGTCGCTCGGCTGCGCGGGCTCGTGCCGCCCGAACGCATCCTGATTCTCACCGGTCCGTTTCTCGTGGAGCGCGTGTCCGCGACGGTGCCCGAGGTACCCCAGGCAAACATCTTCGCGGAGCCGCGGGCCGCGTCCACGGCGCCGGCGCTCGCCTGGGCCGCGCACTGGATCGCGAAGCATGACCCCGGCGGCCAGATGGTGTCGTTGCATGCCGACTGGGCCGTCGGTGACGACCGCGCGTTTCGGGCCGCCGCCACACATGCGCTCGGGGTTGCGGCCGAGCAGGACGTGCTGGTGACGGTGGGCGTGAAGCCCACCCGCAACGAGACCGGATACGGCTACATCGTGCCTGGCAAGCCGCTCGGCAGCGCGCGCCAGGTCAAGCGCTTCATCGAGAAGCCGAGCCCCGCCCGGGCCGCGCTACTGCGGCGCCGCGGCGCGCTGTGGAACACGGGATTGTTCGCCTGGGGCGTGGCCCGCTTTCTCGGCGAGGCGGGCGCGTACGCGCACGAGCTGGCGGCGGGCTGGCCCGCGCTCTCCGCGGGCGACGCCGCGCGCTTCTTCGCCGCCGTCACACCGGTAGCGGTGGACGTCGCCGTGCTCGAGCGCACGTCGCGCCTCGCCGTGGTGACGGGCGCCTTCCCGTGGGACGACATCGGTTCCTGGGACGCCCTGCTCCGCATCCGCAAGCAGGACGGCCAAGGCAACGTGACGGTGGGCAACGTCACGCTCGATGACGTGCGCGACTCCGTGGTGTGGTCGGAGAACGAGCACATCGCGGTCGTCGGCGTGAAGGACATGGTTGTGGTGCGCGCGAATGGACACACGCTCGTCATGCCCACCGGCAAGGCGGAAAAGTTGAAAGCCTTGGTGCCACGCCTGTGAGCCACGCCCTCTATCTGCTCGATCCCGAGCCGTCGCCGGCGTGGGCGCCGTTCGCAGGCATCCGGCCCCTGTGCGAGCTGCGCGCCGGCGCGCACCTCGTGCGCGAGCGCTGGGAAAACTTCGTGGGCGCCGAGACGACGGGCATCTTCGCGCTGCCGCATCTCGCCGGCTTTCCCGAGGCGGGCGTGCCGCCCGTTGGGGCGCGCCGCCCGGTAGTGGGGCCGGCGGTCATCGGGTCATCGACCTTCGCGCCCCGTGGACTCGCCGCGCATCTCCCCGACGCGCCGCTGCGGCTCACCCATGAGGGGATCACGGTGGGCTGGGCGGTCCCCGCCGGGGTCACCTGGAGCGGGCCGCTGTCGAACGCGCACGCGACCGCGGTGGAAGGCGTGCTGCTTCGCGGCGTCTACGATCTCGTCACCGCGCTCGAGCAGCTGTTGCACGAGGACCTGCTCGCACTGCTCGGCGACTCGGATGCGGTGCCCAAGGGGACGACCGTGCTCGGCGACCCCTCCTGGATCGCGCTCCGCGAAACCGCGGTCGAGCCCGGTGTGGTGTTCGACACGCGCGGCGGGCCCGTCGTACTGGAAAGCGGGGTCGAGGTGCGCGCGGGGACCCGGCTCGAGGGACCGCTCTGGGCGGGCGCAAATGCGCGCCTCGTGGGGGGGCCGATCCGCGCGTCGGCGATCGGCCCGTGGTCGGTCGTGCGCGGGGAGATGGCCACCACCGTGCTGCTGGGATATGCGAACAAGGCGCACGACGGCTTCGTGGGACACTCGGTCCTCGGACGGTGGGTCAACCTGGGCGCCGGAACCATCACATCGAACCTGAAGAACACCTACGGGCCCGTACGGCTGGACGTCGGTGGCACGGCACTGGAAACCGGACACCAACTGCTAGGTAGTCTAATCGGCGATCACGCCAAGACGGCCATCGGTACGTTGCTCGGCACCGGCACGGTGATAGGTGCGGGCGCCAGCGTGTTCGACGGTGTGCGCGCTCCCAAGTTCGTACCGCCCTTCGCCTGGGGAGGCTCCGGATCCGAACGGATGACGCAGCAGGGCTTCCTCGCAGTCGTGGAGCGGGTGCTGCCGCGGCGTCACGTCGACGTGAGCGACGCGATGCGGGCCTATCTGACCCGCGCCTACGACTGGCTGACGCGATGAGCGAGGCCCGGGAGCAGCGCTACCGCCGGCTCGGCAAGTACGAGCTGCACACGCTCATCGGCGAGGGCGCGATGGGCGTCGTGTGGAAGGCGTACGACACGGTGCTGCGGCGCTACGTGGCCCTCAAGCTGCTGAGCAGTAGCTTCCGCAAGACGAAGGACATGCAGGAGCGGTTCCTGCGCGAAGCGCGCGCCGCCGGAGCGATCCAGCACGCGAACATCATCACGGTCTACGACCTCGGGGAGTCCGAAGGCCAGCTCTTCATCGCGATGGAGCTGGTCGAGGGCCGCGATCTCTCCGACATGATCGCGCTGCGTGACCCGCTCGCGCTGGAGCGCAAGCTCGACATCGCGATCGAAGTGCTCACCGGCCTGCACTTCGCCCATCAGCGCGGCGTCATTCACCGCGACGTCAAACCCTCGAACGTGCGGGTGATGCCGGACGGCCGGGTGAAGATCATGGACTTCGGCATCGCGCGGCTGCAGACGGGCGATGCCACCGGATCGGGCGCGATCGTCGGCACGCCGACGTACATGGCCCCCGAGCAGATCACCAACGGCGCCATCACCGCCGCCACCGACGTCTTCGCGGTCGGGTGCATGCTGTACGAGCTGCTTTCGTACCAACGGCCGTTCGAAGCCGAGTCGGTGCACGGCGTGCTCTACCAGGTGCTGACGACCGATCCGCGCCCGCTGCGCACGGTGGCGCCGTCCATTCCCGCGGCGCTCGAGCGCGTGGTCTCCAAGGCGATGAACAAGGTGCCGCACGAGCGCTACGAGTCGGCCAGCCAGATGCAGGGGACGCTGCAGGGCATCCGCTCGGCCCTCTCCAACGCGGACGACGACGCCACGCAGCCGCTCGGCCGGTGGACGCCTTTACCGGGCCCCATTCTGAAGCTGGTGACCCACGCGCCGATGAAATGGCGGCTGGCGGTGCTCGGGGCGCTGGCGGCGGTCGTCGCGTTGTTGCTCTATGCCCCGAGCCATCCGGACGCCGATTCCGCGGGGGCAGTGCGAATGGCTCCCCTTCCCTCCACGGCGCCGACGGGCCTGGTGGCGCCACCGGCCGCTCCCGACGTGGCGCCCATCTCGCTCGCCGTCAGCGCGCGGCGCGACTCGGCGCTCGCGGCGCGCGAGCGGGCCGTTGCGGCGGGCGCCCTCAAGAACAGCGTGCCGGCCATGATTCTCGCCGAATCGATGTGGCAGGCGTCGGAACAGGCCTTGCAGGCCAACGACCAGCCCCGGGCGATCCGAGGCTACGTCGCGGCGGTACAGCAGTACGGGCGGGCGCGTCAGCAGGCGCGCACCATGCAGCGGGAGGCGCAACGGATGGTGCAGCGCGTGACGCCGGTCGTCCAAGCGATCCCGACCGGCACTGCGGCCGCCAACGCCTCGATCTTCCTCTCCCGCGCCGAGTCGCTCTTGCGCCAGCAGGACTTTACGCTGGCGAAGGTGGCGGCGCAGAGCGCCGAGCAGGTCGGCATCGACGCGGGCATCGCGCCGCCCAGCACGCAGCCGGCCGGCGCGCGCGGCGCCATCGACGTGCTGCTCACCGACCTCGGCCGCGCGCTGTCGAGCGAGCGCATCGGGAACATCCGCGTGCTCTACCCGGGCCTGACCGAGGATGAGCGCCGCGGGTGGGAGGCGTTTTTCCGGGGCTGGAATCAGATCACGGCGAAGTTCACGATCGAGCATTTCCGCGTGCGCGGTAACGCGGCGAACGCGACCGTGCGGGCGATGTTTCAGTACGTGCCGGCGCGCGGCGGCGCGCCGCGCGTGGACCGGCGCCGATTCGCGATGCGATTCGAGAAGAAAGACGAGGGGTGGCGGCTTGCGGCGGTCAGCGACCTGAAATAACTACCACGCACGGGCGGTGGCCGGCGGCGCGTCGGGGATCGCGAGCGTATCGGGCCGGGCTGTGGGCGGTCCGACGCGGCGGAGCGACACCGGCTTCTCGAGGTCGCCGCCCGCAATCGTGAGCTTGTCGCCCTTGAGTTTCATCGCGTAGACCTGCCACACCCCATCGCCCAACGTAATCCAGAGGCTGTCGCCGACGACACGCCAGCGGGCGATCTCCTCGCCGAACTGGGCGGAGCTATCGTTGCGCACCATGATGTGGCGGATCTCGTCGCCTGAGCGCGCCTGCCAGTTTCCCGTAAGGCGCGTCTGTGCCTGCGCCGCCACGAGCACCACGCTGCCCAACACGATCGCCCAACGCCGCATCAAGAGCTCCGAATACAGGTGAGAGATCATACCCCGCCCGGTTCCGGATTTGCAGTTAGGGCGGGGGCGCCGGAGGCGCCGCCGCAACGGGGGCCCGCTCGTCCGCCAGCACGACCACCTGGGATTCCCATTGCCGCATCATCCGTGTGAACCCCGTCACGAGCTCGGGATCGAATTCCAGGGCGCTGCGCTCCTCGAGGTAGCCCAACGATTTCTCGAAGGACCACGCGTCGCGGTAGGGGCGTTTGGTGCGCAGAGCGTCGTAGACATCGCACACGTGGACGAGCGTGCTCGCCTGGTGGCACGCGCGCCCGTAATGCAGCGCTGGGTACCCGCCGCCGTTGATCATGATGTGATGCTCGTAAGCGACGATGATCGCGAGGTCGAGGTCCTCGTCCGATTCGAAGAGGAGGCGTGCGCCCGCCGCGGGGTGCTCGTTCATCAGCGTCCGCTCCTCGTCGGTCAGCTTGCCGGGCTTGGTCAGCACGTCGAGGGGGATCTTCGTCTTGCCGATGTCGTGCAGCAGTCCCGCGATGCCAAACCCGCGGACGTCGCTCGCGGGAAGTCCCAGGTACTCCGCGAGCGCCATCGAGAGCACCGCGACGTTCATGGAGTGCGTCGTCGTGTATTGATCGAACTCCTTGAGTTGCAGCAAAGGCAACATGATCTGGCGGCCGCCGTGCATCGCCACGGCGAGCGAGCGCACGACCGCTTCGGCCTCCGAAAGCGGCAAGGCGCCGGTCGTTTGTACCTCCCGCTGCAGCCAGCGGAGGGTGTCCGCTTCCTCGCCGAGGGAGAAGCTGATCGTGGCCGTGGGTAGGGGCTCGGGAGCGATCTCGGCCTCGCCGCGGAGCCCCACGGCACCGAAGCGGATGCTCGACCGGCGCATCTGCCGGGACTCGGTGCTGTCGATGACCGACAGCGTGAGGCGGGCCAGCACCTCCTCCAGAAATCCCTCGAAATCATCGCGACTCACCTGATCCGCGAACTCGAGCCGCTGGATGCCCGCGTGAGCCAGCCGACGGCCCCAGTCCCACTCCTGGAGCTCGCGCAGCGGCACGCGCCCGTAGACCACCTCATCGCCGAGGAAAGTGAACAGCGGATGTGGCGTGTGGGCCTGGAGATCGTGTAGCTGCTGATACGCTGCATCCACCGCGCGTTCCCGCGCGGGATGTTCGTCGTGGTACAGCGTCATCGCGGCGAGCGCCTGCGCAAAGGCGTTCAGAAACCGAATGGGATCGCTCATCGCTGCGCCGACCGCCTGCCCGCGGCGGCCGCATTCCGGACATCGGGATCATCCGAGGCCGCGGCCAAGGCGAGCACGGCGCCGACCCGCGTGTCGGTGCTCCCGCCCGCCGCCAGCGCCATGAGGGCGGCGAGCAGCTCGAGCGAGCGGGGCGGGAGCTTGCGGCGCCCCCGCCAGGTCGTACCGCCATCGGCGAGCGTGAGCAGCACGTCGAGAGCTGCGGCGCTGCCGCCGCGGCCCAGCACTTTGATCGCGAGCACGCGCAGCTCGGAGCCTGCTTGCGGATCGCGCGCGACTTGCGCGACGAGCGGTAACGCCGCCGGCGGGCAGGTGTCCAGAGTTGCGGCGAGCGCGAGGCGCGCTGTGCGCGGATCGGGATCGCGCAGCGCGCTCAGCAGCGCACGCTCGCGTTCGGCGGGCACTTTGAGAGCGAGCTTCAACGCCTCGCGGCGAACGCGTGCGTCGCTATGCGCGAGAAATGGAGCGGCGGCAAACCCCTCCGGAAGCTCCGGCAGTCCATCCAGCACCACGAGCAGGTTGCGCACGACGTACCAGGGAGCGTTGCCCCCCGTCAGCCGTGCTGCGACGACGCTGGCCACCTCGCGCGGCGCACGCGCCAGGCGGTCCAGCAAACCGCGCCGAGTCGTCCGCGACTCCGAGATCGCGAGCGCGTCGAGCAGCGGCTCGAATGCGGGTGGTGGAATGCGCGGCAGCACCCGGTCGAGCGTGGGGAAGTCGGGGGGCTCGGCCGCGGTCAGCCGCCGCACCGTCTCGGCGTCGGTCACGCGTGCCCACAGCGGAGCGGCGTCGCCACCCGGCGGCGGAGCCTCGAGCACGTCGAGCAGCGCCGCGATACGGTTCGCCGCGACCAGGTTCTCGACCGCCCGCCACGTCGCAAATCCCAGCACGCCGAGCTCGAGGGCCGTCTGGACGACGCGCACCGGCTCCGCTGCGTGGCTCCGCCCGTCCTCAACCCCAGGCAGCGACACCGCGGGGAGTTTCGCCGCCGACATCCGGTGCAAGGCGTGCCCGTAGGGATCGGGGTTCGGGTCTTCCAGCGTCCAGCCGGAAAGCAGATCGCGGACCTGCTCGCGCAAAGCCTCGTCCGCCTGCGGCCGCGCGGCGGCGGTTCCCTGCTCCGCGTGAGCTGCGAGCTTCGACAGCATGCGGACCAGCGGGTCGGAGACGGTCTTGTGAGACGCATCGGCCATCGCCCGTACGATTTCCAGGACCGCATCTACGGCCAGCCCGTGCGTCGCATCGATGGCGAACTTCGTCCGCTGCGCATTGTCGCCGCCCATCTCGATCAACCGCCGCAGCGTCGATGGCTGCAGCGCGCCGACCAGCTTCGACGTGCGGCGCCGCAGGGCCACCGCTTCCTGGCCCCCGGCGTCCTTCAGCTCGTCCGCGATCTGGAGCAGATAGCCGACGATCACCTGGTCATAGGCGGCGCTGCGCGGGTGCTCGTCGATCGCCCTGGCGACGAGCATCGGCTCGGCCGGAGCGCCCGGGGCGGCATCGTCCGCCAGCGACTCGGCCGCGAGAGCCGCGCGCGCGAGACCCACCCACAGCTGGGCGCCGCGGACTCCTCGCTCCTGATCCGCCTTGTCATCGTCAGGAGGCTGATCGCCCTGATCCAGCAGCTCGAGCCGCTCGTACGTCACGGCGTGGAGTCGCAGGTGATCCCAGACGCGCAGCCGCTCCGGGGGGCCGAGGCCCAACGGCTCGCCGGTGCGCTCCGCGTCGACCGCGAGGGTGCGGAGCAGGTCCGTCACCTCCGAGCCCCGCACACCGCGATGGAACGTCACGGCACCCAAGTGGTGCCGGTGCAGGCGGCCGGCCAGCTCCGCGAGGAGCGGGTTCTTGGGATCGGTGGCGACGCCCTCAATGACCAGCTGTTGTCGAGCCACGCCCAGCGCCAGCGTGGGCCGCGACTCCAGGAGGTGCTCGGCACGCCTAGCCACCCCGGCGGCAGCCGGGGCAAGCGAGGGGTGTCCCTCCGGATACATCGCGTGCTTATGGAGGGCGATGGACAGCTCGATAAGGAAGTCGGCCAGCTCTCGAGAGAGAGCGGCCCGTTCAGGGGGCGCGGAAGCGCTCATAGGCGGCTCCAAAATAGCAAACAGCGCCGGTGCCCAGGGTGACACGTGGCCGGAGTCTCGCAAAACGCAACGCCCCGGGAGGACTTTTCCCCCCGGGGCTGGTACTGTCTGCCTTTGCGTCTGTGAGTCTGTGAGTCTATGCGTCTGTGCGTCTGGCCTTAATACATCCCACCCATGCCGCCACCACCGGGCATCGGCGGAGTCTTGTCCTTCTCCTTCTTCTCCACGACGACGCACTCGGTCGTCAGGAGCAAGCCCGCGATCGACGCGGCGTTCTGCAGCGCCGTCCGCGTAACCTTGGTCGGGTCGATGACGCCGGCCGCGACCAGATCCTCGAACTTATCGGTCTGGGCGTTGTAGCCGAAGTTCTTGTCCTTCGACTCCTTCACCTTCCCGACGACGATGGCGCCTTCGGCACCCGCGTTCTGCGCAATCGTGCGGATCGGCTCCTCGAGGGACCGGCGCACGATCTCAATGCCGGTCTTCTCGTCGTCATCGTGGCCCTTGGCCTTGTCGAGCGACTTCTGGCACCATAGGAGCGCCACGCCGCCGCCCGGCACGATGCCTTCCTCAACCGCGGCGCGAGTCGCGTGCAGCGCATCCTCGACACGAGCCTTCTTTTCCTTCATTTCGGTCTCGGTGGCCGCACCGACGTTCAATACCGCGACGCCGCCGGCGAGCTTCGCCAGCCGCTCCTGGAGCTTTTCCTTGTCGTAATCCGACGTGGACTTCTCGATGGCCGCCTTGATCTCCTTCTTCCGGCCTTCGATCGCGTCATGCTTGCCCTTGCCGTCGACGAGCGTGGTGTTGTCCTTATCCACGATGACGCGCTTGGCCCGGCCCAGATCGTTCAGGGTCGTGTTCTCGAGTTTGAACCCGAGCTCGTCCGAGATCACCTGGCCGCCGGTCAGAATGGCGATGTCGCGCAGCATCTCCTTGCGGCGATCACCAAAGCCCGGCGCCTTCACGGCACAGACCTTCAGGGTGCCGCGAAGCTTGTTGACGACGAGCGTCGCCAGCGCCTCCCCCTCGACATCTTCGGCGATGATGAGGAGCGGCTTGCCCGACTGCGCCGACTTTTCGAGCACGGGCAGGAGTTCCTTCATCGACGAGATTTTCTTGTCATGAATGAGAATGTAGGGATCGTCGAGGACGCACTCCATCTTCTCAGGATCGGTGATGAAGTAGGGCGAGAGGTAGCCGCGATCGAACTGCATCCCGTCCACCGTCTCCAGCGTCGTCTCGAGGCTCTTGGCCTCTTCGACCGTGATGACGCCGTCCTTGCCGACCTTGTCCATCGCATCGGCGATCTTCTCACCGATTTCCACGTCGCCGTTGGCGGAGATCGTGGCGATCTGCTTGATGTCCTTCCGGCCCGACGTCGGCACCGAAATCTTCTTCAGCTCGGCGACGACGGTCTCGACGGCGCTCTCAATGCCGCGCTTCAGCGCCATCGGGTTCGCGCCGGCCGTGACCGACTTCAAGCCTTCGCGGTAAATCGCCTGGGCCAGGACAGTCGCCGTTGTGGTGCCGTCGCCCGCCAGGTCAGAGGTTTTGGTCGCCACTTCCTTCACCATCTGGGCGCCCATGTTCTCGATCTCGTCGTCGAGCTCGATCTCCTTTGCGACAGTCACGCCGTCCTTGGTGACGGTCGGGCTGCCGAACTTCTTATCGATGACTACGTTCCGGCCCTTGGGGCCGAGAGTCACCTTCACCGCATCGGCCAGCTGATCCACGCCACGCTTCAGGCGGGCCCGGGCCTCGGTGCTGAACTCCAAAAACTTGGCTGCCATGTCTGTGCTTCCTCCCTGGATGCTTTACGCGAGCTTCGCGATGACGTCGGCTTCTTTGATCAGGATGATCTCTTCGTTGTCCAACTCGACTTGCGTACCGCTGTACTTCCCGTAGACCACGCGGTCACCCACCTTCAGCTCCATCGGGACTACGTCGCCCTTCTCCCGCCGGCCCGGTCCGACGGCGATGACTTCGCCCTGGATCGGCTTCTCTTTGGCAGTGTCGGGGATGTACAGCCCGCCCTTCATCGTCTCGGTCTCTTCCATCGGCCGGATCGCCACGCGATCGGCGAGTGGGTAGACCTTGTACTTCGCTTTGGTTGCAGTTGCCATGACGCTGGAACCTCCGTAACTCTTTGAATTGATTAACTGTTAGCACTCGCGGCAGGTGAGTGCTAAAACAACAGGGGGGAATCTCACCATCCCTGCGGGGGGTGTCAAGGGCTCCGAAAGGTGGAGTCTGCGGCTATCAGGGACCGCACGGCAGCCACGGCGCGGGCTCGGGGTGTCGCGGTCAGGGAATCGAGCAGTACCGTCCCGGCCCCGACGATCACGCCGGACCTCGTGTCGGACAGCCGGACGTAGAGCCAGGTGGGCTCCCCAGGCGCCGGAGGGAATGAGAAAGAAATCAGGGCCGCCGTAGGCCTGCTCCCCCCCTTAACATGGCGCCGGACACGGAAGCCATACTCGCGCATGGCCCGCGCGAACTCCCCGCTCTGCTCGTCCCGCCCCTCGACGAGGATGTCGTAGCCGCGCAGAGTCTCGGGGATTCGCGATGTGGCGCAGGCCAAGGCGAGGGCCAGGACGCACCACACGATCCGCTTCATTCGACGATCCGCCGCGCGCCGACCCACCGCGACACCCACCACGCGCCATCGGGATCTTGCACCTCCAAGCGGGAGAGCTTCACCCCCGTGCTCGAGCTATGGATGAAGGTCTGCTCACCGACGTACATGCCCACATGGCTGACGCCGCCATTGGGGCGCGCCGCAAACAGAAGAATGTCCCCCGGTCTGAGCGCTTCGAGGACGGGGGTAACCATTTGGCCGGCGGTCGCCTGATCGCGGCTCATGCGCGGGAGGCGAATCCCGTGCCGGGCGTAGGCATACTGAATCAGCCCGGAACAATCGAACCCGTTCTCGGCGGTCCCGCCCCACTCGTACGGTGTCCCGAGCACGTCGAGCGCCGTCTGAACAATGCCGGCCGCGTTGCCCGTAATGGTCTGGGGAACCTCGGGAGGCGGAGGACGAGAGGCGCGGCGTCCCCTGCCCCCCGTCCCGATCGTAAGGGAAAGTCCCACCGCCCCGCTTACCCCTTCCCGGCTGCCTGGAGAGGCGCGCCAGAAGCCGCGGGGTCCAACGTCCTGAAACCGATATCGCGCCTCCACGCCGAACGCCACCCAGGACATAGGGCGCCATTCCACGCCCGCGCCGACGCTCCACAAAGCAGCGAGCGACTGGTTGGCCGTGTCCGTGGACAGACCCAGCGCCACCCCGGCGATCGCGTAGGGTCCGAGCGTAGCGCGGCGTCGCAGCGCGTGCAGCTCCCAGCCGGCGCCATAGAACGCGCGCCGACGGCCCAAACTGTCGTGGATCAACGCCTGCGCAGCGAGACCGTGCGAGGTGCGCAGCTCGTACGTCGTGGATTGGTTGCCTCGGTACCAGCGGCCAACCAACAGTTCGACGTCGCGTCCTTGTCCCTCGAGGCGTGGCGCCCCGAGGGTCACGGCGAGCAGGAGTGTAAGGTCAATCCGCGGCCGCAATCGCGGCGTGCTCCTCGGAGGCGCGCGGCGCCATGTGGTGCGAGAGCAGGTGTGGCAGGTGGCGCATGAACCGGACCCAGGCCCACAGCACCGTGAAACCGAGCAGAAAAGCGCTGAGACCGGCGACGATGAGCATGGCGATCGGGCTTTCGAGGCGCAGCGCGACGAGCGCACCGAGCCACAGCCCGAGATGCGAAGCTCCCCACGCCCAGACGGGTGTGAGGAGCCATCCAAGGATTACCAGGAGGTGGGCCAGCCAACGCGGCATTAGGTCTTGCGGGCGATCGCGACGACGGCGAACACCGTGAGGACGAGGGTGAAGCCGGCTCCGGCGGCCACGGGGAGATAGATACCGAGCCGGAGGAGCGCGACCGCGAGCGCGAGTACGGCGGCGCCAATGACGAGCGGGAGTGCAAGCGCCTGGATCGATACATCGCCCGCCCCCCCCGGGGCCGCGCGTCCGGCGGTGACGAGCCCGCCCATCCAAGCGACAAAAGTCCCGAGCATCCACCAGATGGGCAGATACCACCACGTGCTGCCGCCCCCGATCGCGTCCCACGTCCATGGGAAGGCGTGGAACGGCCGGAGCAGGATGATGTCGATCGCCATGAAAACGATCGTACCCCAGAGCCCAATGGCCGCCGCACTTGCGATACCCTGGGTCGTGCGCGCCGTTGCCCAATAGGCGGGAAGCAGGCTCGCGGCAACTCCAGCCGCGAGTACCACGATCGTTTGCAGCAGGGCTCGCACGGTGCCGGCCGGAACGAGCCGCGAAACCGCGAGGAACACGATCACGGCCCCGGCCATGGCGACGCCGACTTTGGTCCCGCTTACGAGGATATGGCGGAAATCGGAGCGGTCGATTGTCGTTGGCGTCGTAGAAGTCGCGGAGGCTGTGCCGGCCGTCATGCGCTGCATGCTCCTCGAGAAGGGTAAGCTGCCGTTCCCGCTAATCTAAACCATGCGAATCACCAGGCAAACACGAACAGCACCACGACATCCGTGACCGCCCAGGCCGTGAGGGCCCGGTACATCCCCCGCTGATGCTGCGTCGGGCTCCACGCTGCGTAGCGGCCGAGCCACGGCAGCAGCACCACCAGCCACAGCGCGAGCGGCAACACGAGCGGGAATCCCTTGACCCCGAGGATCGCCGCCGCCCACGCGAACAGACCAAATGCCAGCAGCGTGCAGACGATCGCCACGACCAGACTCACCCGCATCCCCAGGATTAGCGCGAGGGTCCGATCTCCGCGGCGCCGGTCCTCTTCGAATTGATACAGCTGAGTGAGTGGATAGAGCCCAGCGAAAAGCGGGCAGAACGCCAGCAGCACTAGCGCGTGCCCGAGGTCGAGCGGCCGTCCTGTAGCGGCCCAGGCGGCGTAGGGAGTGAGCGTGCCGAACCCCCACATGTTGATCACCCAGTCCACGCCCGCCACGGCCTTGAAGCGGAACGGCGGCACCGAATAGAGGATCGACAGCGCGAAGCAGATCGCGTACGCGATTTGAAATCCGGCAGGCAATGTGAACGCTAGCAGCTGACCGGCAACGAGCAGCGCCACGCTGAAGTGCAGGAGGTAGCGCGGGAGCGGTGGGGGCGCGTTGAGATAGCCGATGTCCCCCTCATCTCGGTCGAACACACTGTTGATGGCGAGCGTGCCGCCGTTCAGGAATACCACCCAGATCACGAGGGCCCGCAGTGCTTCCGGCAGCGCCTGCCCCCGCGCGACCCCGTTGAACCCTACCGCGAGGACATACCCCAACAGCGTGTGCCCCGCCATGATTGGCCACTCGGCAGGTCGCAGGTGCAGCAGGTAGGAGTAGAGATCCCCCGGGAGGAGCCGATATCCCCACCGGCGCCACGCGTTGACAGTGCGGGCATCACTCACCACTTGAGGCCGAGCGCCGCCGCCGCGATCCGCAGCCCAATGAGGGTGAGGTCGGGGTGCACCGCTTCAATCTCTTTGCACAGGGGGGACACGAGACTCGCCAGTCCGCCGGTCGCAATCGTGTGCGGGGGGGTCTTGGGGTTGGGCCATTCGGCCTTGATCCGCCGCACCAGGCCGTCGACGGCGTCGGCCGTGCCCCACAACACCCCCACGCGAATGCAGTCCTCCGTGCGGCGGCCGATCGCGTGCGTCGGCGGCAGCAGCTCGGTGGCAGGCAGCTTGGCAGTTTTGCGAACGAGGTCGTCGGAGGCGGTGCGGACACCGGGCATGATGATGCCCCCGATGAAGCGCCCGTCGGCGGTGATGCAGTCGAACGTGGTCGCGGTTCCGAAGTCCACCACAATCGTGTCCCGCTTAAAGAGATGCGAAGCGGCCAGCGTATTGATGATGCGATCTGCGCCCACCGTCTGTGGCTCGTCCACGTCGAGAACGATCGGCAACTTCGAGCGGGCGTCCACACGCGTCGGCGCGCGCGTCGTCGCGGCCGCGATCCCTTCGCACAGGCTCTGGGTAACGTGCGGCGCGACCGACGCGACGATGGCGGCCCGGATTTCCTGCGTCGAGTGCCCTGCTTGCGTTAGGTGCGCCGTGAGGGCAGCCGCCCACTCATCGGGCGTCCGCTCGGGCGTCGTGTGCAGCCGCCAGTGGCCCTCGAGGCGGTCGCCCGCGAAGAGGCCGATGGTCGTTTCGGTGTTGCCGATATCGAGGGCGAGCAGCATGGGCGGCTAAGATAGCTCGACGTGGCCTTCGCGCACCATCGTCGTCCCCGCGCCGGTGTCCACGAGCAGCGCCCCGTCGGGCCGGATGCCCGCGGCGCGCCCAAAAAGAGGAGTGCGAATCTGCCGGCCACGCAGCCAATCGCGGCGCGCGAACGCCGCACACTCGAACTCCGTGAGCTGGGCACCGTGCGCCGTGAGCCGCATCAACGCGGGGATCAGCCGGTCGAGCAGGTCAATGCGGCGCACGTCGGGCCGCAGATCGCGGAGGGCGACCGCGCGGTTCCCTAGCTCGGGCGGAATCTCGTTCGCGACGTTGACGCCGACGCCCACGGCCAGCCACTGCAGCGCGTCGCCCTGCCAGCGGCTCTCGCACAGAATCCCCGCCACCTTGCGATCCGCGATGAGAACATCGTTGGGCCACTTGAGCCCCGCGCGCGGGCCGGACGCGGTCGTGGGAGAGATCCCGAGCAGCTCTTCCACAACGTCCGCGACCACGAGGCCGACGCGCAGCGACAGGACACCCGCCGTGGGCAGCGGTGGCCTGAGGAGAACCCCGAGCCACACGCCGCCTGGTGGAGAGCGCCAGGTGCGGCCATCACGGCCCCGTCCCGCCGTTTGTTCTTCCGCGATCACGACCGTGCCGGCGGGCGCGCCCTGGCCGCCGAGATCGTGAATCGCGTCGAGGCTGGAGGAGAGGGTGCGAAACACTCCGCATTGCGGCACGCCCCAGCGGCGCGCCAGGACGGCCGCTGGGACGCCGTCGATCTCTAGCCGTGCCACAGTGCGTAGGCGAGCGTGAGCGCGCCCACCACCCAACAGTAGGGGGCGAAGACGTAGAACCGGCCGCGCTGCAAGACGCCCACGAGCAGACGGATGGACCAGATGCCCGCCACAAAGGCGATCACAAAACTCGCGGCCCACGGCACCGCCCCGATCTGGGCCACGTTGAGCGCGGCATTGCGCGCCTCGAGCAGTCCCGCTCCGGCGATCACCGGGATCGCCATCAGAAAACAGAATTCCGCCGCCGCGGCCGGCGTGAGTCCGCTCCACAAGGCGGCGGCGACGGTCGCACCCGAGCGGGAAATGGCTGGGAGGATGGCGAACGCCTGCGCGAAACCGATACCGGTCGCGGCACCGACGGATGGGAGAGTGCGCTCCCCCCGCGGGCCGCGGGTCCACCAGAGGATAGCTCCCGTGATCAGGAACTGGACGCCCAGCCAGAAGAGCGAGTGAAAGCGCTCCTCGATCTGGCGGTGGAACAGGATTCCGACCACGCCCGCTGGAATCGTGGCGATCGCGAGCAGTGCGGCGTAGCGCAGGCTCGGCCCGTCGCCGCGCACCACACCGCGCGCAATCTCCCACAACCGCCGCCCGTACACGAAAAGCAGCGAGCCCAGCGTGGCCACGTGCAGGGATACCTCTACCGTCACGTCCGTGAAATGGACCCCGGTGAGCGCCTCCACCAGGACGAGGTGTCCGGAGCTCGAGACCGGGAGGAACTCCGTCACACCTTGTACCAAGCCGAGGAGAATTCCCTGCCAGAGGTTCATGCGACCTTTCCCGCGACTAGCGCGATCAGTCCGACGACCATGGCGCTCTTGAGCAGCGCGCTCACCCGCTCCACCCGGCCGAGCAGCAACCACGTGGCGGCGACGAGCACGGCCATCTGCGCGACGAGCGCGATCACGAAATAGGCGGCGCCGTATCCGGCGCCGCACGGTAACAGCAAGCTCGCGGGCACGAAGAGCAGCCCGGCACCCGCGGCCACGACCTGCGCCGGCCGCCGTCCCACGACGATCGGCAGGGTGCGGCGACCGATCGTGCGATCGCCGGTCTCGTCTTCCACATCCTTCACGATCTCGCGGACGAAGTGGAGCCAAGCCGCCAGGGCCCAGGGGACCAGGCCCGCCGCCGGCGCGCCGACGGCCAAGGCGCCGTAGAACGGCGGGCACCCCGCCACCAGCGCCACCGCCACGTTGCCCAGGGCGGGCCGGGGTTTGAGGAGAGGCGAGTACGCCAGCATGACGACGAGCGCGGCCGCGGCCGCGAGCACCTGCCAGCCGCTCACGAGCGCCGCCGCGGCCAAGCTCACCAGGGCGCCAAGGAAGACGATCAGATCGGCCGTGCCGCGCGCAATCTGTCCGGCGGCGAGCGGGCGCTCACCGGGGGCGGGGCGGTTGACGCGATCCGCGGCGGCGTCGCAGATGTCGTTCCAGGCGTTCCCTGCCGCCCCGAGCGCCAGCCCCGAGATCGCGGCGAACACGAGCTCCTTCGGGAGGGCGATCGACCCGAGCGCGATCCATCCGCCCGCCAGAACGCCTCCCGCGGCAATGAGCAGGTTCGGGGCGCGGATCAGGCGGAGCGCCGCGGTCACGCCAGCACTTCCTCGTACAGCTTTTCGTAGCGGGGAACGATCTTGTCGGCTGAGAAGTCGAGCGCACGCGCCGCGGCATTGCGCTTCATGCGCTCGTGCGCAGCAGCATCCTTGAGAATCGCGATCGCGCGCTCAGCCATGCCCGCCACATCGCCGACCGGCGCGAGGAAGCCGGTTTCGCCGTCTTTCACGACCTCCGGAATCCCGCCCGCCGCGCTCGCCACCACGGGCACGCCGCACGCCATCGCCTCCAGCGCCGCGAGACCAAACGACTCCGTCGCCGAGGGCAGCAAAAACAGATCGCCGCCCCGCAACACATCGCCGACATTCTGCACCTTGCCGAGGAAGCGGACATCCTTCTGCAGCCCGAGCTGGTCCACCTCGTGCTCGGCGGCGTCGCGGTCCGGCCCATCGCCGACGAGGACCAGCGTGGCGGGCAGCGCCTGGCGCACCGCCGCGAAGATCCGCACGACGTCGCCCACCCGCTTCACCGGCCGAAAATTCGACACGTGCACCAGGACACGATGGCCCGGGGGCGCCAGGGCGCGCCGGAACGTGTCATCGGTCGCGGGGTGATAGTCGCCGGTGAAGACGAAATTGGGAATCACCCGCACGTCGCAGTTGCCGCATCCGAATGCCCGGTACGTCTCCTCGCGCAAGAACGCCGACACGGCCGTCACCGCGTCCGACTGCTCGATGGAGAACTTGGTGAGCGTGTAGTACGACGGGTCCTGCCCCACGAGTGTGATATCGGTGCCGTGGAGCGTCGTCACGATCTTCAAGTCCCGTTCTGCTTTCAACATTTGCTTCGCGAGCCAGGCGGTGGCCGCGTGCGGGATGGCGTAGTGCACGTGCATCAAGTCGAGCTGCTCGCGCTTCGCAACCTCATGCTGCTTCACGGCGAGGGCGAGCGCGTAGGGGGATGATTGCTCGAAGAGGGGATACTCGAACTGGGTCACTTCGTGGAAGGTGACCCGCTCCGAGAAGCCGCGCAGCCGGAAGGGGCTGGCGTACGAGATGAAGTGCACCTCGTGCCCGCGTCGCGCCAGCTCGAGCCCCAGCTCCGTGGCGACTGCGCCGGAGCCGCCGTACGTCGGATAGCAGGTGATTCCAATCCTCATGACTGCCACCGTTCGAGAATGCGCGCCGCCAGCGTTTGGGGCCTCTCTGTCGCATCCAAGGTCCACACCGAAGCATCACGGAGTTGATTGCGGAACCACGTCTCCTGGCGCTTTGCATACCGCCGCGTGGCCACGAGGATGGCGTCGCGTAAGGCGGCCTCGGGCAGCCTGCCCAGGAGCATCGCCACGACCTCCCGATAACCCACGCCGTCCAGTCCTGCGGCGTCGGGAGCGGCGCCAGCCGCGAGGGTGCGCCGCACCTCGTCGACGAAACCCGCCGCGAGCATCCGATCCACCCGCGCCGCGAGCCGGCGCTGCAGCGCGTCGCGCGGCAGGGTGAGGTGAATGTACCAGGGACGTAGTGTTCCCGTTTCCCGCGCTTCGCGCTGCCACCACGAGAGCGCCCGTCCAGTGAGCAACGCGACCTCGACCGCTCGGGCGGCGCGTTGGCGGCCACCCCCCGGAAAACGAGCATCGAGCCGGCCCGCCCAACGCGCCAGTTCCGCCCCTTCCAAGGCTTCGGTCCAATCGCGCAACTGCTTGCGGCGCGCAGGATCGAACGGCGGCTCGCGGAACAGGCCGTCGACGAGGGCGCGGATATACAAACCCGTTCCCCCGACCACGATGGGCTGCCGTCGCGCGGCGCGCGCCTCGGCGACCCACGCCGCGGCGTCGCGTGCGAACCGTCCCGCGCTGTAACGCTCGCCGGGATCGATCAGATCGAGGCCCCGATGCGGCACGCGGGCGAGCGTTTCGCGATCAGGCTTGGCGGTGCCGATGTCGAGCCCCCGATACACCTGGCGAGCATCGGCGGAAATCACGGTGACCGGGGCAACGGCAGCCAGCGCGACCGCTACGGCGGTCTTTCCGACGCCGGTGGGGCCTACAACTACCGGTGTCAGGTGTCGGGCGTCAGGTGCGGCCAAATCGCCGTTCCAGTTCGTCCTTTGGCAGCTGCACGAGGCTCGGCCGCCCGTGGACGTCATGGGCGGGAAGCGTCGCGGTCAGCAGCCGCACGATCAGCTCGCGCATCTCGCCAATGTCGAGCGCCTGGCCCGCCTTGATGGCCGCGCGGCAGGCGAACGTGGCGGCGAAGCGCTCGAGCCGGTTTTGCCAGCCGCCGAAGCGTCCGCCCGCCAGGTCGGCCACGAGCTCCTGGAGGCAGCGGCCCGCTTCGAACCGGGGATGCGGATTGGGCGCCGTATGCACCACGACGCTGCGGCCGGAAAAGGGCTCCACTTCGAACCCCACGCGCGCCAGCAGCTCGCGATGCGCGTCGATGGCGTCGAGCTCCGCCGGTGTGAAGTCGAGCGTGAGCGGCAGCAGCAGCCGCTGCGCCGGCGCGCCGTCGCCGCTCAGCTGGCGTATGACATCCTCGTAGAGTACGCGCTCGTGGGCGGAGTGCTGGTCCACGATCGCCACGCCGCTGTCGGTCTGGAAGAGGATGTAGGTGTCGAAAATCTGAAGAAGGGGAGTAGGAAGTGGGGAGTGGGACGTACCACTGCCCTGCCCGAACAACTCGAGCGGCGTACCGCCACCGAGGTCGACGCCCAAACCGGCCCATGTGTTGCCACCACCCCCTAGCGGCGCCGCAGCCGCCAGCGGCGCCAGCGCCTCCCGAACCGCCTCCTCCACCACCTTCTCGACGAAGAATTTGTCGCGGAACCGCGCTTCGAGTTTGGCGGGGTGGACGTTGACGTCCACGGCATCGCCGGGGAGATCGAGAAAGAGAAGCAGCGACGGGCGGTCGCCGGGCGCGACGGTCGAACGGTAGCCGGCTTCCGCGGCGCGTAGAATGAACGGATCGCGAATCGGCCGCCCACGCACGAACACATAGCCCTTCCGGCCCGCGGGCCGCGCCTGGGCCGGCCGCTGCGCGAGACCGCTTACCTCGAGTGGGCCGGCCCGGTGCGACACCGCGAGCAGCGTGTCGGCGAGCTCCACTCCCCACAGCGCCCGCACCCGGTCGATGAGGCGGGCGGCCGGCGGACAATCGAGGAGGACGCGCCCGTCGCTCGTCACCGAAAACGCCACGTCAGGCCGCGTGAGCGCCAGGACGGTGACGGCCTCCGCGGCGGCGCGCGTCTCGGTCGCGGTGGCGCGCAGGAATTTGCGGCGCGCCGGCGTGTTGTAGAACAGCGCGCGCACTGTGACCGTCGTTCCCCGCTGGCGCACCGCGTCCTCGGTGCCATCCGCCTTCCCACCCGTCACCCGCAGTCGCGTGCCGCTCGCGTCTCTGTTGGCGGTTTCGAGCTCGAAGCGCGACACGGAGGCGATTGCGGGAAGTGCCTCGCCCCGGAACCCGAACGTCGTGACGCCGATCAGATCGGCGGCCGCGCGGATCTTGCTGGTCGCGTGGCGCTGGAGCGCGAGCTTCGCGTCCTCGCGATCCATCCCGGCACCGTCGTCGCTCACGCGGATCAGCGTCTTACCGCCATCTTCCAGCTCGACGCGTACCGCGCGCGCGCCGGCGTCGAGGGCGTTCTCCACCAGCTCCTTGACCACCGACGCCGGCCGCTCCACCACTTCCCCCGCGGCGATCTGGTCGGCGACCTGAGCGGCGAGGACTTGGACCCGAGCATGGGAGGAGCCACTCACAGCGGCGCGATCTCCGTGTGCAGGACCCAGCCCCGCAAGCCGTCGCGGCGGCGCACTTCGCGCCAGGGACCGTAGCTCCGCCCCACGAGCAGGGCGCCGCCCGCGGGGATCGTCACGGCGGCGCTCGCGCCACCATACGGCGCGGCACGCACCGGCGCCGCGTCGGCAACGACCACGGCGAGGGGACGGTTGCGGCGGCCCCATTCGCT
>Ga0209220_1000095_pt1 | contig 42467 bp, 44 predicted proteins | sample BlaSpr_A8_OM3_M3_FD_187984 | JGI IMG/M metagenome (GOLD analysis project Ga0209220, IMG submission 187984) | Forest soil microbial communities from Thunder Bay, Ontario, Canada - Black Spruce, Ontario site 2_A8_OM3_M3 (SPAdes) (version 2) | ecosystem: Environmental > Terrestrial > Soil > Boreal... | reverse complement strand
GAGATGCGCGACCGAGCGCGCGCAGGAGTCGACGCGGGCTTCAGCGCCGCAGGCGCCCGGCCGACTAGGGCGCGAAGATGCAAGGCCGGTCGGCGGCGCGACACTCATATCTCGATGATGCGCGAAGGGACCACGTTGACGACGCGGGTCGCCCCGATCCGGCGCTCGGGGATCGTGCGCCCGAACGCGTGGATGTGGCCGTGTACTGCCAGCACCGGCTGAAAGCTGCGGATCAGGCGCACGAACGCGACGAACCCCACATGCGTCGCGTCCTTTGCCTCAGCGACACCGAACGGCGGCGCGTGCGTTACCAGCACGTCCAGCTTCCGACCGGCCCGCAGGCGCTTGAGCCGGATCAGAAATTCGAGCCTCAGCGCGCGGCGGCCCATCTGGGGCTGCGTGTACTGGTTCGCCCCTTCCTTGTAGCGCAGGCTCCCCCCGAGCCCGGCGATGCGAAGGCCGCGCACGTCGACGATTCGGCCGTCGATGTTGTCGCAGCCGGCCGGACCGGGGATGGGGACCTCTGCGCGGAGCGGCATCCAGCTGAGGTCGGGGGACTGCAGGTTCGGGTCGTGGTTTCCGGGCACGTACAGCAGCGGCACGTCGAGGCGGCTGACCAGGTACTCGAGATAATCGAAGGGCAGGTCGCCACACGACAGCACGATGTCTGGCCTATGAGTGCCGAGCCGATCTCCGTAAAGGACCTCGTCGACCTCGTCGGCGACGGCGAGGATGCGCAGTGGCTTGCGGCTATACGCGCTTGAAGCGCAGGGCGGTCCAGGTTTCGTCGACCGCGACGAACGCGACCGGCTTGTAGCCGGTAACCGACGTGATTTCGCCGAGCACGTCGCGCTGGACCCACCACGGCGTGGTCGGCAGGTCGGTCACCCCGCGCGATTTTTCGCCATTTGGGCCGCCCTTGGGGTATGCGATCCACAGCAGGCCGTTGGGCTTGGACGCGCGGATGGCCTGCGGCCCGAGGCGGCGCAGCTCGTCGACGTCCTTGACGAAGAGGAGCACCGCGTCATAGGTCTTTTCGGGCTGCAGGTCGGTCTGGATGCCGGCAGGACCTGGGTAGAGCTGGGACAGGTAACCCTCCGGCGCGTTTAGCACGGCGACGCTGTGCTCGGGCGCCAAACGCAGCTTCTTGGCGAGTGGGCTGAATCCACCCTTGTCGGGACGGATGGCGGGCAGCGAACGCTGCGAATCGAGGTGCCCCATATGCGCGTGTCCTCACACATTAGAAGGAAACGAGGTGGAATCTCAGGCCCGATTTACTCGGGCCGTCACCAAGGCTCGACCACCAGACGCCGCCTGGGTCGATTGTGGAAGGAGGGGTTTCGCAGGGGAGGCCTGCCTCCTCTGCGCCCAAGAGCGGCGACAGAACAGCTCCAGTGCCTATGATCCGCGCCGTGCGTCCCGTGGTCGCGGCTGTGCTCGCCGTGATGTTGAGCGCCTGCTCCTCCGGCCAGCCTTCCACCTTCTCGCTCTCGGGCGCGTCGGTCGACCCGACCCACTGGTGCCCGGGCGGATCGATCAACGCGCCCTACGATCTCCACGCGACGATCGAGGCACGCAACGGCAAGTCGTCGGCGGTGACGGTCCAGGCGGTGACGGCGTCGATGACGCTCGAAGGCATCACCGGGAGCTGGCTCGAGAAGATCGGTGACAAGTACGAAGCGGACAAGGTCCAGTTCTCGCCAAGCACTATCGCGGCCGGCGCCACCACGAAGCTCAACGTCACCTTCTCGAGCGCATGTACGAGCGGCGCCTACAACGTCGGCACGTCCAGCCAGGGCGACTACGTGGTGACGATGCACGTCACGACCTCGGCGGGCCAATACTCGATCTCCGCTTCCAACCGGCACTCGATCGTGGCCGCCTAGCGCGGTTCGGGCGGCTCGCCGGGGCGCTCCCGGCGGGGCTTTGTGGGTCCCTGCGCGTTGCTCCGGTGGAGGTTCGACAACCGCAGATGCCACGTGCCTGGATCGTCGTCCTTGGCTTCTTGCTCGCCGGGCTGGGTGGCTTGGGGGCGTACTTCCTGCCGCTCTTCCAGACCGCGGCCACCTCCACCATCGGCGCGGGCGCCCTCCCGAATCCAAACCCGGTCGTCGATTCGCCGAACCAGCCCTTCACCGTGCTGCTCCTCGGCTCGGACGACGACTCGAAGTTCGCGCCTGACCGCCTCAACACGCAGTCGATGATCCTGGTCCGGGTCGACCCGACGACCAAACAGGCAACGATGCTCTCGATCCCGCGCGACCTCTGGGTGCCGATCCCGAATCAGGGCTACGGCAAGATCAGCTGGGCCTACCAGACGGGCGGCCCGCAGGGGGCGATGGCCGCCGTCGAGAGCAACTTCAAGGTCCACATCGACGACTACGTGTGGATCGGCCTCAACGGGCTGGTCAAGCTCATCGACAAGCTCGGCGGGGTCGATGTCCAGGTCACCAACCCCGTCCTCGACGATTACTTCCCGGCGGACCTGAACAGCGCGTCAGATCCCTACGGCTACTACCGCGTCGCGGTGCTGCCCGGGGCGACGCACATGGACGGAGTCCACGCGCTGGAGTACGTCCGCTCTCGCCACGGCGACGTCCGCGGCGACTTCGCGCGCTCGGAACGCCAGCAGCAGGTCCTGCTCGCCGTCAAGGCGCAGGCGTCGCACCTGAACATCGCCGACCTGCCTGGGCTCGCCGCGGCCTTCAACGGGGAGATCAAGACCAGCATGGGGATCGAGCACATCCGCGAGCTGCTGTCGATCGCCAACAACTTCAACAGCTCGAGCATCCACCGGGTCGTGCTGGTCCCGCCCTATACGTCAGAAGGGTTCGTCGCCGGCCAGAGCGTCGTGCTCCCGGTCTGGGGGCAGATCGTCCCCCTAGTGCACCAGAGCTTTCCGTGATTCGCTGGCTGGTCGGCGTCGGGCTTGTGATCGCGATGCTCGCCTTCGGCGTCGGCGTGTACCACGCTGCCGGCCTCCTGAAGGGCGCCCAGGGCGCCGTCCACCGGCCGACCGAGATCTCTGGGCCGACCCTGCCCGGGACTATGTACGTCGTCCAGGGCGGCGCGATCTACAGGTTCCAGCACGGATCCTTCACTCAGATCACCCCCGAGAACGGCTGGATGCAGCCGGCCCTGGCGCCGCAGAACCAGCTCGTGGCGGTCCGCCGGCAGCCCAACTACTCCGACCTCTACCTGCTGACCACCGGCGGCCAGACCGTCGCGCAGCTGTCGCACAACTCCTCGACCGTGTCGGCTGAGGAGAACCACTGGACGTTCTATCCACGCTTCTCCCCGGATGGGACGCTCCTCTACTACGACTTCGACCCGAAGGATTACTTCGACAGCTACCGGGTCGACCTCGCGATCTTCGCCAGCCCCCTGAACGCCAACGGCAAGGCGGTGGAGTGGACTCAGCCGAATAACTACACCGGAGGCGACGTGACCCCGCTCCCTCTACGCGGCGGCGGACTGATCTACACCAAGTATTCGATCGACGACTCTTTCCAGGTCCACGGACAGATCTGGCTCCAGAAGCGCGCGGGCAGCGCGGGTCAAGCGCTGACCGCCCCGGAGCTCGGATGCGCAGAGCCCGCCCTGTCGCCCGGTGAGAGGCTGATCGCGATGGTCTGCAACAAGGGCGGCAACCAGACGGCCGAGCTCGACGTCGCCACGTTCGACCCGACCACGTTCACGCTCGGCTCGCCGGCCGCACTGGTCACCGGGCAGCTCGTCGCGTCCCCGACGTTCTCGCCGGACGGCAAGACGATCGCGTTCCTCGCGCCCTCCAGGCCCGGTGGCAGATTTCAGCTCTGGACCGTCGGCTCATCAGGGCCCGCATCGACCCGCGACATCACCACCGACCTCGGTCTCGACTCCGCATCGGCGCCGGTGTGGGTGCCCTAGATCAAAAGTGGTTTTCAAAGACCGTCCAACAGTGGTAGCTGCCAATTGGGTACGTGCGCGTTTTGGAAGTAGGAAACGAACGGTGAGATTCAGAACCAAGTCCGACGCGCCCGACCTGCACACCCAACTCGAGTCGCTGCTCGACCAGGTATGGCGGTCCGAATCGGACTGGCGCCTCTGGGACCGCATCGATGCCGCCGAGATGCTGGACAGCCTGCGTGAAAAGCGCCACAAGACAAACGAGAACAGCACGGCGACTTGAGCAAGGCGGCATGACGAGGCTGGTCTCAGGCGATCGATGATCCGGCGGCCCCTGTCCGAGCTCGGCGCGCGGGCACCCCAACAAGTGGGGTCGAAGGGTAAGGCTCGAACCGCCTTCGTCCTCTCCGGCGGTGGAAGCCTGGGCGCCGTCCAGGTCGGGATGCTCCGAGCCCTGTTCGAGAACAACGTCCGTCCCGACCTCCTCGTCGGCACGTCGGTCGGTGCCGTCAACGCCGCTTGGATCGCCGGGCGACCAAGTGTCGATGGCGCGCACGACCTCGCGGACATCTGGCTCAGCCTCCGCCGCCAGGATGTCTTCCCCCTCAGCCCGATGACCGGCTTCGCCGGTCTTCTCGGCCGGAGCAACCATTTCATCTCGAATTCCAGCCTGCGCGCGGTCCTGGAGAGACACCTCCTCTTCGAGCGGCTCGAGGATCCAGCGCTATCGCTCCACGTCGTCGCCACTGAGCTCAAGAGCGGCCGAGCGGCCATCCTGAGCTCGGGGGCCGCCGTTCCCGCGCTGCTCGCGAGCTGCGCCATCCCGGGGGTGTTCCCGCCCGTGACAATCGGCAAGCGCGACTACGTCGACGGCGGGGTGGCGAACCACACGCCGATCACCGTCGCGCTGGAGCTCGGCGCGAGCAGGATCTTCGTCCTGCCCGTCGGCTATCCGTGGCTCAACCGGGAGCCGACCAACGCACTCGGCATGGCACTCCACGCGCTCGCGCGCATCGTCGAGCAGAAGCTCGACGCGGACGTGGCCTCGTACAGGAACGTCGCCGAGATCCGGCTCATGCCTTCGCTCGACCTCGCGGACGTGTCGCCCGCCGACTTCAGCCGCACGCGCGACCTGATCGAGTGGGGCTACGAGTCGGCTCTGCGGGAGCTGATTGCGGCACCGTCGAGCCGACGGGCGCAAACGACTCTGGCCGAAAGGGTGAAGAGGCCGCTCCGGCTGGCGCAAAGAGCGGCCTGATCTTCTCTCGTTGCCCCTCACCCTGACCCTCTCCCCTGAAGGGGAGAGGGAGCTAGGTAGCGGCGATCGGGCACGCGTTTTGTTATTGAGGCGCTGGGGCCGCAGGGTTCGGGCACCTCAGACCTCGTATGGAGGTGGTAGGCCGTGAAATGCGAAATCTGCGGCACGGAGCTCGCTAACTCCGAGGACATGAAGGGCCACATGGAGCGCGAGCATCCTCTCGACGAACGCGGAGAGCAAGGAGAGGACGAGCTCGAGAAGGCCGACATGCTGCGCGAGCAGGAGCAGCGCGCGCCGATCGTCCCGGGCAAGAATTAGCGCTCCGTTTCACAGTGAATGGAAGAGCCGGCGGGCACGGGTGCCGCCGGCTCTTTTTCTTTGTCCCTCCTCGCGGGGCGATGACTCGGCCAACTCACAGCTACCTCACAAGGGGCGCTGAGCGGCGGCCGCCAGTCTGGGTCTCGACGCTCGTGAAGAGCGAATCACACGCAGGAGGAGATAGAAAGTGAACGCAATTCGTAGGACCGCGATGGCGGCAACCGTCGCGGGCTCAATGCTCGTTGGAGGTGTGGCCGGTGCCGTCTTGTACGGCGCGACCGTGCTCTCCGCATCGGCGGCGACGTCGCCGACGCCAAGCCCGTCGTCCAGCACCGCCACGACTCCGGGCAAGTTCGTGCCCAACGAGGACCCGACCCACGAGGCGGGCGAGAGCGCGGCGCGTGAGGCGCAGGAGAACGCGGGACAGGTTCCGACGGTTCCGTAGGCGTCACCCTCACCCCACAAAGGAACGGCCCCTCTCCCTTAAGGGAGAGGGGCTTTCGCGGTTTGCAACTAAGGGATCAATTGCCGCGCGACGAACCAGACGTTGGCGGGGCGCTCCGCGAGGCGGCGCAGGTACCACCCATACCATGCGTCCCCGTACGCGATGAGGTCCCTCACCCGATAGCCCTCGCGCGCAAGCCGCAGCTGCTCGTCGGTGCGGATCCCGTAAAGCATCGCGACCTCGACCTGCGACCGTTCCATGCCGAGCGCTTCGGCGAAACCCCACACCCTGGCGAACAGAGCCGTGTCGTGCGTGCCGAGCACGAGCCGCAGCCTTCGTCGCTTGACCTCGGGCAGCATGAACACGCAAAGCGCGAGGTAGTTCGCATCGACGTCCTTCTTCGCCGCAAACGCGACAGAGGGCGGCTCGGCGTACGCGCCTTTGACCAGCCTGATCGCCGGCTTGAGCGGCAGGAGCTTCGCCACATCGTTGACGGTGCGTCGCAGGTATGCCTGAAGCGCGATGCCAACGTGTGGATGCTCTGCCCGCAGGCGGGTGTATAGGTCGAGGGTTCGGTCCGTGTAGGCGCTTCCCTCCATGTCGATCCACATGAAGCTCTTCGCCTTCTCGGCCGCCCGGGCCAGGCGCTGCAGGTTGGCGTAGGAAGCCGCGGCGTCGATATCGAGGCCGACCTGGGTGGGCTTGACCGAGATCTCCGCCTCGATGCCCGTCGCCGCCGCGAGCACCTCTTCGTAGTGCTCGACGACGCGGTTCGCGTCCTCGAGGTCGGTCAGATTCTCGCCGAGTAAGGTGAAGAGCGCGCCGACGTTCTGCTGCCTGAAGTCCATCGCCGCTTTCAGCGCGGCGTCAAATCCTTCCCCGGGAAGAAAACGTTTGACGGCGCGTCTAACAAACCCCCACCGAGGCACGTGCGTCGAAAGCCACCGATTCTGCGCACACCACAACAACACTCTTCGCATCAGGCACGCAAAACGTAATGCCTCGAAAGGTCGCAAGGGCGGCCGGATTCATTCCGGCCGCAACACAGCGCTACCAGCAAGCCACCCCCATCGCGGCCGAGGAGTGGCAACTCAAGAAATCAGAACATCAGGGAAGGTGCGTGTTGGCGAGCGCCTGGAACGGTCTTGCCACCTTTCATGAGCTGCCGCCGGCGGGAATGAAAAGGGCCGGTCCGAAGACCGGCCCTTCTGCGCTCCCCGAGCAGGGTCAGGGAGAGCCGTTACGAAGGAGACGGCATCGCGCTCGGCGAAGCGCCGCCGCCGCCATTGGCCGGCTGGGCGGTCGGTGCCGGAGATGTGACGGTCGGATTGTTCGACGGCGCCGCGGACCTGGTGCCGAACCAGTTCCACTGGGTGAAGCCGAAGAACAGCAGGATCAAAACCAGCAGGGCCAGGATGGCCGCGGCCATTCCCGCGCCTGCCCCGCCACCGGTGTCGCTTGTCTCGACGACCTCAGTTCCGGCCGGGCTCCAGTACCGGCGAACACTGTACCCACCGGCTCCGAGAAGCACGGCGAGCACGAGGATGACGAGCAGAATGAACAGCAGAGTCCCCAAGACGCACGAACCTCCTTTGAGATTTGGTTACGACCCACACCCCTTCGCTCGCATCGAGTCGTCGCTTGGGCCGCTCTATTCGGTAACGCCCGAAACTGGGCGGATTACCTAGCTCGCCACCTGTTCGTCAGGGGCCTTTTTCCGCTCGATCGACTCGACCGGGCTCTTTTTCGCCCTGGACTCCGCCATCGGGCTGGCGATCATGCCTCGGTGTGAGGGGTCACCCAGCCGGAAGCGGTTGAACACGGCCCCGAGCAGGATCAGCTGGCTCAAGAGATAGAACCACGTCGCCAGGAGGAAGAACAGGGCGAACTGTGCGCCGTAGGTGTTGAAACCGCCGGCGATCCTCGCGTAGATCGGAAAGGCCAACGACAGGACCTCAATCAGGACGCCAGCCACCAGCGCACCGGGCAAGACATCGCGCACCCCGAACGTACGGTTCGGGACAAATCGGTACAGCGCGACGAGCAGGCCGATCATCACTAGGGAGCCGACCGCGAAGCTGAACAGCCCGGCGTACGGGAAGAAGCCCGCGATGGCGTTGACAGCGACAGTGGCCACGATCGCGGCCACGAGGATCACCATCATGATCAGCCCCATCAGGCGCTGGCGCAGCATGTCGCGCTGCCGGGTGCCGAAGATCCGGGTGAGCGCAAACTCCATCGTCGCGAAGATGCTGCTCGCGCTCCAGACAAGACCTCCGAGCGAAACAAGCCCCAACCAGCCCGCGGATGCCTTGACGCCCAGCAGCGCTCGCTGCAGCTCCGGCTGCGCGCTGGCAGGGAACACCTGCAGCACGAACAGTTGGAACTGCGCCTCGGTCCGTGGGTCGCGAATGGCCAGGCCGACGATGGACAGCGCGCCGAGGATCATCGGAAACATGGCCATGAAGCCTGCGAACGCAAGCGCGAGCGCGTAGTTGCTCGCCTGGCTTTCTCCGTAAGCGGTGAGCACGCGGGCGAGAAGCGTTCCCTGAGCGCGTTTGACCAGGGACTGAATCCGCGCCTTCATGCGCGGGTCAGTCGGCCTGGGGCGGCGTCCGCCGGACGTCGTGGCCCGCGCCGGCGCGGGCCGCTCTCTCGAGCAGAGCGGTCGAGGCGGTTCCGACGATCGCCGGCGCGACCTTGCGAACGATGCTTTCCCCTGTGCCGGGCTCCTCACTCCTATGGTTGACCGTGAGCGTCACCGACGGAAGCGATTCCTTGAGGCGGGAGCGCATGTCGCCGGCGAAGTCGCGCAGCGATTCCACCGACACACGGTCCAGACCGTCGATGAATCTCCTCCGCAGGGTCGGCTTGCGCATGCGTCGGTAAACAAGGTAACCGGCCCCGACCAACGCAAGCGCGCCGACCGCAACGGCCGCCATGCGTCCGTACCTGACCGCATTGGAGGCCGCCCGGTCCTCGAGCACCCCCAGGTTCTCGTCCATTCGGCTGCGGGTCTCTTCTATCTGCCGTTCGATCTCATTCGCCGAAGCGCCCATTCCTTGTTCTCCTTCAGGCTTTCCATCGTCCGTTTCGGCAGCCCGACCTTGAAACGGGATTTGCCGAGCAGGGCGAGGACAATTCCGATCACGACGTAAGCGATCGCCCAGACAGCCGCGGCTTGCCAGTGCCAGGGCACGAGCCACACCACCATCGCCGGGATCGCCACGAGGATCCCAAGCACGATGAGCAAGGCGCCGAATGCCACTATGCCCGCGGCGATGGCATTGGTCGCGATCAGCTCCTTGAGCTCCTGCCTCGCCAGTGCGATCTCCAGCGTCACCAGCCGCTGGGCGTCGCTGATCATCAAGGCGACCAGGCCACGCGCATTTGCGCGCTGGGGCAGGTGTACCGTTCCTTCAACCGGCGATCGCAATCGAGCTTTCCTCGCTTGTGCAACGCCTCGCGTATTGGCGCTACGCGCGTTGTGCCGCCTGACGCTCGACGTCAGGGAACCAGGAGAGTGACCAGCAAAGCGACCGCGGCGACAGCCATCACCCCGGTCGTGATCCACGTCAGGGACCGGCTGATTGGGCCGCTGGTTCGTTCCTTCATGATCTGGCGGTCGGATCCGAGCAGGACGATCAGCACCAGCAGCGGCGGCGCGACCAGCCCGTTGATGACCGCGGTGATGAACAAGGCGCGGATTGGATCGATGCGGAGAAGGTTCAGGCAGATGGCGGCGATCGTCGAGATCGCCATGATCGCGTAGAAGGTCGGCCGGTACGTCGGCTTGTCCGACAGGTCGCCCTTGAGGCCAAAGAATTCCTTGACCGCGTAAGCGGCCGAGCCGGTCAGAATCGGGATCGCCAGCAGCCCGGTGCCGATGATGCCGACGGCAAACAGGACGAAGGCCCACTGGCCGGCCAGCGGCGCCAGCGCCTGCGCAGCCTGGTCGGCGGACTGGATGCCGGTCTTGCCATGCGCGTGCAGCACGGCGGCGCTCGTCAGGATGATGAAGTACATCACGAGGTTGGAGAACAACATTCCGATCACGATGTCCGTGCGGGCCGCCTTGAGCTCGGAGATCGAAACTCCGCGCCTCTCAGCCTCGCTCAGCTGGCCGGCCGCACGCATCTCGTTGACCTCGGACGACGCCTGCCAGAAGAACAGGTAGGGCGAGATCGTCGTACCGAAGATGGCGACCAGCGCGGCGATGAAGTCCTTGCTCAGCTCGACGTGCGGAATCACACTGGCGAGCAGCACCTGCCGCACGTCTGGGTGCACCAGCACGCCCGTGATCACGTATGCGAAAAGCACGATTGTCAGCCACTTGAAGATCTTGAAGATCACCGTGTACGTGACGTACAGCTGCAACCCGAGGACGAGTGCCGCTACTGGCACGACCAGCCAAAGCTGATGCAGCGCGCCCTTGGTGAGGAGCGATCCTCCTGCGGCTACGGCGCCAAGGTCCGCCCCGGCGTTGATGGTGTTGGCCACGAACAGGGCGGCGATGCAAGCGCCGACCAGCCACGTGGGGAACTTGCGACGCAGCGCAGTACCCAGGCCGACGCCCGTATGGAGCGCGATGCGGGCACACAGCTCCTGGACCGCGGACATGAACGGAAAGGTGAAGATGGCGGTCCAGAGGACTGAGTATCCGAACTGGCTGCCGACCTGCGCGTAGGTGCCAATCCCGCTCGGGTCATCGTCGCTTGCTCCCGTGATGAGTCCAGGGCCCAACAGCTGGAGCCAACCAAGCGGTCCTCTCCTGGTCGCTTCCTCGAGCGTCGTTCGGCCGGCGGCGGCCGATCCCGTGTCCGCCTCCTGGCCGGGCTTGTAATCCCGCTTCAGCAGCTCTTCGCGGGGCGGTTCGGCGTTCGGTCCGGCGGCGATGGTTTTGAGGATCGGGTCCTGAATCTCCCCACCCGGTTCAGCAACGTCGTCTTCGGCCGGCTCCCCTTCTCTCACACACTAGGAACGCAGTTGAACTTTGGTTCGACCATCGAGCCGGCGATTCAGGGCCAGAAATGGCTGGAGGGCTCGGCCATTGCTGGCCAAGCGCCTCCGATTTCACTAACGAGCGGGGCAAGCCGTCTACCGACGTTTCCGCGGACTTATTTGGCACCACTTTTGGCGTACGCAAAACTAGACTTGAGTAGACATTGCGCCTGCTTTGTTAAGCTCTTGGTGAGGAATTTGAGAGGTCCAGGCTATTTCTGGACCGCGGAGGGGTATTTCATTCAGGATCTCTTCAAGGCTGGAGGGGAGGGACCGGTGTACGCGGACAAACACCTGCTCGTAACCCGCACGGCGACACCGCCGGGCCTGCGCTTTGCCGGCGAAATCGACCTGACCAATTCTGAAGCGGTCATGCAGGGCTTGAAGGTGGCGCTTCCGGATGGCGGCGGGGACCATCACCTCGACCTGAGCGCCGTCAGCTTCTGCGACATCAGCGGCATCCGGGCCCTGATCGAGGTCGCTACCGAGCTCGAGGACGGGCGCCGGCTCCTGCTGCACGGCTTGCCGGCGCAGCTGCAGACGGTGATGCGGGTCACAGGCTGGTCGGACATGCCCAACCTCTCGATCTGCAATTGCGGAGCAAGAGCGGTATGAACATCCCAGCGGAGACCAGGTTCCGGCACGAAGCCTTTCTTTACTCGGGCTGGGCCGAATTCGTCTCTGGGATGGTGCCCTTCATCAAGGGCGGCATCGACGCGGGCGAGCCGGTGCTGGTCGTCGAATCCCCCGAAAAGATCCGGCTGTTGCGAGAAGCCCTTGGCCAGGATGGCGAAAGCGTGATGTTCGCCGACATGGCTCAGGTGGGTGCCAACCCGGCGCGGATCATCCCAGCGTGGCGCGACTTCGTCACCCGTCACGGCACGGAGAACCAACGCGTCCGAGGGATCGGGGAACCGATCTGGAACGGAAGAACCGCCGACGAGCTGGTGGAGTGCCAGCGCCACGAATCGCTTCTCAACGTCGCCTTCTGGCAGGGTCAGCCGTGGTGGCTGATCTGTCCGTATGACGTCGAGCACCTCGATCCGGCTGTCATAGACGAAGCGCGACGCAGCCACGAATTCGTCAGTGGTGGAAGCGCTTCCGCGCAGAGCACGAACTTCCGTGGCGTCGAAGCCTGCGGCGCCTGTTTCGATGTACCGTTCCCGGCGCCGAAGGCAGGTTCACGAAAGCTGAGCTTCGAGGCAGACAGTCTGCTCGAGCTGCGAGGAGGGGTCATCCGTTTTGCGACCTCTTCAGGCTTGAGCGCGGCGAGGGCGACCGAGCTCGTCACCGCCGTCAACGAGGTCGCCACGAACAGCATCCTTCACGGCGGCGGCAGAGGCACTCTCCGCATGTGGCGGGACGCCGGCAACCTCGTTTGCGAGGTCCGAGATGCCGGACGCTACGACCTGCCGCTCGCCGACCGCGCCAAGCCGGGACCGGGTCTGCGCGAATCCCGCGGGCTTTGGCTCGCGAATCACCTGTGCGACCTGGTCCAGATCCGCACGTTCGACAATGGCACCGTCGTCCGCCTGCATATGAGGGTGGACCCCCGACACCACCTGCGGGTGGTCCCCTCCTAGAGCAGGAATTTCGGCTTCCACGAGCCCTGGAACCTTGAGTTTTCGAAGCCCCTCCTCCGCTTCGAAAAGAGTCAGGTAAATGCCCTTCTCCCAGGCCTGGGCAACGCCTATCCTGTGGCTTCCATGGCGATCCGGTCCGAGCTCGCCGGCTACAGCACCGCCCAGGCCCGGCGCGCGCTGGAGGGCCTCCCGCGCTGCGACTACGACATCGTGATCAAGCCGCTGCGGTATCGCCGGGCCCCCCACCTCGCGGCGCGCTGCGAGTTCGATGACCGCCGGATCGTCCTGCAGGTCCCGATCCCGTTTCGGCCCTTCAAGGAGCCGGTGATCTATGCGGCGCGGCGGAAGCGGGGCGAGGGCATGCGCTTTGCGTGGGCTTCGGAAACCGTTTCCTTCCGCGGCCGGCGCGACGTGCTGCGGTTCCTTTACTGCCACGAGTGGATGCACTGGTACCTGCACGAAGTGCTCGGCAAAGGTTCGGCCGCCGAAACCGCATGCGACCGCTTCGCGCTGCGCAACTTCCGGCGCCGGTACGTCACCTCAGACGACGCCGACGCCGCGCTCAAACGGCGGACGCTGAAGGCGCGGGCCTCGTACTGAGTCTCGCCGCGGCCGTCTAGGAGAACGACTCTCGGGGGTCCTTGCGGAGCAGCACGATCACCGCGATGGGGAGCGCAACGTTCACCATCAACGAGACCGGCCCGTGATTCGCGCCGATCGGGATCAGGAGGAGCAGGGCCGCGCCGAAAAGGCAGACGACCTCGAGCGCGATCGCGAAGCCTCGCGCCCTACGCCGCCGCCAGAGCACGCCGATGCCGAGCAGCAACGTCGCGAGTGACAGGAGCAGGGTGACCACGACCAGGCCGGCCATCGCGTACTCGCCCGCGAGGACGAACGGCGCGGACGAGATTGCAGCGATGAACCAGAACAGGCTCTGCATTCCAAGCAGCACGAACGCTGCTTCCGGCTTGCTTGACGTCTCAGCTTTGATCAATTCGTCTCACCACCTTGTCATCGATGTCGACGGCGAACCGTCCGCCGGGGTTGTCCACGATCCAAACGTGCAGCATCGGGGAAGCGCTGATGTCGATCGCGCCGATGGGACACGTCGCGGTCGGCGTCATGAAGCTGAACTCGAATCCGAATGGCGTGAAGCAGATGTTTTCGTGCTGGTGCCATGCGGTCAGCGGACCGCCGGGGTCGGGACCGAACTGTCCGATGTGTTGCATCTGAAACATCGCCCCTAGCAAAACGGGTCCGTGCTTCGTGTTGGCGTAGACGAGACCCTGGGGATGCCGCGGGTCCATGACGTAGCCCGCGTCGACATTGTGCTGGTTCATCCAGTGCGTCGACGGCATGTTCTGCGGGCCGCCCGGCCGGTACCCGGCCGCCCACGCCGCGTGCCAGTCGCGGTACGGCGCGATCGCCACTGCAGTCGCGTCGTAGAGCTGTTGAGCTGCGGCCACCTGCTCAGGAGTGGCCACGTCGTTCGTCGCTTGCAGCAGCGCGCCAGCGTGCGCGTGCTGCGCATCGGGCCTTGCGAGGGCATCGATCCAGATGACTGAGAGCGAGACCACTGTCAGGAACGGAACCGCCACGCCGAGCGTGCCCCATCGCCACCGGCGCCGTCTCTGCTCGCCTCGCACCGGCACCAGCACCAGGCCCAGCGCGGTCAGCTCGATGAGCTTGGTCGCGAGCGCCACCTGGTCCGGTGTGTCAAAGCCCAGGACGATGTAGCCGAGGTAGCCGAGCAGCGTCATCGTGATGAGCGACGCCGAGGCCACGCGCCACCAGCGCCACGTGAACAACTGCGACAGCGCGATGTACGCGAGGCCGTTGATCACGAACAGCGCCGTGGTGATGATCTCGCCCAAATGAGTCCATACGAGGCCGAGGTGGATGGCGCCGGCCATCGCCATCAGGACCGAAGCTCCGAGCACCGTGCCCGGCACGGTGCGGCGCGAAGGCCGCAGCCTCAGCGCGAGGAGCGCCAGCGGGAGAGCGGCAAGGCCGAAGTAGAGACCGATCGCGTGATCCGGTGAGATGTCGAACATGCCACGATCGTCGGCGCCCGGCTTAAGAAGGGCGTAAGAGAGGAAGGTCGACAATGAAGGCGCCGCCGCCCGACGGCGATTCGCCGGCCAAGATGCGGCCGTGGAGCTGATCGACGATCCACCTCGCGATCGCCAGGCCCAGGCCCGCGTGGCCGCCCGAGCGCGCCGGATCGGCGCGATAGAAGCGTTCGAATACCCGCTCGCGATCGGCGGCGGGGATGCCAGGACCATCGTCCGCGACCAGGATGCGCGCCCAACCCGCCTCCGCCGAAACGCGCACGTCGACGGTGCTCCTGGCATGGCGAAGGGCGTTGTCGAGGAGGATCCAGAGAAGCTGGCGCAGCGCGTCCTCATCGCCGTCGACAGCTGCTGAACCGGCCTCGACGGTCAGGATTCGATCCGGACGCAGGGTGCCCGCCTGCCGGCACACCTCCTCGACGATCGGTTTCACATCGGTCCGCGCCAAGGACAGCTGCGAGCCTGAGTCGGCGCGCGCGAGCGTCAGCAGGCGGTCGACGAGGCGCGCCATGCGCGCGCCCTCCTCGGCGATGTCGGTCACTGCCGCCGCGCGAACCTCCTCCGTGAGCGCGGGTCCGCGGCTCAAGAGACCGGCGTTGCCCTGGATGGTGGTCAGCGGCGTCCGCAGCTCGTGCGATGCGTCGGCCACGAAGCGCCGCTGGGATTCGAAAGCGTCCTGCAGACGATTGAGCATCCAGTTGAAACTGCCTGCCAGCGTCGCGACCTCGTCGCGGCTGCGCGGTTGCGGAAGCCGCCGCCCGAAGTCACGCGTCCGCCCGATGTCAGCCGCTGCGCCGGCAACGGACTTCAGCGGCGCGAGAGCTCGGCCTGCGACGAGCCACGACGCGATCAGGGCAGCGAGGAGCGCCGGGATCGCGGAGATGACGAGGAAGACGATGATGCCCGACCGGTTCGACTCGGGGACGCGCGTGGACTGCCCAGTCATCACGTAGCCGTTCGCGAAGGGCACGACGTAGAGCCTGAGCGAGCCCTGGGTGGCGAACGCTCCGTGATGCTGCTGCGCCTGGCCGAGCAGCGACTGGCTCGCCGCGGGAGGCGACCCGTTCATCACGCCGGTCGTGTAGATGGGCGAGCCGTCGGCCGACATCACCTCGAGGAAGACGTCGGTGCTCGTCGCAAGGTTGGCGGGAGCAACCACCGGCTGCTGCGCCGGGATCGCACCCCCAAGCGCCGTGACGGCGTCGTGGGCGCGTGCGCGAAGCGCGTCGTCCTGGTTCGTGAACGCGCCCTGGGCGAGCAGCGCGTAGAGCAGCAGGCCGAACAGGACGAGGGCGAGCGCGACGACGCCCGCACCGAACAGGGCAAGCCTAAGGCGCAGCGGCAACTATTCGTGCAGCGCGTAGCCGGCGCCGCGCACCGTGTGCAGCAGGCGCGGCTCGCCATCCAGCTCCAGCTTCTGGCGCAGGTAGCCGACGTACACCGCGACGACGTTGTCGCTGTCGGCCTCTCCCTTCCACACGGCGTCGATCAATTGCTCGCGTGACAGGACCTGGCGTGGGTGGCGCAGGAAATGCCGGAGCAGGTCGAACTCGGTCGCGGTCAGGTCGATCGCGCGCTCACCGCGCCACGCCCCACGGCTGGCCGGCTCGAGTCGCAGGTCGCCGAAGCGCATGTGGTCGCCGGGCGCCGTCCTGCGGAGCAGAGCGCGCACCCTGGCCAGCAGCTCCTCATTCGCGAACGGCTTGACCAGGTAGTCGTCGGCGCCGGAATCGAGGCCCCGGACCCGTTCCTCCGTGCCGCCGAGCGCCGTGAGCAGCAGGATCGGGATCGGACCTGTGGAACGGAGGCGCCGGCAAACGGCGATGCCGTCCAGGCCGGGCAGCATGATGTCCAGCACGACCACGTCGAAGGGGCGCTCCCGGGCGCGGCGCAGCGCCTCGTTGCCGTCGCCGGCGAGCTCGACGTCGTAGCCGTCGGCTCCGAGGACACGACCGAGGGTCGCCGCGAGCCGGGCATCGTCCTCGACCACAAGAATCCGCGAGCCTGTCATCCGAGCGAAGTATGAGAGGGAACCCATATGGTTCCCTCTCATCGGCCGGTCGCTTGCGCGACGGGCCTGCTCTCTTTCCGGTATACGGTTCGGATTGTCGAAGTAGTTACTCGATGCGACGTTTGGCAGACGTCTGAGGCTTAGTCGCGGCCGGGTTAAACCCGGCCGCCAAGGCGATGTCGGTTGGGACCCTTGTCGAAATCGGCCAAGTCTGTTCGTCGCATGAGGTGAGTCCAAAGGACATCACACGCAAGGAGAGACAGGCATGGCTAACTACGTACTTCTGTATTCCGGAGGCAGCGCGGGGACATCGCCCGCGGAGCGCGAAAAGATCATGGGGGCCTGGGGCGCCTGGTTCGGCAAGCTCGGCGACAAGATCGTCGACGCAGGCAACCCGTTCAGCGAGCACGCGAAGAACGTCTCCAACGGCGCGGTGCATGAAGGCGCCGTCGGCAACCCGCCAGCGACCGGCTACTCGATCCTGAAGGCGGACTCGTTGAACGCCGCGGCCGACCTGGCCAAAGGCTGCCCCGTGCTGCAGTCGGGCGGCAAAATCACGGTCTACGAGATAACCCCTGCGATGTAGTACGGCTCCCTCTCCCCTTCAGGGGAGCGGGATGTGGGGTGAGGGGCGGGGGAGCAGACCCCTCCCCTACTCCACCTCGACCAGCGAAACGCGCTTTGTCGCCGTCAGCCGGCCTCGGGCGCCCGAAAGGTACGTGCCCGAGGTCGGCGCTACGTCGAGGTAGTCCGCGCCGACCGCGACCATGACGTGGCCCAGCCCCCCGCGGCTGGCGTGAGTGGGATCGAAGGAGTGGGCGATCGCGTCGCCGGTCCCGTCATTCGTGGGAAGGAGGACCTCGACCCATGCGTGGGTTCCGCCCTGGCCGAGCAAGTGTCCGGAGACATAGCGGGCGGGCAGCCCGCACGCGCGGCACAGGGCCAGCATCACGTGGGCATAGTCCTGGCACACGCCCGCACCCAGTGCGAGCGCCGCCGCGGCGGTCGTCCGCACGCCGGTGACCCCGTAGCGGTAGGTCATCGACTGGTAGACCCAGTCGTTGATCCTGTCCGCCAGCGCCAGCCCGTACTCGGCCGACGCCGCGAGGTCGTCCGCGGCACGCATGATCAGATCGTCCGGCTCGGTCAGGACCGACGGCTCGAGCAGGTAGGCCTCGGAAAGCCAGCCGTCCGGGAGGCGATTCGGCTCAGCGGCGTGGCGCTCGACCGACACCTCCGCCACAAACTCGATCGAGTCCGCCACCCGGGGCGCGAACACCTCGAAGATCACGTTGCCGAAGCGGTCGCGGCGGTCTTCGAGCCGCGCGCCGGCAGTGCCCGAGCCGATCGACACCTGGTGCCACAGCCTGCGCTGGTCACCGAAGCGCTCTGGCGGGATGACGACCAGGCGGTGGTTGAGCTCTCGAATGGGCTCGGGGTACTCGTAGCGGAACGTCTGCAGCACGCGATACGACGCACGCCTGGCTGTCGCCCAGTCGACTGACGCCGGGTTGATCGCCATCACGAGTCCCTGTCCGCCCAGACGGTCATCGACCTGAAAGCGGCCGCCCCGAAGGTGGTCAGCATCGCCACGTCCAGCGCATCCCTGCCACGGCCGATCAGGACACGGCCGACCCGCCGCATGTTGTTGCGCGGGTCGAACGTCCACCATCGGTCCTCGAGATAGACCTCCATCCACGCGGCGAAGTCCATTGGGGCGGGGTCGGGCGGCACATACAGGTCCGGAAGGTAACCGAACACGTACCGTGCAGGGATGTTTAACGCGCGGCAAAACGTGATCGCGAGGTGAGCGAGGTCTCGACAAACGCCTTTGCGCTGCTCCAGGACGTCCGCGGCCGTGGTCAGCGGGTTGCTTGTGCCGTACTGGAAGGTGATGTTGGCGTGGACCCAGTCGCAGACCGCCTGGACCCGAGCCCCGCTGGGCTCCGTCTGCCCGAAGAGCTCCCACGCCATGCCCATCAGCTGGTCCGACTGGCAGTACCGGCTGGGCAGCGTGAAGTGGAGCAGCTCGCCTGGGATCTGGTCGGGCGTCAGCTGGCGGGCGGGCGTGCCGTCCAGGTCGGGCTCGTCGGGCACGGCGACCACAGCGTCATAACGCAGGGCGAGCTCGCCCTGCGGCATGACCAGTCGCTTGACCGGGTTGCCGTAGAAGTCGGCGTACTCGTCGATCGGCACGGGCGGCTGGGTGGACCATGACTCGGTGACCAGCTGGTGCCGGGCGTCGGAACGCGGGCGTACTTGGACCGTGGCGACGGTCGGAGCGCTCACGTCGTATTTGAACTCGCAGCCCACCCGTAGGTCGATCGTCTTGGCAGGTGTGCGGATGGCGCTGAAACTATAACGGTGGCTTCCGTGCTTGACATGAACTACGAGGTCAACGGGTTCTATGACGAAATGCTTGCGGCCGCCGGCCGGCCGCGCCCTCCTTACCGCCGACTCTACGAGCACCTGAACCGCCTCGGCCCTGACGAGCTCCAGCGGCGCTGGGGCCTCGCCATGGAGATGTTCCGCAACCACGGGATCACGTTCGCCGTCTACCCCGACGCCCAGGGCACGGAGAAGGTTTTTCCGTTCGACGTCATCCCGCGCGTGATCGAGGCGTCCACCTGGCGCCGGCTCGAGGCCGGGCTCAAGCAGCGCCTCCGGGCGCTTGACCACTTCCTCGAGGACGTGTACGGCCGGAAGCTGATCCTCGAGCAGCGGGCGATCCCGCCCGAGATCGTGCTCAGCAGCTCCCTTTACCTGCGCGAGATCGCGGGCTTGAACGTGCCCCATGGCATCCACTGCCACATCGCGGGGATCGACCTCGTGCGCAACGAGCGGGGTGAATTCTTCGTCCTGGAGGACAACCTGCGAACCCCCTCGGGGGCGTCCTACGTGCAAGCCAACCGCTACGTGATGAAGCGCATCCTCCCCGATCTCTTCGCCGGCTACCCGGTGCGGCCGGTCGAGGGATACGTGCACGAGCTGCTGCGCCACCTGAGATGGCTCGCGCCGGAGGGCGTCGACGACCCGACCGTGGTCCTGCTCACCCCGGGCATCAACAACGCCGCCTATTACGAGCACCTCTACCTCGCGAAGCAGATGGGCGTCGAGCTCGTCGAGGGCACAGACCTGGTCGTCGACCAGGACCACGTCTTCATGCGTACCACACGAGGCCTGCGCCCGGTTCACGTCATCTATCGACGTATCGACGATGAGTGGCTCGACCCGATTTTCGGGCGGCAGGAGTCTCTTGTCGGCGTCGCGGGGCTCGTCAACGCGTACCGCGCCGGCAACGTCGCCATCGCGAACGCGCTGGGCAACGGCGTCGCGGACGACAAGGCCGTCTACACGCTGGTGCCGAAGATGATCCGCTACTACCTGGACGAGGACCCGATCCTGCCCAACGTCGAGACGTATCTGTGCGCCGTCGACGAGGACCGGCGCTACGTCCTGGAGCACCTCGACGACCTCGTCGTCAAGACGGTCGACGCGTCCGGCGGCTACGGCATGCTGATCGGCCCCATGTCGACGCGGGAGGAGCGCGAAGACTTCCGGCGGCGCATCATCGCCCGGCCGCGTGCGTTCGTCGCGCAGCCCGTGATCGCCCTGTCTGTGCAACCCGTGTTCGACGGCGGACGCCTGCGCCGCGGGCATCAGGACCTCAGGCCATTCGTCCTGACCGGCCCGGACGTCTACGTGACGCCCGGCGGCCTTACGCGCGTCGCGCTGAAGCCCGGGTCGCTGATCGTCAACAGCTCGCAGGGCGGCGGAAGCCGCGACACCTGGGTGATGGCAGACGACGGCCTGGAGCCGGCGGATGCTTAGCCGGGCCGCCACCTCCCTCACGCTTCTGGGCCGCCATCTCGAGAGGGCGGATCACCTGGCGCGAATCCTAGGTGTGAACGTATCGCTTTCGCTCGACCGGACCGACGAGCCCGGGCCAGGTTTCTGGGTCCGGTTCATGGAGCTCGCCGGATGGCGAGGCAGCGACACAGGACGGCGCGAGCAGGCGATCGAGATGGTGGTGGCCGGCACGCTTGGGCCGTCGGTCCGGGCAAGCATCGCGGCCGCTCGAATTGCAGCGCAGGCCGTCCGGCCGTCGCTGCCGACCGAGCTGTACGAGCAGGTGAACGCCCTGCACTGGCGCGCCCAGGAGGCTCCCTTCCAACGCGACCTCTACCCCTTCCTGATGGACGTGCAGATGAGCATCAGGCTGGTCGATGGCCTGCTCGAGGACACCATGTTTCACGACGAAGCGCGGGACTTCGTCCGCCTCGGCAAGTTTGTCGAGCGCGCGGGCAACGTCACGCTGGTCGTGACGCGCAAGACGGCGGAGCTCGCGGAATCTCCGGAGGACGCGCTGGAGTGGACCGCCGTCTTGAAATCTTGCTTTGCGTTCGAGTCGTACCAGGCGCGATATCCCGGCGGCGTGACCCCGGATGGGGTGATCGAGTGCCTGCTCCTCGACCGGTCACTGCCGCGTTCCGCACGATTCTCCACGGCCATGGCGATGGAGGCTGTGGCACGCATCGACGGCAGCACGCGCCGTTCCAAGCCGCTGCGCCTGCTGGTCCGCCTTAACGCGATGTACCAGAACGCGAATACGGAGTCCATCGCTCAGAGCCCGCTCGAATTCGACGCCGAGTGCCGGGCGACGCTGCGCCTGCTCGAGATCGCCCTGCGCGAGACGTACTTCCACCCGAGCAAGGTGCCTGCTACCGTCATCGGCGAGGAGGGTCGCGGCATGCCGCAGCAGCAGCAATGAAGCTCGAGATCATCCACAGCACGCGCTACCGGTATACGGGGCCGATCGCCGAAACGGTCATGGAGGTGAGGCTGCGCCCGATGGACGGCAACGGCCAGCGCTGCCTCGACTTCAACCTCGAGCTGAGCCACGGCGTCAAGGCGCGCTCCTACATGGACGGCTACGGCAACACAGTCCATTACTTCAACCTGGTCCGGCCGCACTCGGCCTTGAACGTGATCAGCCGTTCGACCGTCGAAACCGGCCTTGGGCCGGACACCGACCCCGGCGAGGCGCTCGTGCTCGACTTCCTTCGCTTCCGCTCGCCGGTCAAGGACGTCGACGGCGTGAGGGAGCTGGCGCAGCAACACGCCATCCGCGATCACTCAATGCCGGAGGCGGTCGAGAGCGCGATGGAGGAGCTGACCCTGACGATCAGCCGGAACTTCGCTTACGACCGCACGGTGACCAACGTGTACAGCGCCGTGGACGATGTGCTCAAGCTGCGCGCGGGTGTCTGCCAGGACTTCGCCCACCTGTTCCTCGCGGTTGCGCGAGCCATGGGCGTGCCTGCGCGCTACATCAGCGGATACATCCACACGCCGGGCGATCGCACCGCCGCCGCGTCGCACGCCTGGGCCGAAGTGTGGATCGCCGGCCGCGGCTGGGTTGGTTTCGACGCCACACACCCCGTCCGCACCACGGAGCATCACGTACGGCTCGCGGTGGGCCGCGACTACACGGACGCCGCGCCCACGCGGGGCGTCTACGTCGGGTCGGCGACCGGAACGATGTCGATCAGCGTGAGGACCCGCGCGATCGGCTAATCCCACCTCGTGGATCCGCCCCTTTGGATCCACCGAAGCCTCACGAAGCGCCTGATTCGGCTCCGTTGGCGGGCGCGTTATGGCGTCCTAGAACCGCTTGCCCCGAACGTGCTCGATGGAGAACTTCGCCGTGTCTGCGATGAGCATCACGGCCATCACGCCGGCCTCGACCGGGTCGCTCACCACGACGTCGGCCGCGTCCGGCACCGAGCCCGCCATGCTCGTGCACAGGACGAGGATCCCCGACTCGCGGATCTCGCGCACCGCGGTGGTGATGTCACCGCCCATCAGCGCGCCAGCGAGCACCAAGACCCGCGCCCGGTGGAGGCGGGCGACTGCGCGCACCGCGTCCGCGAGCTGCTCCTCGCCGACGAGCGGGATGGTGTCGACGGAGATGCGCTCGCCGCGAATGTTGTGCCGGTCGGCCTCCGAGATCGCGCCCTGCGCCACCATCCCCACCTGCGCGCCGCCGCCGATCACGATCACGCGCTTGCCGTAGATCGTCTGGAAGGTCGGGACCACGCTCACTTTCGTCACGCCCTGCACGCCTTGGAGGTCCACGATCAGGCGCGTTTCGTCGGGAGCCCCGAAGACTTCGAGCTGGAGCTCCGCGATGGCTTCGCGGTGTCCACCACCTGCGACGTACGTGATGTTGGCGCCGTGGCGAAAGATGGCCTCGGTGATCCGATAGAGCACGCCGGGCTCGTCGCGGCACTCGACGAGCAGACCCGTGACGTCAGGCCCAGCCATTGGGCGAGAACGATAAGGCCAGCGCTACGCTTCGGCGGCGTACGGCCACCGCGGCGCGCCCAACTCGCGCGAGATGCCGCGCGCAGCCTCGCTGACGGCGGCGCCCAGGCCGCGGGCCAAGCCCCTGGGGAAGATGCGTTCGGTCGAGTCGACGACGCCGATCGCGCCGACGGCCTGCCCGCCGTGATCGAAGATCGGAGCCGCCGCGCTCGACTCACCGAGCACGGCCTCTTCGCGCTCGGTCGCGATCCCCGAATCCCGAATCACGGCGAGCTCGTGCTTCAGGTCGGCTTCGCTCAACGTCTGCTTGGTGAGTCGGGGCAGCGGCTCCGCAAACAGGTCGTCGACCATCTCCGCGGGCGAGTAGGCGAGGATCGCCTTGCCCAGGGCGCTCGCGTGAAGTGGCAGCTGGATGCCAACTTCGAGAACCCCGAAGGCTGCGTCCGGCCGGAACACGTGGTGCACGACGACGACGCTCGAGCCGTGCATGACGCCCACGCGCACCGCCGCCTCGGTCCTCGTCGCGAGGTGGTCCGCATAGGTGATGGACCGGGCACGCAGCTCATTCAGGTCGAGGTACGAGTAGCCGAGCTGCAGCAGTCCCGGACCGAGCTGGTATTTGTCCGAATAAGCGTCCTGCTCCACGAAGCCGTGCGACTGCAGTGTCTGAAGCAAGCCGTGCACCGTGGGTCGCGCAAGGCCCAACCGTTCAGCCAGCTCGCTCACGCCGAGCCGGCGCGGGCCGCTCGCGAGGGCCTTCAGGATCGCCGTGGCGCGGTCGATCGACTGGATCGACGAACGCCGCTTTCCGGGTGCGGGATTATTCGGCATTGCTGAATTGCTGTCGGTAGTGTAGACTAGCGCCGTCGATTGGAATCAGCCCCGGCACCCTCGGAGTGTGATTGATTTGGTCGGGATTGTACTGGTCTCCCATAGCTATGAGCTGGCCCACGGACTCGCCGCGCTGGCCTCCCAGGTCGCTGGGAACGAGGTCCGCATCGAACCGGCGGGAGGGCATCCCGACGGCACGCTGGGCACCACTGGCGACGTCGTATGGAACGCCATCAAAGAGGCGGACTGCGGCCAGGGCGTGGTCGTCCTGGCCGACCTCGGGAGCTCAATCCTGACCGTGCGCCACCTGCTCGAGGACGGCCGGGCCAACGGCCACGTTCGCCTCGTCGACGCCCCATTCGTCGAAGGGGCGATCGCCGCGGCCGTCATGTCCTCCGCCGGCCAGGACCTCGACGAGGTGGCGCGAGCCGCGGAGGAGGCGCGCGGTGCAAGCAAGTTCTGAGTCAGGGGAGGTCCAGGTCGCGCTCCCCGAAAACGTCGCTCTGCACGCGCGGCCGGCGGCGAGCTTCGTCAAGACCGCGTTGCGTTTCCGGTCGCGCGTCACGGTCGGCATGGATGGAAAGATCGCCGACGCGAAGAGCATCCTCGCGGTCCTTGCCCTGGGCGCGACCGGCGGCACGCTGCTCAAGCTGAAGGCCGAGGGCGAAGATGCGCCGGCCGCTCTAGACGCGCTCGCGACTTGCGTGTCCGGGCTCGCGGAGTAGCTTCTCCGACTCCACCTGGCACTCGGCGAAGTCAAAGCCCCTGATCCACTGCCGGACCTGGCCGACGCGTGCCGCCGCGACGCTCACCTCATCGACCCCGAAGCCAACCATGATCGGAAGCGCCTTCGCATCCGATGCAGCCTCACCGCACACGTCGACCGGAATGCGCGCCTTGTGCGCCGCTCGCATCGTGTGTGCAATCAGGCTGAGGACGCGGACGTCGAGCACCGGCGCCCGCCTCGACTGCTCGCGGTCGAGACCAAGCACGAGCTGCGTCAGGTCGTTCGTGCCGATGCTCACGAAATCAGATTCGCGTGCGATCTCATCCGCGCTCGCTGCGGCCTCGGGCGTCTCGATCATCGGACCGACCTGCTGCGCATCCGCGTCCAACGCATGGCGCACGGCACGCAGCTGCGCGGCGCTCGTCACCATCGGGACGAGGATGCGAAGGTCGCAGCCTCGGCCGGCTTCGACCACGGCCAGGAGATGCGTCCGCATCGCCTCAGGCGCATCGAGCAGCACCTCGACTCCGCGCGTGCGGATCCCCCGGAGGAAGGGCGGCGTCTTGTCTCCGCCGAAATCGAAGAGCCGCACCGTCGCGGTCTGACCCGCCAGCTGAGCGAGCACCGGCCGGAAGACGTTCACCTGCTCCTGCAGCGAGGGCCAGCTCGTGGCCTCGAGGAACAGCAGCTCCGTCCGCATCAACCCACCGCCTTCGGCCCCCTGGCGGGTGGCCTCTTCCAGCTCCGCGACCGTCGAGGCGTTGGCGAGGACCCGGATGCGGCGTCCGTCCAACGTCTGCGCCGGCTCGAGGCGGCGCGCGACGGCCGTCTCACGCTCGAGGCGGCGGCGCTCCGTGGCGCCACGGGCCGATGACACGAGCCCGGCGGATGGTCTGCGCACGACGACGCCGGCGTCACCATCCACCACGACCTCTTCCCCATCCTCGATCTCGAGCACTTCGCTCCCCAGCCCAACGACCATCGGAAGGCCAAGCGACCTCGCGACGATCGCCGCGTGGGCGGAGACGCCTCCGCCCGAGAGCGCGATGGCCTTCGCCGTCGGCGCCAGCTCGGCGACGTCGGCGGGACCGAGAGTGGCCGCGATGAGGACGCCCCCGGTCGCATGCTCGTTCGCCCCCTCGGCCCGCGCCGCGGCGCGGCGGCCGAGGCTGCGCACGTCGTCGGCACGCAGGGCGAGCGTCGGGTCCGCAAGCTGCGAAATCTCGAGCGCGATCTGATCGGTGGCTTCGCGCAGCGCTTCGCCGGCCTGCAGTCCAAGCTCGATGGCCAGCGTTTCGACCCGCGAGATCAGCTCAGGGTCCACCGCCATCAGCACGCCCGTCTCGACGATGTCGGCCTCATCGCCCCGCCCGCCGCGCCGCAGCTCAGCGCTGATCTTCTCCAACTCCGACGCGGCCATCGCAAGCGCCTGGATGGCGCGCCGTGCCTCGTCGTGGCGTTCGGGAGGCGGGACCAGGGTCGAGGAGATCACGCCTGGGCCGTCGAGCACCATGGCTCGCCCGACCGTGATGCCCGGGGCGGCGCCGACCCCCTGCAGGGCAAGCTCGCCCACTAGACCGTACCGGTGACGGCCTTCTGCAGCGCCCGCAGGATCAACGCTGTCGACGTCGCGCCCGGGTCCTGGTGACCCACCGACCGCTCGCCGAGATAGGAGGCGCGGCCCTTGCGCGCCTGGAGCGGTATCGTCGCCCGCATCCCCGACTCTGCCGCCCCGGCCGCGTCATCGAGTGCCTGGTCAAGGGACGCTCCATCCGCGAGTCGCGCGCGAAGCGTGTCCACCGCAGGCTCGAGCGCGTCGACCATCGTCTTGTCTCCCACGGCCGCCGTTCCAAGGTCCTTGACCGAGGCCAGCGCCGCGGCGAGGACCTCGACCAGCTGCGCGCCGTCGAACGTCGCCTGGTCGCCCAGCACACGCCCGCCGTTCCGCAGCGCCGAGCCCCACAGTGGTCCGCTCGCGCCCCCAACCGTCGACACGAGGGTGCGGCCGGCCAGGATGAGCAGCTTGCCCGGCGGCGAGCCGCCATCCGCGTCCAGGGCCTGGACGACAGCCTCGAATCCTCTCGTCATGTTGGTGCCGTGGTCTCCGTCGCCGATCGCCGCGTCGAGCTGGACCAGGTGGTCCCTGTCTCGACGCACAGCGATCTCGACCTCGCGCATCCATGAGGTGATCGTGGCCGCGTCCATGACCCTTTCGCTGATCAAGGCTATCCGTTACGCGCGCCAGCGCAATGCGGCTGTGTGGACTGGGGCATCCCAGAACTTCGTCAGCTCCTCGTCGAGCTCGAGCACAGTCAGCGATGCGCCGGCCATCTCGAGGGACGTGATGTAGCTGCCGACCAGGTTTCGCACCGGCTCCACGCCCGCCGCACGAAGCCTCTTGTCGACCTCGTTGTAAACGAGGTAGAGCTCGAGCAGCGGAGTGCCGCCCATGCCGTTGACGAAAGCGAGAACTTTGGAGCCCCTCTTCGGCTTGAGGTCGGAGATGACCGCCTCGACCATGATCGCGACCACCTCGCTGGCCGAGCCGAGCGCGGCGCGGCGCCGGCCAGGCTCGCCGTGGATGCCGACGCCCAGCTCGATCTGGCCCTCGGGCAGCTCGAAGATCGCCTTGCCGGAGGCGGGCGGAACGCAGGACGAAAGCGCCACGCCAAACGAGCGTGAGCGGTCGTTGACGCGCTTGATCGTGTCGGTCACCTTGGTGAGGTCCGCACCGGACTCCGCCGCCGCGCCCGCAATCTTCTCCGCCAGCACCGTCGCGCCGACGCCACGCCGCCCAGCGGTGTAGAGCGAGTCCTGCACGGCCACGTCGTCGTCGATGACGACCGAGGTGACCTTGATGCCCTCGTCCGCCGCGTCTTCGGCGGCGAGCTTGAAGTTCAGGACGTCGCCCGTGTAGTTCTTGACGATGTGGACGACGCCCGCGCCTCCGTCGACCGCCTTGGTGGCCGCGAGCATCTGCACGGGGACCGGTGACGTGAACACCTCGCCGGGGGCTGCGGCGTCGAGCATCCCGAGCCCCACGAAACCGCCGTGGAGCGGCTCGTGCCCGGAGCCTCCGCCCGAGATCAGCGCGACCTTGCCCCGCTTCGGCGCGTCTTTGCGCACGACGATCTGCGCGGCGGCGTCGTAACGAAGGATGTCCGGATGTGCCGCCGCCAGGCCGGCCAACGACTCCTTGACGATCGTCGCCGGGTCGTTGAGGAACTTACGCATCTGGTTGGTTTCGACTGCCATTTTGTCTTTCCTTTCTTTTCTATGCCGAAGCCGCGCGCGCGGGCGCCTCTTCGTGGGTCACGGCTTCCTCGATCGGCTCCTCGATGATTCGCGGGTTCGCGAAGTAGTCATAGGCGAACGAGGCGAGGGCGGCTCCAACGAGCCCCGGGATGAGGTAGACGGGGATGTACTGCGCCCAGTAGGTGGTGCCGCCCGCGAGCGCCTGCACCAGCTCAGGACCGAAAGCACGCGCGGGGTTGAGCGAAGCGCCGGTGATGGGGCCGAAGATCAGGATGATCCCGACGACAGCGCCCCCGATGACCAAACCCGCCAGCTGCCCAGGAGAGCGGCCGTCGACGATGCCGAGGATGGCGAACAACAGCAGCCCGGTTCCGAGGGCTTCCGCGAGCGCCGCCTGCAGGTAGTAAGAGGTGCTGGCGTCGGTGGCGAAGTGGGTCTGGCCCATGCCGAAGGTCACTGCGTTCGCTCCGAACACGCCCCAGATGGCGAACGCGCCGATGATGCCGCCGGCGTACTGAGCGACCCAGTAGATGGGAACTTCCTTCCAGGGGAACCGCTTCGTCACCGCGAGGGCAAACGTCACCGCCGGGTTGATGTGGCAGCCCGACACCTTGCCGATCGCGTAGACGAGGGCCGTGATGATGAAGCCGAAAGCGAAGCTGATCCCCAGCAGGTCAGCCTCGGTCACGGCGGGGACGGCCTTGCCCGCCAGGGTCAACGTCGCGATCACGGAGCCAGGTCCCACCAGGACCAGAGCGGCCGTGCCGAATACCTCCGCCAACGCCCGCTGTCGAATCGAGTACATCTCCGTGAAACCCCCTGTTTATTCTGACTAGTGTTCGACATTGTCGAACGCGTTTCGCAAACCGTACCCCCAACCAGACAGTTTGTCAACAGGCAATTAAGGCCGTGGGGTAAACGTCGGGCTGGTTGCACGTAGACGGGGCGCTGGCCTGTCGTCGTCTCACTATCTTCCGGCCGTCGGATTGGTGCCCGAAACCATACGCGCCGGCCGAGCGATGCCCTAGGCTTGCCGCATGGTGCGCAACCTGCGCGCGATTGCGATCGAGATTAGCCGGGGAGGTCCCCCGACTTAGCGCGCGCCGCTGAAGTCGGTTGGGCCTCCCACCTCAAGAAGGTCGGGAGGTTTTTTTATGTCCGCCAGAAAGATCGTGGTGTACGACACCACCCTGCGCGACGGCGCGCAGGGTCCGTCCGTGTCCTTTTCCGCGGCGGACAAGGAGCGGATCGCCCGCCTGCTCGACCGCCTCGGCTTCGACTACGTGGAGGGCGGATTCCCCGGCTCGAACCCGAAGGACGAGGAGCTGTTCGCGCGCCTTGCCGAACAGCCGCTGGAGCACGCCAAGCTCGCCGCGTTCGGCGCGACCCGGCGTGCGGGCGGCCGGTGCGAGGACGACGCCAACCTGAAGGCGCTCGTCGAGAGCAAGGCGCCGGTCTGGGCGCTGGTCGGCAAGAGCGATACATGGCAGGTCTCGACCGTTCTGCAAACGACGAACAACGAGAACCTCGCGATGGTCGAGGAATCGGTCGCCTATGGCGTCGGACTCGGGCGCGAGGTGATCTTCGACGCGGAGCACTTCTTCGACGGATACGCGCGCGACGCCGAGTATGCGGTCGAGGTATGCCTCAGCGCGGCGCGGGCGGGTGCGTCGTGGGTCGTGCTGTGCGACACGAACGGCGGCAGCCGTCCGGCCGGCATCAACGAGGGCGTCGAAGCGGTTCGCAGCGCGCTGGCCGGGGCTGGAAGCGAGGCGAAGGTCGGCGTCCATACGCACAACGATTGCGAGCTCGCGGTGGCCAACACGCTGGAGGGCGTGACGGCCGGGGCGGAAATGGTCCAGGGCACGATCAACGGCTATGGCGAGCGCTGCGGCAACGCGAACCTCGTCTCGGTGGTCTCCAATCTCGTGCTGAAGCTCGGCTATGACGCGCTGCCGAAGGAGTCGGTCAAGCAGTTCAGCGAGCTTTCGCGGACGGTGGCGGAGATCGCCAACCTGGCGCTTCCGCTGCAGCAGCCGTTCGTCGGGCATGGGGCCTTCGCGCACAAGGGCGGGCAGCACGTCGCCGCGGTGCTCCGGCACAAGGACGCATACCAGCACATCGACCCTGACCTCGTGGGCAACGAGGCGAGGGTGCTGGTCTCAGAGCTCTCCGGTCGGGGAAACGTGCTGGCCAAGGCGCGCGAGTTCGGGCTGGAGCTCGACCGCGACGATCCGCAGACGCGCTGGCTGGTCCAACACCTGAAGGAGCTAGAGCATCAGGGTTATTCGTACGAGGCCGCCGACGCTTCATTCGAGATGCTGCTGCGCCGCCTTCAGCCCGGATACGTCGCGCCGTGGGCGGTTGCCGACTTCACGACGCAGGTGCGCAAGAACGGCGGTGCCGTGCACGCGGAAGCCACCGTCAAGGTGGATGTTGGCGGCACGACGTATCACACCGCCGCGTCGGGCAATGGACCGGTGAACGCCCTCGACGCGGCCTTGCGCAAGGCCCTGAGCCCGACCTTCCCGGCGCTCGACGATGTGAGCCTCCACGATTACAAGGTGCGCATCCTGAACGGCGATGCGGGTACCGCCGCCACGACTCGCGTGCTGATCGAGTCCGGCATCGGGACGAGGCGGTGGACCACCGTGGGGTGTTCGAGCAACATCATCGAGGCCTCGCTGCTTGCCCTGGTCGATTCGCTGGAGTACGCAATCCTCGAGTAACACGAGAGAAGCCGCACGTCAGGAGATCCCGCCCGCACTGAGGCGCGACGTGCGCCTGCTTGGAGACATGCTCGGCAAGGTGGTCGCCGACTACGGCGGCGCCAGTCTCTTGCGCGACGTCGAAAAACTTCGCGGGCTTGTGATCCGCGCGCGCGATGACGGCCGGCACGAAGGCGCGGCGGAGAAGCTCGTCGCGTCGTGGCCGCTCGAGCGCGCGGAGCTGGTCGCGCGGGCGTTCGCCTGCTACTTCCACCTGGCCAACCTCGCGGAAGAACACCATCGCGCGCGTGTCCTTCGCGAACGCGATCGCGGACCGGAGCCGCCGCCGGAGTCGATCGCCGCGACGGTCCGCGGCCTGCGGCCGAAACTCGGACGCAGGCGGCTCGCCCAACTCGTCGCCGGCCTTGAGATCCACCCGGTCTTCACGGCGCATCCGACTGAGGCAAGAAGGCGAGCAGTGGTGACGGCGATTCACCGAGTCGGTGAGCAGCTGGAACGGCTCGACGACCCGCGAATCTCCGAGGACGAGCGCGGCGATGCCAACCGCCGGCTGGCCGAGGAGGTCGACTCCCTTTGGCGGACCGCGCAGCTGCGCGCCGCGTCCGTGCAGCCGCTCGACGAGGTGCGCTCGTTCATGGCGGTGTTCGACGAGACGCTGTTTCGCATGGTGCCGGAGCTGATGCGTTCGCTCGACACCGCGCTCGGTGCGCCGCCGCCGCCTTTCGTTCGCTTCGGCAGCTGGATCGGCGGCGATCGCGACGGCAACTCAGCCGTGACCGCGCAGGTGACGGCGGACACGATGAGCGTCCACGCCGAGCACGCGCTCCTTGCGCTGCGCAACGCCGCGCAAAGAGTCGGCCGCTCGCTCACGGTGGACGCAGCGACCACGCCGCCGTCGGCGAAGCTGCGACGGCTTCTGTCAGCCGCGCGGAGGGCCGACGCGGAGCGCATGGACGCGCTCGCGACTCGTTCCTCGGACGAGCCTCATCGGGTCTTCATGCTGCGCATCGCGGACCGCATCGATGCGACGCGACTGCAGGCAGGCCCGGCCTACGCGTCGCCGGACGAGCTGCTCGATGACCTTCGTACGGTCCGCGAATCGCTCGCGGCCGCCGGCGCGCCGCGACTCGCCAATGGCGAGGTGCAGCACCTGGTCTGGCAGGCCGAGACGTTCAGGTTCCACCTGGCCGAGCTCGAGGTTCGGCAGCACAGCAGGGTCCATGAGACCGCGCTCGAGGAGATTCGCGCCGGCGAGGAACGTTCGTCGCTTACGCGCGACGTGGTCGGCACCCTGGGCGTCATGGCTTCGCTCCAGTCGCGCTTCGGCGTCGAGAGCTGCCGCCGTTACGTCGTGAGCTTCACGCGCGACGCGCGGGACATCGCGAACGTGTACGAGCTCGCGCGTCATGCGACGGGCAGGAAGGCGCCCGTGCTCGACGTCGTGCCGCTGTTCGAAACCCTCGATGCTCTCGCTCGAGCGACGGCGGTGATGGACGAGGTGCTTCGACTGGACCCCGTTCAGAAGCGGGTCGCCGCCAACCACCGGGAGATCGAGGTCATGCTCGGCTACTCGGACTCGGCCAAGGAGGCCGGCCCGCTGTCGGCGACCCTGGCCCTTCATGACGCGCAGGCCGCGCTGACCGCGTGGGCCCGGCGCAAGGGCCTGCGGCTGAAGCTGTTCCACGGCCGGGGCGGCGCCCTGGGCCGCGGCGGCGGCCCCGCAAATCGCGCCGTACGCGCCCAGGCCCCCGGCTCGGTCGGCGGCCACTTCAAGGTCACCGAGCAGGGCGAGGTGATCTTCGCGCGCTACGGAAACCGCGCCATCGCGCGAAGGCATCTCGAGCAGGTCACCTCCGCGGTGCTCGAGGCATCGATACCGCGGCCGGCGCGCAGCGACCCTGCGCGCGGCTTTCGCGACCTCGCCGCGCTGATCGATGGTCCATCGCGTGCCGCATACCGCCGGCTGGTCGAATCGCCCGGGTTCGAGGAGTGGTTCCTGCAGGTCAGCCCCATCGAGGAGCTGGGCCGCCTTCGCATCGCGTCCAGGCCCACGCGGCGGGCGAGCGGACACAGACTCGAGGACCTGCGCGCGATCCCGTGGGTGTTCGCCTGGTCGCAGATGCGGCTCAACCTGCCCGGCTGGTACGGAATCGGCAGCGGGCTCGCGGCCGCGCCGCTCAAGGAGCTGCGCCGTGCCTACAGGGACTGGCCCCTGTTCAACGTGATGCTCGACAACGCCGAGATGAGCCTGGCCAAGACGGACCGTAGGATCGCCGAGCGCTATCTGGCCCTCGGCGACCGCGAAGACCTCGCGTCGTTGGTGCTCGAGGAGTACGCCTTGACTCTGGAGCGGGTGCTCGCGGTCACCGGCCATCGCCGCCTGCTCGAGGACCGCCGCGTCCTTTCGTGGGCGATCGAGCTGCGAAATCCGTATGTCGACGCGCTTTCGCACCTGCAGCTGCGGGCACTGCGAGACATGCGAGGCCGCACGAAGCGGAGCGAAAAGGCAAGGGCGGAACGGGTCTTTCAGCTCACGGTCAACGGGGTGGCGGCGGGGTTGCAGAACACGGGATAGCCCGCGTTAAGCGGCACCGAGGTGCTGGATCGCCGGAAGCTCGCTCGTGAGCAGGTCGACCGTCTCGGGATCCCACTGAGTGCCGGCCCCGGCCCGTAATACGGCGATCGCCTCCTCGGTGGAGCGGCGCGTCCGGTACGGACGATCGTTGACGAGGGCGTCGAAGGCGTCACACACCGAAACGATGCGAGCCACGCGCGGGATCTCGCGCCCTCGCAATCCGTCGGGATAGCCGCTCCCGTCGAACCGCTCGTGATGGTGACGGATGATCGGCAGGAGCCCAGAGGTCGATTGAAGCGGCCGCACTATGTTCTCGCCGATCTCCACGTGCGCCTGCATCTGTGGGATCTCTGTCTGGTCGAGCGGCCCCGGCTTGTGGAGGATCGAGTCGGAGACGCCGATCTTTCCGATGTCGTGGATGATGCCGCCCCGATACAGCATGTCGAGCAGCGAGTCGGAAAGGCCCATGCGCCGGCCGAGGAGGCGTGCGGATTCACCGACGCGCTGCGTATGTCGCTCTGTGAACGCATCCTTCGCCTCGACCGCGGTGGCGAGCGAAAAGATCACGTGCTCGGCGCTGTCCAGCGTGTTGTAAAGCTCCTTCAGGCGGAGCGCCGAGCGGACACGCGCGATCAGCTCAGCGCCATCGACGGGCTTGGACATGAAGTCGTCGGCGCCGGCCTCCAGGGCGGCCACACGGTGCGCCGTCTGGCTGAGGCCGGTGATCATCACAACCGGGAGGAGGCGGCCCTGGGGCATCGCTTTGATCTGCCGGCAAACCTCATAACCGTCCATGCGGGGCATGCGGACGTCGAGCAGCACCAGGTCCGGGGGCGCGGACTCGATCAGGGCGAGCGCGGTCGGCCCGTCGGCCGCGAGCTGAACCTCGCAGTCGATCGCCGACAGAAATAGCTTGATGAGATCGCGGTTGGCGGCACCGTCGTCGACGACCAGGACGACCGGCATCAGCTCCAACGCCCCCTTTGAGCCCCTGGCGCCGCTTCCTTATTGTTAGCGGAGCTCCGCCAGGGCTTGCAAATAGGAACGCCTGACAGGCGGCCCCAAACCGAAATCGGTCAGGCGGAGGCGGTCCTCTGAATGGCGGCAGCGGGCTGGGCTCCCAGCTCCGCCAGAGCGAGCTTCAGCTGTTGGTTGGCTCCCGCCAGGTCGCCCCGCGACTCGAGTATCTCGGCGTACGCCGCTCGATAGCGCGCCGTACGCTCGCGACCACCAGCCAGATCCAGGTCCCGAAGCGCCGCCGCGAATTCGGTCTCGACTGCCCGCGAATCGCCCCTGGCGTGAGCGATCTGCGCAAACCAGAAGTGGGCCTCGGCGACGGTTGCGTTCTCGCCCAGCCGACCGGCAAGCTCGAGCCCCTGTCTCGCAAAGTCTTCGGCCGTACCAAGCTCATGTTTGGCCAGGGCGAGTTCTGCCGAGCTCAGGAGGATGTGCGACTTACCGGTTTCAACTCCCACTTCCTCGAACAGGAGCAATGCCCGTTCGATGTGGGGCTTGGCAGCCGCTGGATTCCCACCACGAAGCAGGAGCAGGCCCAGGTTATTCTCCGAACGTGCCAGGGACATGCGGTCGCTCAGCGTCTCGTGGATCTGAAGCGCTCTCTGTGCGTAGTGACCGGCTCTTTCGAGCTGCCCCGTTGCCTCATACGACACGCTCAAGCCGCTATAGAGGAGCGACAGGTTCTTGAGGTCCTGGACAACGTCCGCCGCTGCGATGGCTTGCTCATAGAACTCGATGGCCTTTTCCCACTGGTGGTCGTGCACCAACGTGGCCCCCACGACTGCTAGCAGCCTGGCCTCAGTGATTCGGGGCACCGGCTTCATGGACCGGACTGTCGCAAGCGCACCCTCAGCGATCTGCACTGAGCTCGGGTCTTCCATCAAGAAGGCGGCCTGCGCCTCGTTGCCGAGACATTCCGCCACCATCAGGAGGTCGCCTGTCCGCTCGTAATAGGCACGAGCCGCGACGGCCAGGCGGCGGCCGACCACCGGTTCGGCAACCCTTAGGTGGGCCAGCGAGGTGAGCATGTTGATGTGTGCTTCGGTCGCCGCATCCGGGTGCAGTGCGAGTGCGGCCTCGCCCGCCGCCACAGCGCCGGCGTTGTCGCCGCTTGCGAGGAGCCTCTCGAGCTCCAGCAGCCGGGCCTCCGCACGAGTACGGTCCGCGTCGGCTTCGAGGAAGAAGTCGATCGGCCGGCCCGTGCGCTGCGCGATCAGTTGCAGCGTCTCCATCGAGGGCTTGGCCTTGCCTGTCTCCACGAAGTAGATCGCCGTCCGGCTGATGTCGTTCAGCGCCACCTGGCCCAGGCTGAGGCCTGCTTCCAGGCGAGCCTGCTTAACAGAGCCGGGGCGAATCTCGAGCCCGCGGCGTCGCCCCCGACGGCGGCTCGAGGCGGCCTTCCCTTGCCCTCTCGAGCCGTCCGTCTCCATAGGGTGCACAAGTCCGTCTGACACGGCTGCCAGCTTAACGTACGGGCCTTTTACTTGACGAATTCTTTACAGAACTAGTGACAGCAAGGACCCGCCTGATCGGCGGCGACGGTCAATGCAAATGTCAGAAAGGTTGACGCCGCGAGGATCGCGGCAAAAAGCAATTTGCGCACTCAAGCTCACCTCCCTTGCCGCACAGACGGTGCCGGCCCCGGTCCGAAAGGACCCCCGATTCAATCGATGGAAGGTGACGCGCTAAGAGCCCCCCGGCTCGTGGACAGGCGGCCCATCGCCGCCCATATCACCACCACCACCTTCGCCCCCCCGACGACCGCAGCCAAGCCCCCAAATCCAGCGACCAGCCAGCCCGCGGTCACTGGCGCCACGCCAAGCGCTACCACCGCGGGCAACAGCCCCAGCGCGACGACCGCGATCAGGACCACAACGAGGCCGGCGGCCGTTTGACCGCCCATCGAGTGGAGCTCGTCGATCTCCAGCTCCCCTGCGCCTCCGGTGCCCAAAGCCGCGATCGCGCCGTTCCTCCTTAGCGATGCTCCGCGCCCCCGGAGCTGTGTTACAAGTAGCTGCCCGTCATGTTAAATCAATACCGGGGACACTTAACAGGGCCAGGAGAAACTTTCGTAACCGTGAGCCGCCTTGGGTAGTCCCGCCTACGCTCGGCCGGTGCAAGCGAGCCCGGTCCTCGTCCTCAAGCCACGCAAGCTGACCGTGACCGGCCTCGGGCTCGAGGGCTGGCGACCTTTCGTTGCCGCGGCCGGGTTGGCGGGCCTGGTTTCGGTCGTGTTCACGGCCTGGACCGCATTGCATTGGGTCGGCGACCAGGCGACGATCGACCTGGACGACATCGGCGAGGCGGTTGCAGCGTTCATCGCCGCCGCCAGCTGCGGCTTCGCCGCCGTCCGGAACACTGGCCGCACCCGCCTGGCGTGGACGTTTTTTGCCGCGTCGGCACTGAGCTGGGGCCTCGGCGAGAGCGTCTGGTCGATCTACCAGGTCGGGTTGGGCGTCGCGGTCCCCTTCCCCAGCGCGGCGGACGCTGGTTTCCTGGCCGCGATCCCGCTGGCGATTGGCGGCGTGTTGGCCTTCACCTCGGTGCCGACACGGCTCACGTCGCGCGGCGAAGCGCTGCTCGCCGGCGCGGTCGTCGCGCTGTCGCTGCTGTTCGTGGCCTGGGCTGCCGGCCTGGGCAAGGTCTACGACATGTCGGCGGCCAGCCCGGCTGCCCAGCTCATCGGCCTCGCGTACCCGGTCGGCGACATCGTCACGGCGACTGTCCTCGTCCTGGCCCTCCGCCGGGCCCACCGGACCGAGGTCGGACGGATGGTCCTGCTTCTCGGCGGCCTCGCTTTCGTCGCCCTCGCGAACAGCGCCTTCGCCTACCTGACGGCGAACGGGTCTTACGGGGCGCAGGGCAGCGTGCTTGACGCGGGCTGGGTGATCGGCTACTTGCTGATCGCGCTCGCGCCGCTCTGGCCGGGTCGTGGCGGCGAGCTCGAGCAGGCCGAAGGACCGATCGCGCTCTGGCAGCTCGCGCTGCCGTGGGCCGCAGTCGCCGCGGCGGCAGTGACCGCGATGTGGCTGGCCTCGACGGACAGGAACCTCGATCGATTCGAGACCGTGCTCGCGGGCGGCATCGGCGTGCTCCTGGTCGGAAGCCAGGTCCTGTCGCATCGCGATTCGCTTTCACTGCTGGTCAAGAGCCAGCGGACCGAGGCCCAGCTCGGGCGGCGCAACATGACGCTCAACGAGATCATCACGCATGCACCTCTTGGGATCGCGCGGGTTCGCCCCGACACCAACATCATCGACGCCAACCCTCGGCTCGCCGCCTTGCTGCGCACCGAGCCGGAGAAGATGATCGGCTCGCCGCTCGCCAAGTTCCTGAATCCCGATGAGCTGGCTCGCGTCTTCCAGGTGTTCCAGCCGCTGTGGAAGGGCGCCGTCGAGACCGTCGAAGCGGACAGCCGAGCGGTTCGCGCCGACAGCACAGAGGTCTGGCTGCACTGGAGCGCGACCGGGGTCCGGAACGCGAGCGGGAAGATCGAATACTTCATCGCGATGTACGAGGACACCGACTCGGAGCACGCCGCCAACGAGGCTGCGGCGGCCCACCTGGCCGGCCTCGAGCGGCTCAACCGTCTGAAGAGCGAGTTCGTCTCGCTGGTCAGCCACGAGTTCCGCACGGCGCTCGTCGGGATCTCGGGTTTCAGCGAGATGATCCGAGACGAGGACGTCACGCTGGAGGAGGCGAAAGGCTACGCCGGCGACATCAACAAGGACGCGGAGCGTCTCAACCGAATGATCAACGAGATGCTTGACCTCGACCGCATCGAGGCAGGGCGGCTGACGCTCCACATGCAGCCGGTCGACATCAACAGCGTGCTGGAGGACGCGGTCGACAGGGCTCGGGCATCCAGCGCACAGCACCTCTTCGTCTGCAACCTCGACCCGGACCGGCCGATCGCCACGGCCGACCCCGACCGGATCGCGCAGGTCATGGCCAACCTGCTCAGCAACGCGATCAAATACTCGCCCGGCGGCGGCGGGATCACGGTCACGAGCACCGGGGGCAAAGGGACCGTCGACGTCGGCGTGCGCGACCATGGCATCGGGATCGCGCCGGACTTCATCCAGCGGCTTTTCGGCCGCTTTGAGCGATACGAGAAGAGCAGCACCAACATCATCGGCACAGGCCTCGGCCTCGCGATCACCCGACAGATCATCGAGCTGCATGGCGGCAGGATCTGGGTCGACAGCGCGGCGGGAGCCGGCTCCGAGTTCCACTTCACGCTGCCCCTGCACGGGACCAAGCCCGCCGCACCGACGATCTCCGGCGACTGAAGGACGAGGTCTCTCTCGGCCGCGGTAGCTCGGCTGCGGGAGGTCCAGGCCAACCCGGCCTTTGACGCCAGACCGGCGGATCGCGCAACATACGCGCAAGCCGCCAGCCGGTTCGTTTTGGGGAGGAAGGGGAATTGACAGCGACCGCCGCTATGGCGCCCGCGGGAGCGGGCGCATCGACTCAGCCGCAGCTCAAGAAAGGGGCGCTCGGGCTCTGGGACGACGCTGTCATCGCGGTCTCGAGCACGGCGCCCGCCTACTCCATCGCCACCTCCATCGGCGCCCTCGCCCTCGCCGTCGGTCTCGCCGGGCCTGCCGCGATCTGGCTCGGGTTCATCCCCGTCACCGGCATCGCGGTCTCCTACTACTACATGAACCGGATCGACCCCAACTGCGGCGCCGCGTACACCTGGGCCAGCAAAGCCCTGCACCCATCGGTCGGGTTTCTCAACGGATGGATCGTGATCGTCACCGACATCCTCTTCATGTCCTTCGCCGCGCCGCAGGCTGGATCCGCCGTCCTCCAGCTGCTCAATGCGTGGGGACTGAACAGCATTGGCGGCCTGGACCTGACGACCGGTGCCTGGTACGCGAACTACAGCGCCGTCTTCTTCGGCGTCCTGTGCCTGGCCTTTGTCACTTATATGGTCATGGTGGGTATCCAGGTGGCCGCCAGGCTGCAATGGGTTCTGCTCGGCCTCGAGTACCTGATCGTGCTGGGTTTCGCGATCATCGGCCTCTTCAAGAAAGGGGGCAGCGGTTTCGACCTCGCGTGGCTCAACCCAGGCGCTATGGGTGGCTGGAAAGCGCTGGCTGCGGGAGTCGTGATCTCGGTCTTCTTCTACTGGGGATGGGACACCGCGGCCAACCTGAACGAGGAAACCGAAGGGGCCACTGAGAACCCCGGTCGCGCCGGAATCATCGGAATGTTCGCACTGCTGTTTCTGTTCCTGGTCGCTTGCATCTCGATCCAGGAGGTGCTGACCCCGCAGGAGATCCAGGCCAACTCAGCCACGACGCTGACTGCGTTCGCGGACAAGCTGGTTGGCCAGCAGTGGGGATCCCTGGCCATCCTTGCGTTCCTCTCATCGACCATCGCCACCCTGCAGACGACCCTGCTGCCAAGCGTGCGAACCGCGTTCTCCATGGGCCGCGACGGGATGCTCGGCCGGGTTTGGGCGAGGGTTCACGAAAACTGGAAGACCCCCGCGTGGGGAACTGTGATCATGGGCGCCATCTCGGCAGTGATCGCGATCGGCTCCACCAGGCTCGGTGCCTTGAACGCCGTAGTCGGCGCCGGCGTAACCGCCATCGGCCTGCTGGTGGCCGTCTACTACGGCTTGGTCGGCATTTCCTGCGCCGTCTACCACCGGAAAGCCCTGACCTCCAACATCAAGGGGTTCGCGTTCGCCGGGGTGTTCCCGGTGCTCAGCGCCCTGACCCTCTTCGGGCTGGCGATCTATCTGATCTACCAGGACTGGACCACCAGCGGCTCGATCGCGGCCGACGCCACCAACGGAAAGTTCCAGGTAATCGTGCCCGCGGCCGTCGTGCTGACCGCGGTGCCGGCTCTGGCGTACGCCTACTGGCGTCGGCGTCCGCCGTACTTCCACATGCCGACCGAGGCAGCGCCGAGGAACGCGCTGGATTGATCCCGCGCCGAGCGCGGAGGAGATGGTGACAGCGGCCCGCGAAATCCCTGCGGGCCGCGTCGCCGAGCTGACCGAGAAGGAAGAGGAGCGGTTTCGCCGGGCGCGGCCGCGCTCTCATCAGCTGTGGACGGAGGCGCGCCAGGTCATGCCTCGCGGCGTCCCCTCCTCGTTTCAGGACGCGTCCCCCCAGCCGGTGTTCATGGAGCGCGGGAAGGGCAGCAGGGTCTGGGACGTCGACGGCAACGAGTACGTCGACTTCCACAACGGCTTCGGCGTCATGGTCGTGGGGCATGCGCACCCGAAGATCGTGGAGGCGGTGCGCCGCCAGATCGAGCTCGGCTCCCACTTCGCGCAACCTGTGGAGAACGTCGTGGTCGTCGCCAAAGAGCTCTCCCGCCGCTTCAAGCAGCCGAAGTGGCGGTTCACCAACTCCGGCACCGAATCGACGCTCGACGCGGTCCGGATCGCCCGAGCGTTCACCGGCCGGGACCGCTTGATCAAGATCGAGGCGTCGTACCACGGCCATCACGATGCGCTGATGGTCTCGGTCGAGCCGCCGCCGGCGCTGATGGGCCCTGCCGACCACCCGGCGTCGGTGCCGCAGAGCGAAGGCATCCCTGCCGCGATAGTCGAGCTGACCACCGTCGTGCCGTTCAACGACCCGGATGCGCTCGACAAGGCGATGTCGGAGCACCAGGGCGAGGTCGCGGCGGTCATCGTCGAGCCCGCGATGATGAACGTGGGCATCGTCTTGCCAGACCAGGGCTACCTCGACAAGGTCAAGGAGATCGCCCACCGGCACGGCGCCCTGTTGATCTTCGACGAGGTGAAAACGGGGGTCACCATCGCGCCAGGCGGGGCAACTGAACGCTTCAACGTGACCCCCGACCTCATCGCACTCGCCAAGGCGATCGGCGGCGGACTGCCCTGCGGAGCGGTCGGAGGCCGTGAGGACGTGATGGGTGTGATCGAGGAGAAGCGCGTCGCCCAGATGGGCACCTTCAACGGCAACCCGCTGACGATGGCCGCCTCGAAGGTCACATTGCTCGAAATCCTCGACCCCAACGCGTACGCGCATTTCGACGCCCTCGCGGAGACTCTGCAAGGAGGCCTCGATGAGGCCATCCAGCGTCACGGCCTGCCCTTCCACGTCATCACGCTGGCGGCCCGAGGCGGAGTGACGTATCGGGCGCGGCGGGTGCGCAACTACCGCGACTACCTCGAGATCGACAAGGCGATGGCGTACCTGAGCTGGCTTTACCAGTGCAACCGGGGCGTCCTGATGGCGCCCGGCGCGGAGGAGAACTGGACGCTGTCGGTCCAGCACTCGATCGATGACGTGCAGCGCTACGTGGACAACTTCACGGAGATGGCTCGAGACCTCCGCAAGTAAACCCCCCCGGTGCGGGGGCCAGGGTCCCACTCCTCGATGTAACCCCTCCGAGTAGATCGCGATACAGGCGCCGGGGGGGCGCCCTAACAGGAGGTGGCTAGGTGAACTCGAATCATTGGCGCAGGCTTTGGGCCGTCCCAATCGGATTGATGACCCTCTTGTGGGTGGGGATCGCATCGCCGCCGATCGCGGCCGAGGATGGATCGTTCAATCACCGCGGGAACCTGCTGATCACCGACCAGTTCAACAACCGCGCGGTCGAGATCAGCCGTGCCACGCACCAGGTCGTCTGGAGCTTCGGGTCGAACAACCCGGCGCTGTGCAACCCCGGTCCGGGCGCCATCATCGGGCTGAACGACGCGGAGCGCTTGAGCCGCGGGTACACGTTGCTGGCCGGTACCGGGATCCCCGCCGGAGCTTCCGCGGCGATGCCCAACGGCTGTGTCGACAATCGCGTCATCGTCGTGAGCAGAGGCGGTGCAATCGTCTGGCAGTACGGCCAGGCCGGCGTCACAGGATCTGACGACAACCAGCTCAACACGCCGGTCTTTGCGATCCAGCTGCCGAATCGAAACATCATGGTCGTCGACCAGGGCAACAACCGGGTCATCGAGATCGGCCGGTTCAGCAAGAAGGTGGTCTGGTCGTATGGTCCCGCATCAGGTCCCGGCGCCCTCAACAACCCCAACAGCGCGGAGCTGCTGGCCAACGGTCACGTGCTGATCGCGGATGAGAACAACAACCGGGTGATCGAGATAACGCGCTCAGGCGACATCGTGTGGGAGTACTCCGCCGGCCTGCAGTTCGCAGCCTTCGCAAGCCGTCTGCCGAACGGCCACACGCTGATCGTCGATTCAGGACACGCACGGGTCGTGGAGGTCACGCGCAACAAGGAGGTCGTGTTCGAGTACTTCACCGACCGCGCGCGGAACAGCAACGCCAGCCCGCTGCCGACCAACGCGGTTCAGCTCGCCAACGGAGAGATATCGATCGCCGACCAGTTCAACCACCGCGCGATCATCATCGACCGCGAGAAGGAGCTCGAGTTTCAGTACGGCCAGACCAACGTGGCAGGCAATGGCCGGAACCAACT
>Ga0209220_1000094_pt1 | contig 42482 bp, 45 predicted proteins | sample BlaSpr_A8_OM3_M3_FD_187984 | JGI IMG/M metagenome (GOLD analysis project Ga0209220, IMG submission 187984) | Forest soil microbial communities from Thunder Bay, Ontario, Canada - Black Spruce, Ontario site 2_A8_OM3_M3 (SPAdes) (version 2) | ecosystem: Environmental > Terrestrial > Soil > Boreal... | reverse complement strand
CCCCCCATTCAAGCCGGACGTTCTTGCCTGCGGTGTTTGGGGGCGGTGGCCTGGCGGAGCCAGGCCACGCGGAAAAGCACAAGTGGGGCAGGCCCCCCTTGTGGGGAACCCCCCATTCAAGCCGGACGTTCTTGCCCGCGGTGTTTGGGGGCGGTGGCCTGGCGGAGCCAGGCCACTCGGAATGACGAGATGATTGACAGGCTCGAGGCGATCGCGCGTCGCTACTACGAGATCGAGCAGGAGATGGCGCGCCCCGAGGTCGCGGTCGACCACGAGAAGCTCACGCTCCTGGCTCGCGAGCAGAGAACTCTCCGCGAGACCGTCGAGACCTATAACGCCTACAAGCGAGCGCGCCAGGACCTCGAGTCCGCACGCGAGATGCTGCGCAAGGAAAAAGACTCCGAGATGCAGGAGTACATCCGCGCCGAGGAGCGCCGCGCCCAATCCCTGCTGGCCGAACTGGACGAGAAGCTCAAGGTGCTGCTTCTGCCCAAGGACCCGAACGACGACCGCGACGTCGTCGTTGAGATTCAAGGCGCCGAGGGTGGGGACGAGGCGGCTCTCTTCGCCGCTGACCTGTTCCGCATGTACACGAAATGGGCCGAAAAGAAAGGTTGGAAGGTAGAGGTCGTCGACGCGTCACCAACCGGGATGGGCGGCTACGACAAGATCGAGTTCGAGGTCCACGGCCACGGCGCTTACTCGCAGCTGAAGTACGAAGGCGGCGTCCACCGCGTCCAGCGCGTGCCCAAGACTGAGGCTCAGGGGCGCATCCACACCTCCGCCGCGACCGTGGCCGTTCTGCCCGAGGCGGACCCCGTTGAGGTCGAGCTGAAGCCTGAGGACATCGAGGTGAAGACTTCCACCTCGACAGGCCCCGGCGGCCAGAGCGTGAACACCACGTACTCGGCGATCCGGATCACCCACAAGCCAACCGGACTGGTCGTGAGCATCCAGGACGAGAAGTCGCAGCTCCAGAACAAGGAGAAGGCGATGCGAGTCTTGCGGGCGCGCCTCTACGAGATGAAGCTCGCCGAGCAGCAGGAGGCGATCGGCGCGCAGCGCCGGGACATGGTGCGCACCGGCGCCCGGTCGGAAAAGATCCGGACCTACAACTTCAAGGAGAACCGCGTCACGGACCATCGCATCAACCTCACGCTGCACAAGCTGGACCGCGTGATGAACGGGGAGCTCGACGACCTGGTCAGCGCGCTGGTGGCCGCCGAGCGGGCCGCCAAACTGAACGGCGGTCCGACAACCTGACGATCGTCGAGGTCCTCAAGCTCTCCGCCGACTACCTGCAGAAGCACGGCTCGGAGTCCGCCCGCCTCGACGCCGAGCTCCTCCTCGCCCACGCGCTCCACATGCGCCGTCTCGACCTGTACCTGAACTTCGACCGCACGCTGACCGAAACAGAGCTGGTCGCATATCGGGGCCTGGTCGCGCAGCGCGGCAAGGGCGAGCCGGTCGCGTATCTCGTCGGGCACAAGGAGTTCATGGGCCTCGACTTCGAGGTCACGCCCGCGGTCCTGGTGCCGAACCCCGACACGGAACTGCTCGTCCAGCGCGCGGTGGCCATCGCGCGCGAGGCGGACCGCACGATCCGCGTCGCCGACGTCGGCACCGGCAGCGGATGCATTGCGATCGCGGTCGCGCATTACGCACCCAACACAGATGTGTGGGCGACGGACGTCAGCCGCGAAGCGCTCGAGGTCGCCGTGCGAAATGTCGCGCGCCACAACGTGGGCGAACGCGTCCACCTCGAGTGTGGCGACATGATGCGACCGCTCTCCGGCGAGTTCGACCTCGTTTGCGCCAACCTTCCCTACGTGAGCCCTGGCGCGAAATTGCGGGCGGAGGTTACGGCGCAGCCGGCGCGGGCGTTGTATGCGGACAAGGATGGCGCCGCTCTGGTGGCCAGGCTCCTCGAAGAATCACCGGCACGGCTGCGGCCCGGAGGCCGGGTGCTGGCCGAGCTGGATCCGTCCATCCTTTCGACCGTCACCGCGACAGCGGAGCGGCGCTTCGCGCAGCGTCGCGTGCATCGAGACCTGGGCGGCCATGAACGTGTCCTTGAAGCATGGTCCTTCATCCCCACGAACTCAGAGCCTTCGGCGTGAGTTCGCGGGGACCCCTTGTGATGAAACCAACCCAGCCGGGGTTTCGACGCGCGGCGCAGCTGCTGCGCAGTGGCGCCGTCATCGCGTTTCCGACCGACACCGTCTACGGGCTGGGCGCGAGCGCTGACGATGAGCTCGCGCAGAAGCGCGTCTACCAGATCAAGGGTCGCCCGGTCGGCATGCCGCTGATCCTCATGGTGGCCGCCGAGTCCCAGCTCGAGGGCTACGTCCACGTCGACTCGCGCGCGGAGGCCATGATGCGCCGCTGGTGGCCGGGGCCGCTCACCTTGATCCTGTACGCAAAGGGCGGCGGCACGCTGGGGGTGCGGATCCCGAAGCACAAGGTCGCGCTTGGGCTGCTCAGCCACGCCGGCCCTCTCATGACGACGAGCGCCAACCTCCATGGGGAGGAACCGGCCATGACGGCGAATCAAGCGGCGGCCATTGCCGGCGTGATGGCGGTGCTCGACGGGGGGACAGCTCCCGGTGGCACGGCGTCGACGGTGCTGGACCTGACCGGTCCCGAGCCGCACGTCCTGCGCGAAGGCGCGATCCCCACGCCGGAGCTGCTCGGGCCCCCCGGTCCGCGCTCGGGATAGCATCAGGCCGTGAGCCGATCCATAACCACGATGTCGTTCCGTGCCCTCGACCGGGAAGACCCGACCATCGCCGACCTCATCCGCAAAGAGTTCAAACGGCAGTCGGAGACCCTCGAGCTGATCGCCTCTGAGAACCTGACCAGCCCCGCCATCCTCGAAGCGCTCGGCACGCTGCTGACCAACAAGTACGCGGAGGGCTACCCCGGACGCCGCTACTACGGCGGGACGGGCGAGGTCATCGACAAGATCGAGACGCTGGCGGTCGAGCGCGCGAAGCAGCTCTTCGGAGCCGAGTACGTCAACGTGCAGCCCCACGCCGGCTCACAGGCCAACGCGGCCGTGTACATGGCGGTGTGCCAGCCGGGCGATCGCGTGATGGGGATGGACCTCTCCGCCGGGGGACATCTGACGCACGGCAGCCCGGCCAACTTCAGCGGCAAGCTGTATGAGATTCATTCGTACGGCGTAAACCGCGAGACCGAGCGAATCGACTACGACGAGGTGCAGAAGCTTGCCGAGCAGGTGCGGCCCAAGATGCTCATCGCGGGCTTCTCGGCTTACTCACGGGTCGTCGACTGGGGCCGCATGCGCGCGATCGCAGACTCCGTCGGCGCGACGCTATTCGTCGACATGGCGCACGTGGCCGGGCTGGTCGCGGGCGGCGTGTACCCCTCGCCGATCCCGCACGCCTCGATCACGACGACGACCACCCAGAAGACCCTGCGCGGGGCCTGGGGAGCGATCATCCTCTGCACGAACGACTGGCAGAAGGCGATCGACTCTGCTGTGTTCCCGGGCATCCAGGGCGGCCCGCTCATGCACGCAATCGCCGCCAAGGCGGTCTGCTTCGGCGAAGCGCTCAAGCCTGACTTCAAGGTCTACGCGAAGCAGGTCGTCGCCAACGCGAAGGCGATGGCGGGTCGCCTGATGGAGCGCGGTTTGCGGCTGGTGACCGGCGGAACCGACAACCACCTCATGCTCATCGACCTCCGTCCGCAGAAGCGGACCGGCAAGCAGGTACAAGACGTCGCCGACACGGTGGGGATCACGCTGAACCGCAACTCGATTCCCTTCGACGACGCCTCCAAGTTCAACCCCAGCGGCGTGCGCGTTGGCACGCCCCTGGTCACGACGCGCGGCATGCGCGAGGCGGAGATGGTCGTGATCGCCGACTGCATCGCGGACCTGGTCGAGCGGATCGACGATCGCGCGACGCTTGATTCCGTCCACGAGCGCGCGCTGGAGCTGTGCCGGAAGTTCCCGATCCCGTACGCCTTCGATTGAACGACTTCATCAGCACCGACTCGATCACGAGCCTGCGCGACCACGTGCTGCCGGGACTGTGGCCGTTCTTGCTCGCGTTCGCCGTCTGCGTCCTGGTGGTGCCGATTGCGATCCGCCTGTCGCGCCGCTTCGGCCTCATCGCCGATCCCGGCGGCCGCCACGCGCACGCCAGGCCGACGCCGCTGCTTGGGGGTCTTGCCCTCTGGGCCGGTTTTGCCGTGGCGGTGTTGGTGTTCGGCCCGCGAACATTCCAGACGCTCGGGGTGGTCGGGCTTTCCGGCCTCGCGATGGCGCTCCTCATCATCGACGACCGCAAGCCGATGCACCCGCTCGCCAAGCTCACGATCCAGGTCGTGCTCGCCGTTCTCGCGGTCGAGGTGTTCGCCATCCAGATCAGCTTCTTCAGCCTTCCCGGAGGGCACATCGTCCAGCTCGGGCTGCTGATCTTGCCGGTCAGCGTGTTCTGGCTGGTGGGGATGCAGAACACGGTCAATTTTCTCGATGGGGCGGACGGCCTTGCCGCGGGCGTGATCGCGGTCGTGGCCGTGATCATGATGCTCGCCGCGGGGGAGCTGAAGGACATCGACGTGGTCAAGCTCGCAGGCGCCCTCGCCGGCTGCTGCGCCGGATTCCTGATCTTCAACTTCTACCCCGCACGGATCTTCATGGGCGACTCTGGCGCGCATTTCCTGGGCATGGCGCTCGGCATGATCTCGATCATCGGCATAGCCAAGGTTGCCGTCGCCTTCGCCCTGGCCGCGCCGGTGCTGGCGCTCGCCGTTCCGATCGCCGACACGGCCTGGTCGATTGTCCGGCGGCGTCTGCGGCGGGAATCCGTCGCGACGCCTGATCTCCTCCACCTGCATCACCGCCTGCAGTCGTTCGGTCTCGATCAGCGCCAGACCTGCTACGTGTTCTACGCCGCCAGCGCCCTGCTCGGCGCGGTCGGTCTGACGCTGTTCGGGCACGGCCGCATCCTGGCCGTGGTCATCGTCGTTACCGCGGCGCTGGCTTCGACGGTCGCGGCAGACATGCTGCAGCACACCGGCTGGCGCATTCGGGCGCCCTTCCTTCGCCGCCTGTTGGCCGAACCGAGTAGCCGATAGAATTCGGAGGGGCATGACGCCCACATCTGGTTCGGGCCCAACCGGGTCGGATCTGGCCGGAATCGGTTTCTACATGGCGGCCGCGGTCCTGATTCCCCTACTTGCGGGCGTGGCGCTGGACCGGTTGTGGCACACGGCTCCACTCTTCGCGCTTGTCGGGCTGTTCGTCGGTCTGGCCGCAGCCGCGGCGGGCATCTGGTTGAAAGTGAGGGACTTTTCGAAGTGAGGGTGGGGAGCATTCAGGGCGAGACCCTGGGCGCGTCCATGATCCTGGCCGCGGCAGTCGCGCTAGGGGCCGGTTTGGCCGGCCACTTGAGCCTCGGCGCCGGGGTCGGCATAGGCCTGCTCCTCGGCTCATTCAACGGCTTTTTCATCCAGGCGCTGCTCGAGCGTCGCGCGCCGATGCTCGCGACCAGTGTCCTGCGCCTGGCTTTCTTCAGCCTGCTGGCGCTGATTGCGGCTCGCTTCGTCGGCGGCGCGGTGTGGCCGGTCGTGATCGGCATCGGGATTGCGCAGCTCGTGATGGTGGGCGTCGGCGTGCGGCGGGGACTGCGTGCGTGATCCTGGCTGATTCGCAGATCGGCACTCACCCGACGGTCGAAATCGGCGGATGCGGGACGTTGTGCACGTTCAACTACGACAGCCTGATCTCCAGCTTCATCGCGGTGATCGCGACACTGGCCGTCGGCTTCTGGCTGCGCTCGCAGCTGCGGGACGGCGAGCCGACCAAGGTGCAGGCGGTCCTGGAGTGGGGCTACTACCAGCTGCGCTCGCTGATCACCAGCAACGTGTCGGCGGACGCGCTCTTCATCATCCCGCTCGCCCTGACGTTGTTCCTCTACATCCTGGTCGCCAACTGGATCGAGTTCCTGCCCCTCGGCCTCGTGCCGATCCTGCACGGAGCCAACGCCGACCTGAACCAGACGCTGGCCATGGGCGTCGTCGTGTTCGTCGTCGTCGAGTGGTACAGCGTCCGCGTGCTCGGCTTCTTCGGCTTCCTCCGCCGGTTCACCAAGCCTTTCGAGCTGCCGCTCCCGGCGCGCGTCGTCTTCATCCCCCTCAACATCCTGGAGGAGCTGACCAAGCCGGTGACGCTGTCGATGCGGCTCTTCGGCAACATCTTCGCGGGCGCCGCGATCATCGGCCTGATCATCGGTTTCGGGACACTTTCGCTGCCGGTGGTGGGCACGATTCCAGGGCTGATCGTGGGCAGTGTCGTGCTCGGTGTCTGGAAGGCTTTCGACGTGCTGTTCATCGGTTTCATCCAGGCTTTCATCTTCATGCTGCTGACGGTCGTGTATTTCTCCGCGGCCCGCGAGGGTCTCGAACATGAGCATCACTAGGAGGTAAATCAGTGACAGACCACGGAATTGGACTGGCCGCGGCTCTCCTCGGATTCGGCATCGCGCTTGGAGGCGCCGCCATCGGGGCCTGCATCGGCGACGCGGTCGCCGGCAACGCCTTCCTCGGCGGCATCTCCCGACAGCCCGAGGCGCAGGGACGAATGATCCCGTGGCTCTTCGCGGTGATCGGCCTCGTCGAGGGCATGTACTTCGTCACGTTCGGACTCGGGTTCGTCCTCTTGTCCCAGGTCCACTAATGCTCTTTCTCGCGACCGCGGGCGTCGTCACGATCGACGGAACGGTGATCGTCGAGCTGATCACCTTCCTCGTGATGCTCGCCATCCTCGCGCGCTACGTGTACCCGAGGATCGTCGAGGTCGCAGAGGCGCGCCAGCGCGCCATCGCCCAGCAGCTGAAGGAGGCCGAGGAGGCGAGGGCTGCCGCCCAGGCACAGCTCGAGGAGGCGACCGCCAAGCTCAACGACGCCCGCAAGTCCGCGCAGAGCGTCCTCGACGCGGCCGCCAAGTCGGCGGAGCAGCTCCGCCAGGAGCTGAGGCAGAAGGCGGACGAAGAAGCCAAGCGCAGCGTCGAGAACGCGCGGAAGCAGATCGAGGCCGAGCGAGACCAGGCCATCCGCACCGTGCGCACCGAGGTCGCGGACCTCGTCGTCACCGCGACGGAGAAGGTGATCGGCGAGACGCTTGACGACGCGAAGCATCGACGCTTGATCGAGCGAGCCATCGAGGAGGTCGCTAGTGGCGACGGCAGCCGCTAAGCGATACGCGCGGGCCGTGTTCGAGCTCGCCCAGGAAGAGGGCGACCTCGAGGAGTGGGGGCATCGCATCGCCAGGATTCGCGAGCTGTTCGCTGACCCAGGGGTCGCGGCGGTGCTGAGCAACCCGAGCATCGCCACGCAGCGCCGCGAGGCCCTTGTGTCCAGCGCGCCGCATTTTCTCGACACGAAAAGCGGCAACCTGGCGAGGCTGCTCGTTGAGTCCGGGCGCATCAAAGAACTGCCCGCCATCGAGGAGGAGTTCGAGGTCCTCGCCGATCAAGCCGCCGGCCGCGTGCGCGCCACCGTGACGACGGCCATCGAGCTCCAGCACGAGGACCGCGATCGCGTTGAGCAAGAGCTCTCGAAGCGGTTGAAAAAGGACGTGCGCCTAACCGTCGTCGTCGATCCCCGCATCATCGGCGGGTTGAAGCTTCAGTACGGCGACCGCGTCGTCGACGCGAGCGTCGCCACCAGGTTGCAGCAGCTCCGCCGCCGCCTGACGGCGACGTAACGTCTCATTAGGAGAAGTAAGTGGGAATCAGCACGAAAGAGATCTCGGATGTAATCAAAGAACGGCTCAAGGATTTCGACGCCAGCCTGGTCTCGGCCGACGTGGGCCGAATCGTCGCCGTCGGCGACGGCATCGCGCAGGTCTACGGCCTGCAGAACGCGATGGCCGGCGAGCTCCTCGAGTTCCCTCGTGACACGTTCGGCCTGGCCCTGAACCTGGAAGAGGATCAGGTGCGTTCGGTCATCCTCGGCGAGTTCGGTCACCTGCACGAGGGCGACGAGGTGCGCACCACGGGACGGCTGCTCGAGGTCCCTGTGGGCGATGAGCTGCTGGGGAGAATCGTCAACCCGCTGGGCGTGCCGCTCGACGACAAGGGCCCGATCAAAACGACGAAGACGCTTCCGGTCGAGAAGATCGCCCCGGGCGTGATCACGCGCAAGCGCGTGGACAGCCCGGTTCAGACCGGCATCAAGGCGATCGACGCGATGATCCCCATCGGCCGGGGCCAGCGCGAGCTGATCATCGGCGACCGCTTCACGGGAAAGACGACGGTCCTGCTCGACACGATCATCAACCAGAAGGGAAAAGACCTCTTCTGCATTTACGTGGCGATCGGGCAGAACGCGGCGTCGGTCGCGCGCGTCGCCGCGACGCTGGAAGAGGCCGGTGCGATGGACTACACGATCATCGTCGCCGCGACCGCGGCCGACCCAGCATCGCTGCAGTTCATCGCACCGTATGCAGGCTGCGCGATGGGCGAGTACTTCATGGAGCAGGGCAAGGAAGCCCTTTGCTGCTACGACGACCTGACCAAGCAAGCGTGGGCATACCGGCAGGTCTCCGCCACGCTGCGCAGGCCGCCAGGCCGCGAGGCCTATCCCGGCGACGTGTTCTACCTCCACTCGCGGCTGCTCGAACGAGCGGCCAAGATGAACCAGGCTCACGGCGGAGGTTCGCTCACGGCGCTGCCGGTGATCGAGACGCAGGCCAACGACGTGTCGGCGTTCATCCCGACCAACGTGATCTCGATCACGGACGGCCAGATCTACCTGCAGTCGGACCTGTTCAACGCCGGCCAGCGGCCCGCCCTCAACGTCGGCATCAGCGTCTCGCGTGTCGGCGGTGATGCGCAGACGAAGGCAATGCGGCAGGTCTCGGGCAAGCTGCGCCTCGACCTCGCGCAGTACCGCGAGCTCGCCGCCTTTGCGCAGTTCGCGTCGGACCTTGACACGGCGACGCGCAACCAGCTGGAGCGAGGGGCGCGTCTGACCGAGCTGCTCAAGCAGGACAAGTACCAGCCGGTGCCGCTGGGGGAGCAGGTCGCCGTCCTGTACGCGGGCACGCAGGGGCACCTGGACAAGGTTGCGGTGAATCGCGTCCTCGAGTGGACGGCGGGCTTCGTCCGCTTCTTGAAGAGCGACCGGGCAGGCCTGCTCGAGGCGATCGACAAGCAGCAGGCGCTGGATGACACGCTCTTCGCCCGGCTGAACGCGGCGATCTCGACGTTCAATCACCAGTTCGGAGTCGAGGGCTATGCGGACCAGCCCGACCCCACCGGCGCGCAACCGGCGCCTGGAGACAAGGCACAACCTGCCGCCAAGGAAAAGCCTGCCGGCAAGGAAAAGCCTGCCGGCAAGGAAAAGCCTGCCGGCAAGGAAAAGCCTCCGGCCAAGGACACGTCCGCGGCCACGGAAACGCCCGCGGCCACGGAAACGCCCGCGGCCACGGAAACGCCCGCGGCCACGGAAACGCCCGCGGCCACGGAAACGCCCGCGGCCACGGAAACGCCTGCGGCCATGGAAACGCCCGTGGCCAAGGAAACGCCCGCGGCCAAGGAAACGCCTCCGGTCAAGGAAACGCCCGCCGCCATGGAAAAGCCGGCGGACAAGGAAAAGAAGTAGTTGCCTTCATTCAGGGACATCGTCCGCCGCATCGACTCGATCAAGAACACGCAGAAGATCACCAAGGCGATGCAGGTCGTGGCGGCGACCCGTCTGCGCCGCGCGCAGGCGGCCGTCCAGGCGACGCGCCCCTACGCCGACAAGATGGTCGAGGTCCTGCAAACGGTCGGCGAGCGGGCGACCGAGTACAAGCACCCCTTCCTCGTGCGCCGGGAAGGCGGCCGCGCGGTGATGATCCTTGTCACCACCGACAAGGGGCTGTGCGGTGCCATCAACGTCAACAACATCCGTATGGCGACGCGCTACATGAACCAGAACTACACGGCGCACCAGCAGTACGTAACGCTCGGGCGCAAGGGTCGCGACTTTCTCCTGCGCTACCGGCGCGACGTCATCGCGGAGGTGAGCAACCTTCCCGACAGGCCTAGCGTGGGCGAGGTTCTGCCCGCCGTCACGGTCGCGCTGGAGGAGTACGCGAAGGGCAACACCGACGCGGTCATCCTCTGTTACTCCAAGTGGCTCTCGACCCTCAGGCAGGAGCCGACGATCCGCGTGCTGATCCCCGCCGAGATACCCAAGCGCGAGGAGCCGAAGCAGGGACCGCAGGCCGATTACATCTACGAGCCTGAGCCCGAGGCCGTGCTCGACGGTCTGCTGCCGCGGTACGTCGAGACCCAGGTTTTCCAGGCGGTGCTCGAGAACAAGGCGAGCGAGTACTCGGCCAAGATGATCGCGATGCAGAATGCGACCAAGGCCGCGGGCGACCTGATCGACTCTCTGACCCTCTACGCAAACAAGGTCCGGCAGGCCGGCATCACGACCGAGCTGATGGAGATCGTGAGCGGCACCGAGGCCGTCAGCTCGAGCTAGGAAGGAGTTCCGAATGGCGAAGACCAAAGCGAAGCCGGAGAAGAAGAAGACTGAGCGACAGGGCCGCATCAGCCAGGTGATCGGCGCCGTGGTCGACGTCGAGTTCGAAGCCGGCGACCAGCCGGAGCTTTTCGAGGCTCTGGAAGTCAAGAGCGCCGACGGGCGCAACGTCGTGCTGGAGGTCGCGTCCGACATCGGCGACAACGTCGTGCGGTGCATCGGGATGGACTCCACGGACGGAATCCGCCGCGGCGATCCGGTGCACGCCACAGGCTCGCCCATCTCGGTCCCCGTCGGGGTCGAGACGCTTGGCCGCATGTTCAACGTGATCGGAAACGCGATCGACGACGAGCCCACGCCGGAGGGAACGAAGCGGTGGCCGATCCACCGGCTCGCCCCGCCGCTGTCAGAGCAGCAGCCCAAGGTCGAGATCCTCGAGACGGGAATCAAGGTCATCGACCTGATCTGCACCTTCGCCAAGGGTTCGAAGATCGGGCTGTTCGGTGGAGCAGGCACGGGCAAGACGGTCATCGTGCAGGAGCTGATTCGCAACATCGCCTACCACCACAAGGGCCGCTCCGTGTTCGCGGGCGTGGGTGAGAGGACGCGCGAAGGCAACGACATGTACGTCGAGATGCAGGACGCGGGCGTGCTGCCCCAGACCGCGCTGGTCTTCGGCCAGATGAACGAACCGCCTGGCGCCCGCGCGCGCGTCGGGCTCACCGGGCTGACCATGGCCGAGTACTTCCGCGATGAGGAGGGCGCCGACGTGCTCCTCTTCGTCGACAACATCTTTCGTTACCTCCTCGCGGGCGCCGAGGTTTCCGCGCTTCTCGGACGCATGCCCTCCGCGGTCGGCTATCAACCGACGCTGGCCTCAGAGATGGGCGAGCTCCAGGAGCGGATCACCTCGACGCGCAAGGGTTCGATCACGTCGGTGCAGGCCGTGTACGTGCCGGCTGACGACTACACCGACCCGGCCATCCAGACCGTGTTCGCCCACCTGGGCGCGACGCTGCGGCTGGAGCGGTCGCTGGTCGAGATCGGCATCTACCCCGCGGTGGATCCCCTCGGTTCGTCGAGCCGCTTCGTCGAGCCGGCGATCGTCGGACAGGACCACTACGACGCCGCGCAGGGCGTGAAGAAGATCATGCAGCGCTACAAGGACCTGCAGGACATCATCGCGATCCTCGGCATGGAGGAGTTGTCGGAAGACGACAAGCAAGCCGTGTCGCGGGCGCGCAAGGTTCAGCGCTTTCTCTCCCAGCCCTTCAACGTCGCTCAGCGGTTCACAGGGCGCGAGGGCAGGCTGGTTCCGATCGCCGAAACCGTCCGAGGTTTCAAGGAGATCCTCGAGGGCAAGCACGACGACCTGCCAGAGCAGGCCTTCTACATGGTCGGGACCATCGACGAAGCCCGCGAGCAGGCCGAAGCGATGAGGAAGACCGAGGCGGCGAAGCAAACCGAACCGGCGAAGCAGGCCGAACCGCCAAAGCAGGCCGAACCGGCGAAGCAGGCCGGAGGTTCCCGGTCGTAGTGAAGTATCCGCTTCGCGTGGTCAGCGTCGAACGCAGCCTCTTTGAAGGCGAGGTCGAGTTCATGATCGCCAACGGCGCGGAGGGTGAGCTCGGCGTGCTCGCGCGGCACGCTCCTCTCATGACCATCCTCAAGCCGGGGCCGCTCCGGATTCAGGAGACCTTCGGCGGACCCGAGGAGGTCCTGTTCGTGGGCGGCGGATTCCTCGAGGTGCTGCCCGACCGCGTGACGGTGCTGGCCGACGTGGCCGAGCACGCCGAGGAGATCTCGGTCGAGCGGGCGGAGGAGGCCAGGCGCCGCGCCGAGGAGAAGCTCGCCGGCACGCTGACCACCGCGGAGGAGACGGAATTCCAGAACGCGCTGGCGATGGCCGAGGCGCGCCTGCGCCTGGCGCGGGCCAGGCGGCTATAAATCCCCTGTCGAGGAGACATTGGCGCCCTCTCCCATTCAGGGGAGAGGGATGTGGGGTGAGGGGCGCTTCATGAAGGGAACCGTGCCCGGGCGCCACCACGCGATCCACATCACCGGCGGCGCTCAGCTGGCCGGCGAGATATGCGTCAGCGGCTCGAAGAACGCCGCGCTGCCCGAGATGGCCGCGGCGCTTCTGACCGAGGAGCGCGTGACCCTGCACAACGTCCCGAAGGTCACCGACTCAGCGGTGATGGGCGAGATCCTCACCTTGCTGGGCGGGCGCGCGAGCGGCGCGGGTACCGTCGTCATCGACACGGGCCCCGCGAGAAAGAGCGAGGTGCCGGATGAGCTGGGCCGCCGCATGCGCGCCACCATCGTCCTCCTCGGCGCGCTGCTGGGCCGCTTCGGACACGCCCGCGTGCCGCGTCCCGGCGGAGACGACATCGGCGCGCGGCGCGTCGAGCAGCATCTGCGCGGCCTCCGCATGATGGGCGCGCACGTGATTGAGACCCCGAGCGAGATCGTTGCCGAGGCAGATCGCCTGCATGGCGAGCGCATCGTCTTCGACCTACCGACGGTCACCGGCACCGAGAACATCCTGCTCGCGGCGGTCAAGGCGGTGGGCAGGACCGAGATCTTCAACGCGGCGCGGGAGCCGCACGTGCAGGATCTCTGCGTGCTCCTCACCAAGATGGGTGCGCACATCGAAGGCATCGGGACGGAGCGCCTCATCGTCGACGGCACGCCCGAGCTTCACGGCACCGACCACACCGTGATCGCCGACTACCTGGAAGCCGGTACTTATGCGATCGCGGTCGCGGCCGCCGGCGGTGACCTGCGCATCGAATGCAGCCGGCCCGAGGACCTGCAGGTCCCGCTCCTCAAGCTGGAGCAGGCGGGTGTCCATGTCGAGGCGAAGGACGAAACCATACGCGTGAGCCGCGAGCCGGGTTCGCACCTGCGGCCGATCGACATGTCGACCTGGACGTTTCCGGGCTTTCCGACGGACCTCCAGGCGCAGTACATGGCGCTGATGACGCAGGCCGACGGGCAGAGCGTCATCTCCGAGTACGTGCACGAGAATCGCTTCCAGCACGTGCGTGAGCTGGCCAAGATGGGGGCGGGCGTCACCGTCGAGGGGCGCCTTCATGCCGTCGTGCACGGGCCCTGCCGCCTGCACGGCACCGACCTGGCGATACCCGACATCCGCTCCGGCGCTGCGCTTGTGATTGCCGCGCTGTGCGCCGAAGGCGACAGCACGCTGCGCAACGCGTGGCACGTGGAGCGGGGCTACGAGAACATGGTCGGCAAGCTAGCCTCAGTCGGGGCGCGCATCGAGAGTGTCGAGGTGAACCCGGAAACCGGCGGACCGCAGCACCTGTACGAGTGAGGTTCTCGGTCCTCTCGCGGAAGATCGGGATCGACCTTGGCACGTCGACGGTCCTGATCTACGTCAAGGGCGAAGGCATCGTGGTCAACGAACCTTCGCTCGTGGCGGTGAATCGCGATGGCACGCGCATTCTCGCGGTCGGGCGGCAGGCGTTCGAGATGGTCGGGCGCACGCCTGATGCAATCCAGATCGTGCGGCCGATGCGCGATGGAGTGATCGCCGATTTCGTCGTGACCGAGGGGATGCTTCACCACCTCATCGGCAAGGTGCAGGGCCGCCAGCGGCTCTTCAGGCCGGAGATCATGATCTGCGTGCCCTCGGGGGTCACGTCGGTGGAGCGCCGTGCGGTCACCGAGGCGGCGATCTCCGCCGGCGCACGGCAGGCATGGCTCATCGACGAGCCGCTCGCCGCGGCGATCGGGGTGGGGCTGCCCATCGCTGAGCCTCGTGGCAACGCCATCTGCGACATCGGCGGGGGCACCACCGAGATAGCGGTCATCTCTCTGTCCGGGATGGTCGTGGCGCACTCGATCCGCGTCGGCGGAAACCGGATCGACGATGCGATCGCCGCCTACATGAAACGCAAGCACAACCTGCTGATCGGCGAGCGCACTGCGGAAGAGGTGAAGATCGCGGTCGGCTCCGCCGTGTTGATGAAGCAGCCGCTCATCACCGAGGTGCGAGGCCGCGACCTCGTCTCTGGCCTGCCGAAGAACGTGGACATCTCCTCGAACGACGTCGTGGAGGCGATCCAGGAGCCGCTCCGGCTCATCGTCGGAGCGGTGCGCGACGTGCTCGAAGAGACTCCACCCGAGCTCGCGGCGGACATCTTCGACCGCGGCATCGTGCTGTCGGGTGGCGGGGCTCAGCTGCGCGGCATCGACCGCTACCTGTCGATGCACACAGGCATCCCTGCGATAGTGGCGGACGATCCGCAGACCTCCGTCGTGCGCGGCACCGGACTGGCGCTCGAAAACTTCGAAGTCCTGAAGCGGAACCAAAGCTATCTGCGCTGAGTGACCGGCCTCAAGCTCGTCGTCGATGGTTCCGGCCTGGAGCGGCCGCGGGCCGGGGTCGGGGTCTACACGACCCAGATCCTCCACGCAATGGCGGTCGACCGGCCCGACTGCGACCTGACGGTCTTCGGGCCACCCGGTGGATTCGCACATGTCCCCGACGCCACGTACCTCCTCCTGCCGCAGACCAGGCTCATCGGCCGCCATCTGCGATGGCCGGCCATGATCCGAGGCCTCCGGCCGAACGCGTATTTCGGGCCGGCGGGGGCGATGCCTCTCGGACGCATCGACTGCCCGTCCGTGATCACGATCCACGACCTCGCGATCTACCGCGACCCGCGGTGGTTCCCCGGGCGCCAACCGCTCTCCACGCGGTTGATCGTGCCGCGCTCTGTGCTTCGCGCCGACGTCGTGATCGCAGTGTCCGAAAACACCGCGCGTGACATCGTGGAGATCTTCAGGCTCGACCGCTCGCGCATCCAGGTCGTCCCTCACGGCGTGTCACCGAAGATGCGGCCGATGAGCACCGAGGAGCTATTGGATGCTCGAACGCGTCTGAACCTGCCCGCGCGGTTCGTCCTTTTCGTCGGCACGGTCGAGCCGCGCAAGAATCTGCCCACCCTGTTGGAGGCCTGGGCGACCATGCGGGACCGGCCGGACCTCGTGATCGTGGGATCGTGGGGTTGGCTGTATGAGCCGATCCGCGAGATGATGTCGCGCCTCGGCCCGCGGGTCCATCACCTCGACTCGGTGGATCCCGCCGACCTGCCCGCCATCTACAACCTGGCCCGCGTTCTCGCGCACCCCGCGTGGTACGAGGGATTCGGACTGCCCCCGCTCGAGGCGATGGCGTGCGGGACGCCGGTCATCGTCTCCGACCGCTCGAGCCTGCCCGAGGTGGTGGGGGACGCGGCCATCATCGTGCCGGCCGACCAGCCGCAGGCCTGGCGCAAGGAGCTGGAGCGGGTCATCGACGACACGCAATTGGCCGCCGACCTGCGGCACCGCGGCATCCTGCGCGCGGCTCAGTTCAGCTGGGCCAGGTCGGCGAGCCTCACCTGGAGCGCGATCGATCTCGCTGTCCAGTAGAGGGGGAGCATGCCCCCTTGCGGCGTGACCTGGCGGAGCCAGGTCAGGCCGCGCCCCCCTAGGGGCCGATTGACTGTTTGATGACCGCGGCAATGCCGGCGGCGGTCCGGTCCCAGGTGAACTTCGCGGCCCGAGCCCGCGCCGCCCGGGCAAGCTTGGCGCGCAGCGCCTGGTCGCTGATCGCAACGTGAATCACGTTCGCCAGCTGTTCCGGACTTGCCGAGGTGTGGAAGTAGATGGCTGCCTCGCCGCCCACCTCGGGCAGCGAGGAGGACTTGGCCGCGACGACGACCTTGCCACGGGCCATCGCCTCCAGGAGCGGCAGGCCGAAGCCTTCGTACAGGCTCGGCACGACGACCACGCTCGCGCGCTTGTACAGCAGCTCCAGCAGCGGCGCGTCGACCCTGCCCAGGACGCGGCAGTGGGTCGAGTTGCGCAGCTGCTCGGAGAGCGCGCGGTCCCGCTCGGGACCGGCGACGACCAACGTCACGTCGTCGAGCCGCTCCACCGCCGCAAGAGCGGCGGCCTGGTTCTTGCGCGCCTCGACGCGGCCGACCTGCAGCACGAAATTCCCATCGAGGCCCAGCTCGGTCAGGCGTGACGCCGGAGCGGCGGTCGCCTTGGGCGCGTTCACGCCGAGAGGTACCACGTGGATGCGTTCCTCCGGCACGCCGTAGGCTTCGACGAGGTCGCGCTTGGTCGATTCCGACACCGCGATCAGCGCGCGGCACCTCGCCACCGCCCACCGCGTGGTCATACGCAGGTAGGTTCGCTCGGCGAACGAGTAAGCCTCTGGATGCCGCTCGAAAGCCAGGTCGTGGACGACGGTTATCGCCCGGCCAGGCCAGGCGAACGGCACGGCGTGAGCCGGGACGAACAGCAGGTCCGGCCGCTCTGCCGCGAGGGTGATGGGCAGCCTGACCTGCGACCACAGCCGCCGGAGGGGCACGACGACCACGTCCACCCCGAGACCGCGCCGCGGACGCGAGGCGTAAAAGCGCCAGCGCATCTCGGGCGCCGCCGCGGGCAGCCGGCGGCAGACCTCCTTGGTGAAGATTTCGGTCCCCGTAACCACGGCACGGGTCGCCGGGTTGATATCCACGCCGATGGTTAAAGACTTAGTCCTGGAGGCCACTCCTGCACGACCTTAAGCTATCGACCATGGGGAAGGCCTTCGGCCGCGTCGTTGCTGTAGCTGCGGCTTTGGTCGCTTCCGCCTATGCGCTGCAGCTTGGCGATTCGGTGCCTGCGCAGGCTCCGGCCGCGGTTCCCGAAGCCCTCGTGTCATCGACGTTGGTGGTGCAGGCGCCGGCGGCAGACCGAGAGTACTTCGTAGCCCGCCACCAGGTCATTCCGCTGGGCGCCAGCACGCTCCGCCTACCCATCCTTATGTATCACTACATCCGTACGCCGCCTTCGACGCGCCTCGACCTCCTCGGCTACAGGCTGTCGGTGGCGCCTGAAGTCTTCCGTGAGCAGATGGACTGGCTTGCCGTGCATGGCTATCATCCGGTCAACTTCAACCAGGTGCGCGCCTACTTCGCGGGCGTCGAGCCGCTGCCGTCGAAGCCGGTGGTGATCACCCTGGACGACGGCTACGACGACCTCTACACGGCGGCCTATCCAATCCTCAAGGCGTATGGGTTCACGGCGGTCGCCTACATCGTCAGCAGCTTCGTCGACCAGAGACCCTACGTCACGCGTGCCCAGGTGGTCGAGATGGACCGCGGCGGCATACAGATCGCGTCGCACACCGTGCATCACCCCAACCTCGCCGGCATGTCGTACGGAAGCGCGATGAACGAGCTTGTCCAGTCGAAGCAGTGGCTCGAAAAGCTCGTGGGTCATCCGGTCCTTGACTTTGCATACCCTTCGGGCAGGTTCACCCCGCAGACTATGCTCGCCGTGCAGGCCGCCGGGTACGACACGGCCGTGACCGAGCAGGTCTCGATCACGCACAGCCTGGACGACAGGTACCGATGGACGCGGGTGCGGGTGGGGGGCGGGGAATCGCTGCAGGACTTCGTCGTGGGCCTGGGCACCTCCATGCCGGCGGTGACGGTCACCAGCGTCGACATCGAGACTCCCGCGGCGCCGTCTGTCTCACGAGAAAGACGCCTGCGGATCTGACGTTTGAAGCAGACCCGTGTCCTCGGGACCAGGGTTGACTGCCTCGATGGGCCCGAGGCCCTCCATGGCATCGAGCGCTTCGTCGACGAAGGTGGACACCACCTGGTGGCCACGATCAATCCCGAATTCGTGATGCGAGCGCAGCGCGACACCAGGTTCGCGCGGGTGCTCGAGTCCGCGGACATGTGCCTCGCCGACGGCACGGGGGTTGTCTGGGCAGCGCGCCGTCAGGGCTGCTCGATCGAGCAGGCGGTGACGGGTACGGACCTGGTCCGGCCGCTCGCGGCTCTGTGCGCCCGTCGCGGTTTCGCACTCTTCCTGCTCGGCGCCGGCGACGGCGTGGCGGCTGAGCTGGCGACGAAGCTCGGCGAGGAAAATCCCGGGCTGAAGGTCGCGGCACACGCCGGCTCTCCCGATCCGGCGGACGATGCCACGACGATCGAATTGATCCACCGTCACGGCACACAGATCCTGCTGGTCGCGTACGGCGCGCCAGGCCAGGAGCTCTGGATCGACCGCCTCAGAGATCGGCTCGGCGTCGCCGTGGCGATGGGGGTCGGCGGCGCCTTCGACTTCCTGACGGGGCGTGTCCCGCGGGCGCCGGATTGGATGCGCCGGGCCGGCCTCGAGTGGCTGCACCGGCTTGCCCGCCAGCCCTGGCGCGTCCGCCGGATGGCCGTCCTGCCCGCATATGCGATCAAGGTTCTGAGCGCCCCCAAGTAACATCCCCACCGGTGCTCAGCATCGTCGTCCCCTGCTACAACGAGGAGCAGCGGCTGCCCCGCACCATCGAGCAAATCCAGCGATACCTGGATGGAAACGGCACGAACTATGAGCTGATCCTCGTCGACGATGGCAGCTCGGACGGAACCCGATCGGTCATGGATGCCGCGGCGCAACGGCACGGCGCGGTGCGGATCGAAGCTCGGCCCCACCGCGGCAAGGGGCGCGCGCTCGCCGTCGGTGTCGAGGTGTCGAAGGGTGACCAGATCCTGCTCACGGACGCGGACCTCTCGACCCCGATCGAAGAGCTCGACAAGCTTCAGGCCGCCCTCGGCGACGGAGCCGGCGTGGCCATCGGCTCGCGAGCGCTGCGCAAGTCGCGCGTCGAGGTCTCGCAGCCGTTCTACCGCGTGGTCATGGGGAAGACGTTCAACCTCATCGTCCAGGCGGTGCTGCTGCCCGGCATCTGGGATACCCAATGCGGCTTCAAGCTGTTCCGGGCCGACGTGGCGCACCGCGCCTTCGAGCACCTCAGCACGGACGGGTTCGGCTATGACCCCGAGGTGCTCTACTACGCGCGCAAACAGGGTGTGAAGATCGCCGAGGTCCCCGTGGTCTGGCGCAACTCCGCCCCGACCAAGGTCAGCGCCATCAGCAGCTCGCTGGACATGCTGAAGCACGTCCTCCGGGTGAGGTTCAGGGCTTGAGCGAGCGCCGCCTCACCGAGCGCACGTCCAGGCCGACCGAGGTCCTCGTCGTGCTTCCCACCTTCAACGAACGGGAGAACCTGGAGCGCGTGGTCGCTGGGGTGCGCCATCTCGGCCACGACGTGCTGGTCGTCGACGACGCGTCGCCCGACGGGACAGGCGAGCTTGCGGACCGCCTGGCGGCGGCGGATGGTGGCGTGCGCGTCCTCCATCGAGAGCGCAAGCTCGGCATCGGCAGCGCATATGAAGACGCATTCCGAATCGGCCTCGCCGAAGGCAACTCACTTTTTGTGGAGATGGATGCGGACGGCTCACACCTGGTCCAGGACCTCGACGCGATCGTCGACGCCGCGCGCGGCTGCGGAGGCTTGTCGATCGGCTCCCGTTACATGAGGGGAGGGGAGATCGTGGGCTGGCCGCCTCATCGCCTGCTCCTGTCGCGTGGGGCCAATGCCTACTGCCGAAGCCTCCTGGGCTTGCGGGTGCGCGACTGCACATCGGGCTTCCGCTGCTACACGCGCGACCTGCTGTCCAGCATCCAATTGGACAAGGTCGTCTCGCAGGGCTACTCCTTCCAGATCGAGATGGTCCACCGCACCGTCCGGCTCGGCTACCCCGTGGTCGAGGTGCCGATCCGGTTCGAGGACCGCGTGGCCGGCGCCTCGAAGGTCTCGCAGGGCGAGATCCGCCACGCCCTCTGGACCGTTCTCCGCCTGAGCATGTCCAGATGAAAACCGAGGCCGAAATCCCTCTCCCCACAGGGGAGAGGGCCAGGGTGAGGGGCGAACAAAGCAGTACGCGGGGGTCGCTCGGCGACTGGCGCCTCCCGCTGGTCATGGGCCTAGTCCTCGCGGTGATCACCGCGATTCCTTATCTGTACGCCTACGCCGTCGAGCCCGCGGGCCACGTGTTCGGGGGATTCTTCTACCTCGGCGACGACGCGAACACGTACCTGGCCAAGATGCGCCAGGGCTGGGAGGGATCCTGGTCGTGGCAGAACCGCTACACCACCGAGTCGAGCCAGTCGGCCTACCTGTTCATGTTCTGGATCGTCCTGGGCCACCTCTCAGCGTTTCTAAACGTGCCGCTGATCCTGACGTTCCACTTCGCGCGTGTCGCCGCGGCGTTCGCCCTGATGGCTGGGGCCTGGCTGTTCATCTCGCACTTCATCCAGGACCGCTCGGCCCGGCGCTTCGCTTTGTTCTTCTGCGCCATCGGGCTCGGCATGGGCTACGTGATCCAGGCGTTCGGCCACCCCGTCATCTTCGGCAACCAGACCGACACGCTCGACTGGCGCATGCCGGAGCTGACCGCGTTCTACTCGATCCTGGCCCTGCCGCACTTCGCCTGGTCGGGGGTGTTCGCGGCGTTGGGCGTGGCTCTCACCCTGAAGGCGATCGATCGGGGGAGCGTCGTGCTCGGCGTGCTGGCCGGCCTGGCGTGGCTGGGGCAGGCGTCGATCCATCCCCAGATGCCCATCCTGATGGGTGGCGCCGTCGGCGTCGCGCTTCTGCTGCGACCCGCTCGACCTCGCGGGTGGGCGGCCGCGGCGATCGCCTTTGCGATCCCGGCCCCCTACATCCTTTATTCGTATCTCGCGTTCATCGGCAACCCCGAGGTCCAGCGCTGGACCTTCCATTCGAAGAACGCCCTCCCGCCGGAGTCGATCAGCCTCTTCTTCGCCATCGCGCCGCAGCTCTTGCTGGCGCTCACAGGCATCCCGAGCGCCCTTCGCCGGCGGTCGCGCGAGGACCTCTTCCTCCTGGCATGGCTGGTCCTGCTGGCCGCGATCCTCTATCTGCCCAACCCGGCGGGCGACCTTCGCCGCCGCTTCCTCGACGGCCTGTACCTGCCCCTCGTCGTGCTGGCCGCGCGAGGCATGTACGGGACGATCCTGCCGCGGCTGCGCACCGTCCGGGCCCGCCGCCTCATACCTTTCTCCTATGTCGCCTTCGCGGCGATCGGCAGCTCGTTCCTCGTTCTGGCGCCGCTCGCGGTGGCTGCTCAGCCGCAGTACACGATCAGCACCGCCGAGTACAACGGCCTCGCATGGCTTGGAAATGAGCCGTCCGGCCGCGTCCTTTGCATAGCGCAGGTCGGTCTGTACGTCCCCGCGTACAGCTCGGACACTGTTTACGTCGGCCACTACGACGAGACGTTCGACTACGCGAACAAGGCCCAGACGGTGTACAAGGTCCTGACCGGCCAGTCCGACATCGAGCAGTTCATCACTGACAACCAGATCCGCTACGTGGTATGGACCAACGACCTCGGGTCGACGCCGCCGTCAGTGCTTGGGCCGCCCGGTTACGACACCCCGAACTTCAAGGTGTGGCGGCTGTTTTGACGAATATGACGGCGACCGGGTCCTCGTAGACGAGCTTCCAGTCAGGCTGGGTCGCCAGCACGTTGGCGAGGGCCTCGCCCTTGTTGTAGACGACGTAGTCGACCCCGTACCTGTCGAGGACCTGGCGCCAGTCGGGACGCAGGGTCTGCACGTCCTCGTACTCGTTGAGGAGCGGATCTCCCATCAGCGCCGCCTCCCCGAAGATGAACACCTGCCGGTTCTTCTGGGGGTAGAACCGGTAGGCGAGATAGCCGCCCCAGCCGTACTGGTTGTACATGTGCGTGCCGACCTCGGGGTGGGCCGCCAGCCAGTCGGCCGCTGCGACCGGATAGGTCGTGGTGTCGAGCTGTTGCTGGTGTGACGGCGTCAGCGCGGCGCCGACGCGGATGGTGGTCATTCCCAGGATGAGGACGAGCACGATGGCGGTAACCACCGCGAACACGGGCCGGGGAGGGATGTCGAGGGTCCATTTCCGCCGCGCCGCGAACTCCTTCCACCAGGAGCAGTAGGTGTTGATGAGAACCGGGGTCACAGCGGCTACGAACAGAGCGATGTTGCGCACCGACTGCAGCGCCAGGAAAACGGCGACGGCCGTGAGCAGGAACTCGTAGAGCGACGGCCGCCGCAGGGCGAACCCGGCGAGGACGAGAAACACCATCGCCTCGAATGGGCGAAGGAACAGATAGTGGAAGTCGGGCGAGGCCCACTCGATGATCAACGCCTGCTGGGCGGCGCTGCCCGCGGTTTGGAACGGGTACGGGTAGAGGCTCAGGAAGTGCGGTGTGGCCGCGACCGCCACCAGGGAAGCTGCGCCGATGATGGCCAGGAATCGGACGTGCATGCGGTGCGCGGGATTCTCGCGGTCGATCACCCAGCCGGCCAGCTCGGCCACCAGCGCCCCGCCGAGCCAGACGAAGCCGATCACCCAGCCGCCGTGCAGGTTGGCCCAGGCCACCATGACGAGAGGGAAAAAGGTCAGCGACCGGCTCCTACCGCTCAAGTAGCCCTGCAGCCAGTAAAGCTCGAGGCAGCTCAGGGCGAACGTGATCATCTGGGCGCGCGGCCCCCAGATCGGCGAGCCCGCGATGGCACCGATCGCCAGGCCGACGCCCACGATGACGAACGGCTGCCGGCGGACCTGGGCGTAGATGAACCAGAAGCCTGCCCAGGTGATGAGCCCGAACGCGACACACAGGGCCGCGACGCCCAGCTTGCTGTAGGTCAGCCACATCAGGATCTCGGTCAGGTACTCGTGGTCCGTCCAGACGTGGGCGGGCACGGTGTACGTGAAGATGTCGGTCGTAGGCAGATGTCCGTTCTCGACCATCCATCGCCCGATCCGGAGGTGCCACCAGAAGTCGGGGTCCTGCTCGGCGCCGATGAAAAGGAAGAGGATGACGACCATCACGCTGCCGAGGAGCAGCGTCCGGGCCGTCAGCCAGTCGATGAGCCGTTCGGTCACAGGCTCACTCAGCCTCGGGGGCGAAACGGGTTGGGGAGGTACCGAGGCACGCGCCGCGCGTAGGCCGGGTAATCGCCGGGGAAGGCTCGGGCCAGCACGCCCTCCTCCCAGCGGATGCGCAGCAGCTCGCAGGCGATGAAGTAGCCGACGGCGAGCGCGCCCAGCCACCCGGCCGTCGCCAGGTTGACCCCGATCGCCGTGGCGATCTCGCCCAGGTAGACCGGGTGCCGGCTGAGGGAGTACGGCCCACCGGTGACGAGCCGCCTGGCCTCCGGGATGATGGAGAACGAGCGGCGGAGGTAGGCCAGGCCCCAGACCGAGTAGGCGAGCCCGGCGGTGGCCAGGATGTCCGCCACCAGGACGAGGCTGTCGCGGCGATTGCCGCCGCCCAGGAAGTTCGCTCCGATCGCGGCGAACGTGCCGGTGAAGGCGATGAAGATGACGGCGAGCCGCCGGTCGGTCCCCCGTTGCGGCAGGCGCACGGCGTAGAGGACGACCAGCATCGTGAAGTAGGCCAGGGCGAGCAGCTGCTGGATGAGGAAGAGCAGATCGGAAACCGTCCGGACCCCATGGATGCTGCCGCCCATCAGGGCGAGCTGGCGGGCGAGGAACAGGCTGAAGAACAGGGAGGGGAGGAGGCGGCTCAAGGCGAGGTCTCGCCAGTAGGCTCCCGAGCGCCGTTGCACGTGCTCTGCGACGCCGGAAACCGTCACTTCGGGCGAAAGGTTAGCGACCGGAACCGGTGGCACGGTCGTTTTGGCTTATTGAATTGACCTGCCCTGGACCGATGAGTAGCATCCTCGTCCGCGAGAGGACCCGATGCCTGCAAGAAAGGGCGACGGGCAGCGTCAGACAGGTATAGAAGCCTGTAACCCAGGAAAAAGGAGGTGAAACCGCAGAAATGTTGAGCCTTTACATGAAACTTCGCAGCCTTACGACCCGTCAGGAAGGCCAGGGTATGGTTGAGTACGCCCTGATCCTCGTCCTCGTCTCAATCGTGGTCATCGTGATCCTTCTTACGATGGGCAACCAGATCAAGAACGTGTTCTCGAACGTCGTAGCTGCACTCGGAGCCTAACAGCCCACGTATCAAGCACCTTCAAAAGAGAGCCCCGCAAGGGGCTCTCGTGTTTATCGGTACAAGCGAGGGACGATCGCGGTTCCCATGGTTACAATGGCGCCGATCTTGAGCAATTCACCGGAGGTGACTTAGTCTTGGCCGTCGCACCTGCTGCTGCTAGACCCCGCCCGGGCGGGGGCCGTCTTTTCATCATCATCGGCTTGCTGCTGGCCGTGCTCGCTTTTGGCGCGGTGTTTCTGATCGGCAACCTCAGTGGTGGGGCGAACCTCGGCGGGCCCCCGCAGACCTCGGTGGTGGTCGCCAAGCAGGCGATCCCGCTGCGGCACCAGATCACGGCGAACGACCTCACGATCGGAAAGATCTCGACGAGCGGCAGCGCATCGCTGACGAACGTCTACACCAACACGCATGACGTTCTGAACCTGATCTCGCAGATCAACATCTCCCAGGGATCGGTCATCACGTCCGACATGCTGGCCAAGGACATCAACCTGGTGCCCACGGGCGCCGCGCCCGCTTACCTGCCGCTGGCCAAAGGCTACGTCGCGATGACCATCCCAACGGGTGAGCAGCAGGGCGTCGCCGGCCACATCAGCCTGGGCGACTACATCACGGTCATCGTCTCGGCCCAGAGCTCCCTCTTCGCCACCGGCGCGGCGCAGGCCCAGCCGAAGCCGATCACCAAGACCGTCTACCAGAACCTCCGCATCATCGGGCTCGGCCCCGCATCGGCGGGAGTGTCGTCCGCGAACGGAGGAGGCACCACGGGAGGCGGCGGCGCGACCACCGGCGTCACGTCGAGCCTGACCGTCGAGCTCACGCAGTGCGACGCCGAGTACCTGACCTGGTTCCTCGCCAACACCACGGTGCGCTACACGCTCATCTCGTACAAGGACTACGGGACCGCACCCGAGGACAACGGCGACCCCACCTGCAAGACCGTCGACGCCGCCGGCGGTGTCAGCCCGGCCAAGATCGACCTCAAATTCCATTTCACGACGTTGTGATCGCAGCGCCCGATGGGTCTCCTCGATAGGGTCAAGCAGAATCAGACGGTTCCCCCGGCGGGACCATCGGGCAATGGTCCCGCCGCCACTGCAACCCTGCCTGGGGCCGCCTCCTACACGCCACCGGCGCAGGTAGCGCAAACCGCCGCTCAGACCGCTCCGCCGCCGGCCTCGAGGACCGCGGGCGGCGAGCTGACGCCCGCCTTCACGGCGGCCAAGGTGCAGATCCACGCCAGGCTGATCGAGAAGTTCGCGGACGAGATCGACTCGAGCAACAAGGCCGGCGTCCGCGAAAAGATCGTCGAGCTCGCCGAGGAGTACTTCCGCACGACGGCGATGACGATGACCAAGAACGACAAGGAGCGCCTTGTCGAATCGGTCCTCGACGACGTGCTCGGCCTCGGTCCGCTCGAAGCCCTGCTCGCGGACCCGAACATCACCGAAATCATGGCCAACCACCCGAAGCAGATCTATGTCGAGAAAAGCGGCGAGCCGATCCTGTCTTCGGTGACGTTCGAGTCCGAGCGTCAGATGCGCCAGGTCATCGATCGCATCGTCAGCCTGGTGGGGCGTCGCGTCGACGAGTCCACGCCGATCTGTGACGCGCGCTTGAAGGACGGCTCGCGTGTCAACGTGGTCATTCCGCCCATCGCGCTCAAGGGCCCGGCGCTGACGATCCGGAAGTTCTCCAAGGAGAAGTGGGGCCCGGCGGACATCGTGAACCGTTTCCACTCCTCGAGCCCCGAGATCATGATGTTCCTGCGTTCGTGCGTGCGGGCCCGGTTGAACGTCCTGGTGTCCGGTGGCACCGGCTCAGGCAAGACGACGCTGCTGAACATCCTCTCCTCGTTCATCCCTGAAAACGAGCGCCTGATCACCTGCGAGGACGCGGCCGAGCTGCAGCTGCAGCAACCTCACTGGATCCAGCTGGAGTCCCGCCCGCCCAACGTCGAGGGCAAGGGTGCGGTGCCCATCCGCGAGCTGGTGAAGAGCTGTCTGCGTATGCGACCCGACCGCATCATCGTCGGTGAGTGTCGTGGCGGAGAGGCGCTGGACATGCTCCAGGCCATGAACACGGGCCACGATGGATCGATGTCGACCCTCCACGCGAACAACCCGAAAGAGGCCCTCGTCCGTCTCGAGACCCTTGTGCTCCAGGCCGGCCAGGACCTGCCGTCCCGGGCCATCCGTGAAACGATCGGTTCGGCCATCCACCTGATCGTCCAGCAGTCCCGCCTGCGTGGTGGTATCCGCCGCATCGTGAGCGTGGCCGAGATCACCGGGATCAAGGACGGCGACGTTCAGTACCAGGAGCTGTTCGTGTTCAAGCAGGTCGGCGTCAACGCCGAGGGCAAGGCGGTCGGCTACCACACCGGCACGGGGGTGATCCCGATGCGGATGGAGCACCTGAGGGCCGAAGGCGAAGAGATATCTGAAAAGCTTTTTGCAGCTGTCAACCAGCCATCGCCGGATAAGCTGTACTGACCCTTAGGAGGACTTAATGCCAATCCCCTTGGTTTTTGGGCTCATCGCCTTCGCAGGCGTGTTCCTCTTCTTCATCGGAATCAGCCAGATGCGGCGCTCCGCGGGCGGAGCCGAGGACTTCCAGGCGCGCCTGGCGGCCTACGGCGTCACGACGGCCGGCGCGCAGGCGATCCCGGAGTCAGGCGGCTTACGCGACACGCTCAACCGCCTCTTCCAGCCGGCAGCCGACCGCATGGGCCGCGGCAACGTGAAAACGGGCAAGCCGTCCGTCGCCGAGCAGCTGCAGCGCGCGGACCTGAAGCTCCGACCGTCGGAGTTCTTCATGATCCAGATCGGCAGCGCGTTGCTGGTGGCGTTGATCATCTGGGTGCGATTCCACGTGATCGCGGGGTTGCTCCTCCTCTTCATCGGGTATTTGATCCCGGGCTTCTACGTGAGGTACCGCATCGGCCAGCGCCTGAAGAAGTTCAACGGGCAGCTTGGCGACACACTCACGCTGCTGTCCAACGCCCTCAAGGCCGGCTATTCGTTCGCGCAGGCGATCGACACCGTGGCCAAGAACGCGACCGCGCCCATCGGCGACGAATTCGGCCGCGCCGTCCGCGAGATGAACCTCGGCGGCTCGCCTGACGAGGCGCTGGGAAACATCACGAAGCGCATCGCCAGCGCGGACTTCGACCTGGTCGCGACGGCCTACTCGATCCACCGCACGGTCGGTGGCAACCTGGCCGAGATCCTCGACAACATCGCCTACACGATCCGCGAGCGGGTGCGGATCAAGGGCGAGATCCAGACCCTGACGGCACAGGCGCGCGCGTCGGGCTGGATCATCACGCTCCTGCCCATCATCCTCGCGGTGTTCATGTTCTTCGTGACGCCGACGTACTTCCAGCCGATGTTCGGAAACATCATCGGGTGGATCCTCATCGTGATCGCTTGTTTCATGATCTTCGTGGGCAACCTGATCATCCGCCGCATCGTGGCGATCGAGGTTTAGCCGATGTCGACAACTCTCCTTCTCGCGATCATCTGCGCCGGCGGTGTGCTGCTGTTCTTCATCGGCATCTCCCGGACGCCGTCCTCCAACACCTCGGCGATGGTGCAGCAGCGCCTTTCGCTCTATGGGGGAGCGGGTGAGACCGCGCCGCTGACTGTCGAGGAGATCGAGCTCCAGAGACCCTTCAGCGAACGCGTGCTGCGGCCCATGATCGAGAAGTTCGGTTCGCTCTTGTCACGGTCGACGCCACAGAAGTCGCGGCAGGACATGATGAACCGCCTCGAGCTGGCGGGCCGGCCCGGGAACCTCACACCCGAGGATTTCGTGGCCGTGCGGCTCGTCGCAGCTGCGCTCTTGGCGGCGGTGGGGTTCCTGCTCGGTCTGCTTTTGGGCAACCCTGTCTACCTCGTCATCTCATTGGTGGCGGGAGCCATCCTTGGCTACTACGCGCCGGCGCTCTGGCTCAAGCAGAAGGTCGATCAGCGCAGGAACGAGATTCAGAAGGGCTTGCCCGAAGCGCTCGACCTCCTCGTGATCTGCGTCGACGCCGGCCTCGGCTTCGACGCCTCGCTGGCCAGGGTCACCGACAAGTTCAAGAACGCGCTCTCCGACCTGCTGAGCAAAGCCCTGCGCGAGGTGAGCCTCGGCCGGCCGCGCCTCGAGGCGCTGGACGAGATGGGCCGGAACAGCGGCGTCGAGGACCTCCACAACTTCATGCAGGCGGTCATCCAGTCGGAGCAGTTCGGCACCGGCATCGGCAAGATCCTGCGCATCCAGGCCGACGAGATGCGCCGCAAGCGCCGGCAGCGCGCCCAGGAAAGAGGCGCCCAGGCGACCCTGAAGATGATGCTGCCGATGGTCGGCTGTATCTTCCCGACGCTGTGGATCATCCTGCTCGGTCCAGCCGTCCTGATCCTGATGCGCCCACGCTGAGGTAAAGGGCACGCTTCTCGCCCTCCCACCGGCGCTGCTCCTGTCGGTCAGCGCGTGGGAGCTTGCGCTCAGGGCGATCGGGATCTACGCGGCGCTGCTGATTGCGCTCCGGATCTTCGGCAAGCGCGAGATCGGACAGTTCACGGTCTACGACCTTGTCTTCATCCTGCTCGTGGCAAACGCCTTGCAGCCCGCGATGACGGGGCCTGACACGTCGTTTGTCGGCGGCCTGATCCTGATCGTGGCGCTGGTTGGCACCAATGCGCTGATCGGCCGGCTGGACCGGATCCCTCGCTTCCACAACCTGTTCGGAGCGCCGCCATCGGTGATCATCAAGGACGGCAAGTTCGTATCAGGCGCCATGCAGCGTGAGGGCGTGACGCAAGAGGAGTGCGAGATGGCGATCCGCGAGCACGGCGTCAAGGACCTGAAGGAAGTCCAGCTCGGTGTCCTCGAGCCTGACGGGACCATATCGATCGTGCCGACGAGCGACGCGGCCCGGAGAAGCAGGCGCAGAGTCCGGTTCCTGCATCGGGGCTAATCGTCCGCGGTCAGGAATTCGATCGCCGCCTGCTTGAACTCTCGCGAGGTCACCGCGCTCATGTGGTCGCGACCCGCGAGGGTCACCAGCCGGGCGCTCGGGATCAGCTCCACGAGGTCCGGCGCCCGGCCCGCGATGTCGTCGCCGTCGCCGACGACGATCAGGATGGGCGTGCGGATCTTCGCCAGCCGGGCGGGGTTTGCCTCGGGCCTGAGCCCCGTGATGCACGCGGCCAGCGCGATCAGGTCGTTGATGGGACGAGCCGCCGCGAACTTGTAAAAGCTCTGCGCGACCGGGTCGTCGGTCGGCTCGGCGGTGCGGAATGCGTGCGCGATCTCATCGGCGTGATCGATGGCGCCCGCTGCGCCGATGCCGCCCAGCACGGCGCGCCGAACCCGCTCCGGAAAATCGAGCACGACCTCGAGGCCGATGCGCGCCCCCATCGAGTAGCCCAGATATGCGGCGGACTGCACGTCGAGGTGATCGAGCAACCGGACGACATCGCCCGTCATCACCTCGACCGAATAGGCGGCCGGGTCGTGCGGCTTATCGCTGTGGCCGTGGCCCCGACAGTCCAGCCCGATGACGCGAAACCCGGCGCCGGTCAGCGTCTCCTGCCAGCGGCTGCCGACCCAGTTGAGGCGGTAGTCGGAGGCGAACCCGTGGACCGCGACAATCGGAGCGCCTCGCTCAGGACCTTCGACCTCGAAATGCAGTCGAATCCCATCGCTGTCGAAGTCCATGCGGCACTCATTACGCTAGTGCATCGCCATGAAGGGTCGGAGCGCGGTGCATGAACGCAGCGGAAAGGTGCTCGCGGAGGAGCTCGAGCGGCCCGCGACGATGTTCGGCCGCGGCCTGGGGCTGATGTTTCGCAAGACCCTCGAGCCGGGGACAGGCATGTGGATCAGCCCATGCAGCGGGATCCACATGATGTTCATGAATTTCCCCATCGACGCTCTCTTCCTCGACAGCCAGGAACGCGTCAAGAAGGTCTATCGCAAGCTGCCGGCCTGGTACGGCGTCGTGTGGTGGGAGATCGGCGCCTACAGCGTGCTCGAGCTGCCGCCGGGCTCGACGTCCGAGATCGATTTGCAGAAAGGCGACCAAATAGTCATCCAGTAGACGTCGCTGTTAAGGCGACCTTGACCCGGTCCATACGCTGGTCCCATGCGTCTGGTCGACCTGATCCTGCCGCCGCGGTGCGGAGGTTGCCGGCGCGTGGGCGCGTGGCTGTGCGAGCCCTGCCGCGCGAAGATCCGGCGCCTCGAGGAGCCGCTGTGCCGCCGGTGCGGGGTGGAGCTGTCCTCCGCGAGCAGGACGTGCGGGTGCCGCACCAGGCTGCGGTCGTTGACCAGGCTTCGCTCCGCCGTCGCCTACGAAGGGCCGGTCGAGCGCGCGGTTCACCGCTTCAAGTACGAGGGATGGCGCCGGCTCGCCGAGCCCCTCGCCCAACTCCTCGCTGAGCGCCTCGTGGTCGAGGGCGTCGCGGCGCGCTGGGTGGTCGCGGTCCCGCTGCACGCCGCGCGCTTGCGGCAGCGCGGCTTCAACCAGGCCGACCTCCTCTCCAGAGAGCTGCGCAGGCGCCTCGTCCTCGGAGCTCCGCCCGGGGTACTGGTACGTACGAGGGAGACGCCGCCCCAGGTCGGCCTCGACCGCCGCTGGCGCCTCTCCAACGTGCGAGACGCATTTGCCTGGGAGGGCGACGCTCTGATGGGCGAATCGATCTTGATCGTGGACGACGTAGCGACCACCGGAGCCACCCTGGACGCCTGCGCAAGTGCTTTGCGCGCGGCCGGATCGGGGCCTGTAACGGGGGTCTCAGTCGCGCGCGTGAATGTATAGTTGGCGGTCGGCTGTAGACAAACCAAGGTGCGGAGGCTAGCCGAATGGCAGTCCGGATCCCCGGTATCAACATCGATGAGTACTACCAGCAGCTAGGACCGATCGAGCCGCTGGTCCGCGACGACCGCGTGACCGAGATCATGGTCAACGGCAACGACCATGTCTACGTCGAAATGGGCGGCAAGGTCGTCCTTACGAACATCAAGTTCGTCGACGAGGACCAGCTCCTGAACGTGATCCAGTTCATCGTCCGCACGGTCGGCCGCCGCATCGACGAGCGCTCGCCGCTGTGTGACGCGCGTCTCGCCGACGGCTCGCGTGTCAACGCGGTGATCCGCCCGCTCGCCCTGAACGGGCCGCTGCTGACCATCCGCAAGTTCTCTCGCGACCCTTACCAGGTCGAGGACCTGATCCGCTTCGGCAGCTGCAACGAGGCCGGGTTCGGCTTCCTGAAGGCGGCGGTGCTGTCCAAGGCAAACATCATCGTGTCGGGTGGAACCGGCACCGGCAAGACGACCTTTCTCAACGTCCTCTCGGGATTCATCCCGGTGGAGGACCGCATCGTCACGATCGAGGACGCAGCCGAGCTGCAGCTCCACCAGGAGCACGTCTGCCGGCTAGAAACCCGGCCCAGGGACATCAACGGCGAAGGCGAGATCACGATCCAGCGCCTCGTCATCAACGCGCTGCGCATGCGGCCTGAGCGCATCGTGGTCGGCGAGTGTCGCAGCGGCGAAGCCCTCGACATGCTGCAGGCGATGAACACCGGCCACGACGGTTCCATGACCACCCTCCACGCCAACAGCCCGCGCGATGCTCTGGCCCGGCTCGAGACGCTGGTCCTGATGGCGGGCGTCGACCTACCCGTCCGCGCGATCCGCCAGCAGGTCGCGAGTGCCATCAACCTGATCGTGCAGCTGAACCGACTTCGCGACGGTTCGCGCAAGGTGACCGCCATCACCGAGCTCGTCGGCATGGAGCAGGACGTGATCACCATGCAGGACATCTTCGTCCTGGAGCAGAAGGGCGCGACCGCTGAAGGAAAGGTCATCGCGGAGTTCAAGCCGACCGGCATCCGCCCGAAGATTCTGGACCGCATTTTCAACCAGGGAATCCCTCTGCCGAAGGAGATCACCTCGCTCTTCCCGCCGCCTCCGGGATACAAGCCCTCGGCCCACTGACGCCGCGTCCGGTCCGGCCGGAGCCGCATATACTCAGGTTGTGAAGGTCGTCCTGCACGACCGTACCAACGGTCTGGGGCAGGAGGTGCGCGAAATGGCGCAGCGCAAGCTGAGCCGCCTCGCGCACCACTTCGGCAAGGTGGCCGACGCTGAGGTGGAGTTCTCTGAGGAGCGCAAGCGCAGCGGCCTTGCGACCACAGTCGTACGGATCAACGTGCACCTCGATGGACGGCGCACACCGGTGCTGTCAGCGCACGAGAGGGGTGCCGACCCGCAGTCCGCGCTGGACCTTGCGCTGGACAAGATCGACCGGCAATTGGTCAAGCACAAGGAGAAGGTCACCACCCGCAAGCAGTCCGTATCGCCGGTCCGCGTGCCGCAGCCGGAGGCCGGGGCTGAGCGCTCCACCGAACCTGAGCGGCTGCGCCTCAAGGTCCGGCCGATGAGCCTCGCGGACGCCATCTCGGAGCTGGAGGCGGACAGCCAGCCGTTCCTCGTCTTCCTGGACGAGGACTCGGGGGAGCTCCAGATCGCGGTGAAGCGGGCCGACGGCTCCGTGGCCGTGATAGAACCGGTGGTCACGTAGGGCCGCGCAGGGAGCCTTCGGATTCGAATTGGCCCCGGCCGGGTAACCTGAAAGGGCACCCACCATGGTCGTACTAACCCGCCTTCTGGACCCAAACGAGCGCGAGGTCAAGCGTCACCTGGCCGTCACCCAGGCGATCAACGCCCTCGAGCCAGAGCTCCAAGAGCTCGACGACGCCGCCCTGTTGGCGAAGTCGGAGGAGCTCAAGGAACGCGCGCGCGAGGGCCACGACCTCGACGAGCTGCTGATCGAGGCTTTCGCCCTCGGCCGTGAGGCCGGCCGCCGGACGATCGGGCTGCGTCATTTCGACGTCCAGCTGGTCGGAGGCATCGTCCTGCACCAGGGCAAGATCGCCGAGATGAAGACGGGCGAAGGCAAGACGCTCGTGGCGAGCCTCGCGCTCTACCTCAACGCCCTGGCGGGCAAGGGCGTGCACCTGGTCACCGTCAACGACTACCTGGCAAGGCGTGACGCCGGATGGATGGCCCCGATCTATCACGCGTTGGGCATGACCGTGGGCATCAACGTGGGCACCGCCGGCACGTTCATCTATGACCCCGAGTATCTCGACGAAACCCATCCGGACTCACGCCTGCAGCACCTGCGTCCGGCGACCAAGAAAGAGGCGTACGCAGCCGACATCACGTACTGCACGAACTCCGAGCTGGCGTTCGACTACCTGCGCGACAACATGGCGCGCGACCTCGAGCAGTGCGCACAGCGCGACTTGAACTACGCGATCGTCGACGAGGTCGACTCGATCCTGGTCGACGAGGCCCGCACGCCGCACATCATCTCGGGCCAGTCCGACGAGTCGACCGAGAAGTACTACCAGTACGCGCGGTGGGCGGCTCGTCTGACCGAGGGCGAGGACTACGACGTCGACCTGAAGCACAAGTCGGCATCGCTCACCGAAATGGGCATCGCCAAGATGGAGCGCTGGACGGGAATCAAGAACATCTACGACCTCGAGAACGTCATCGAGGCGCATCAGATCAACCAGGCCCTCAAGGCGAAGGCGCTCTTCCTGCGCGACCGCGACTACCTCGTCAAAGACGCGGAGGTCGTGATCGTCGACGAGTTCACCGGGCGCACGATGCCGGGCCGGCGGTGGTCCGACGGCCTGCACCAGGCGGTCGAGGCGAAGGAGGGCGTCAAGGTTCAGCAGGAGCAAAAGACGATCGCCACGATCACTGTCCAGAACTACTTTCGCCAGTACGAAAAGCTGGCCGGCATGACCGGTACGGCGATCACGGAGGCGGAGGAGTTTCACAAGATCTACGGCCTCGACGTCGTCGTCATCCCGACCCACCGGCCGATGGTCCGCAACGATGTGCCCGACGTGATCTACAAGTCCGAGAAGTCGAAGTTCGAGGCGGTGATCGACGAGGTCGTCGAGATGAACAAGCAAGGCCGACCGGTGCTGGTCGGCACCGTGTCCGTCGAGAAGTCGGAGCGACTAGCAAAAATGCTCGAGCGTCGCGGGCTCAAGCACAACGTGCTGAACGCGAAGCAGCACGAGCGCGAGGCGGCCGTGGTCGCGGAGGCAGGCCAAGCCGGTGGCGTGACGATCGCCACCAACATGGCCGGCCGCGGCACCGACATCGTTCTCGGTCCTGGCGTAACGGACGTCGGTGGGCTGCACATCATCGGCACGGAGCGCCACGAGAGCCGGCGCATCGACAACCAGCTGCGAGGCCGCGCGGGCCGCCAGGGCGACCCTGGCTCGAGCAAGTTCTTCATCTCGCTCGAGGATGACCTGATGAAGATCTTCGGCCCTGCCGCGGATCGCATCGGCCGCTTGATGGACACGCTAGAGGTGGAGCCCATCGAACACCCGTGGGTCGCGCGCTCGATCGCCAGCGCCCAGAAGAAGGTCGAGGGCATGCACTTCGATGCCCGCAAGCACGTGGTCGAGTACGACGACGTGATGAACAAGCAGCGCCAGATCGTCTACGAGGAGCGGCGCAAGATCCTCGAGGGGGCGGACGCGCGGGAAAACATCCTCGGCTACGTCCGCGAGATCATCGTCAAGGGTGTCGACCAGCACTGCTCGAGCCGCCACCCCGAGAACTGGGACCTGGAAAGCCTGGTCAAGTACCTGTCGGGCTACCTGCCCATCGCGCCGGGCGCTGAGATCCCCGATGAGGCGCTGCAAAAGGGCGCCGAGGGCCTGATCGAGCACCTCCTCGGCGCCGCGTCGGAAGCCTACGACCGGAAGGTCGAAGAGATCGGCGCCGAGGCCATGCCGTTCGTGGAGCGGAGCGTGATGCTGCAGGCCATCGACTACCAGTGGATGGAGTACCTGACCCAGATGGAGCAGTTCCGGGAGGGCATCTCGCTGCGTGCGTACGGACAGCGCGACCCGCTCGTCGAGTACAAGAACGAGGCGTTCGAGATGTTCAACGAGCTGCGCGAGCGGATCCAGGGCTCGATCGTCTCCGGGATTTTCCGCGTCCAGCTGACGCGAAACGCTCCGCCCCCTCAGCCCCAGCCGCTGGTGCGACAGGTCACGGAGAGCGGTCCCGCCGAGGTCGACGGGTCGAATGGGGCGGCCGGGGCGGGTGGGAAGCCGAAGGCCCAGCAGCGACGGGGTGTGCCTGTGGCGGCGGGCGCAGCGGCGGCTGTGCCGGCGGGCGCGGCCGCTAAACTCGGGCGCAACGACCCGTGCTGGTGCGGGTCAGGCAAGAAGTACAAGAGGTGCCACGGTAAGTAATGGACGCTGATCTGAGCCCCAAAGAGCTACTGAACCGGATCCTGCAGCTCCAGGAGCACCTTTGACCTACCGGCGAAAGCAAAGCGGGCTGCCGAGCTAGACGTCCTTCTGACGCAGCAGGGCGTCTGGGACGACCCCAAGGGCGCTGGTCGGATGGCCCGCGAGGCCGCCGACTACCGGGCCACGATCGCAACCTGGGATCGCCTCGAGAAGCGCGCCCGGGACCTGGTTGAGCTGGATCAGCTCGCGGCGGGCGACCCAGAACTGGAAAAACAGGTCGCGGAGGAGCGCGCCTCGATCGAGCGCGAGCTGCGGGCGCATGAGCTCGACCTCCTGTTCACGGACCCGTACGCCAACCACAACGCGGTGATCACGATCTCCGTCGGCCAGGGTGGCATCGAGGCGCAGTACTGGGTTGAGATGCTGATGCGCATGTATACCAAGTGGGCTGAACGGAGGGGGTTCGAGGTCGAGATCGTGGACGAGTCACGCGGCGAAGAGGCGGGGTTGAAGAGCGCCACGTTCATCGTGCGCGGGCCGCGCGCCTACGGGCTCCTGCGCTCAGAGCACGGCGTACACCGCCTGGTGCGCATCTCGCCGTTCGACCAGAATCATCGACGCCACACCTCCTTCGCGCTCGTCGAGGTGATGCCAGAGCTCGAGGACGCCGACGCGAGCGCCGTCGTGATCAACCCGCAGGACATCCGGGTCGACACCTACCGGTCGACCGGTGCGGGAGGCCAGCATGTCAACAAGACGGACTCGGCCGTCCGGATCACGCACCTGCCCACCGGAATCGTCGTCACCTGCCAGAACGAGCGGTCGCAGATGAAGAACCGCGAGATGGCGATGAAGGTCCTCAAGGCGCGGCTGTTCCAGCGCCAGCAGCAGGAAGCTGCCGAGCACCTGGACCAGATCCGGGGCCAGGTCATGCCGGCCGAGTTCGGCTCCCAGATCCGGAATTACGTCCTGCAGCCGTACACGCTGGTCAAAGACGTCCGGACCGGCCTGGAGGTCGGGAACGCGCCGGCGGTGCTGGACGGCGAGATCGACCCGTTCATCGAGGCCTGGCTGCGCTGGCGCTTGAGCCAAAACGCACCAGTCGCGCAACCTTCCTAACCCGCGTCCGTTAAACCTGTGTTTGACACGCTGGGTAGGGGTTGGAGCCGCCGGGGGCATGGGGTATACTGCCCGCGACCTAGCCATTCGCGCCCTCAGGCGCGTAACGCCACAGCAAGAGATACAGCTAATGGTTTTAACACCGGATTTCGACACTCGGCCGGTCATCACCTTCCAGCACGTCTTCAAGACGTACCCGACGGGCACCCAGGCCCTTCGCGACATCAATCTCGAGGTGCCTCAGGGGGACTTCCTCTTCCTCGTAGGTCCTTCGGGCGCGGGCAAGTCGACCCTCGTCCGCCTTCTGATCCGGGAGGAGAAGCCCACCCGGGGCAAGATCTTCGTCGACGGGATCGAGCTTGGGCGAATGAAGCGGCGCAGGCTCCCTTTCTACCGCCGCAAGGTCGGGCTCGTGTTCCAGGACTTCAAGCTGCTGCCCAACCTCACCGTCTACGAGAACATCGCGTTCGCGCTGCGAGTGCTGGGTGAGCCTGACCACCACGTGAGGTCGCGCGTGGCCGAGGCCCTCGACACCGTGAGCCTTTCGGGCAAGGAGCACACCTACCCGGCGAACCTGTCCGGCGGCGAGCAGCAGCGGGTCGCCATCGCCCGCGCGCTGGTCCACGCGCCGCGTTTCATCATCGCCGACGAGCCCACCGGCAACCTCGACCCCGCGACCGCGTGGGAGATCATGCAGCTCTTCCTCCGCATCAACGCCCGCGGGGCCACCGTCGTGATGGCGACCCACAACAGAGAGATCGTCGACCTGCTGCGCCGCCGCGTCGTCGCCATCGACGCGGGACAGGTTGCCCGGGACGACCGTTCAGGCAGGTACCACGATGATGTTGCGCAATCTCAAGTTCGCGCTTAACAGCGCCTGGCAGAGCTTCTGGCGGAACCTGGCCGTGAGCCTGGCCGCGGTGCTGTCGATCACGCTCATCCTGATCCTGGCCGGGATCAACCTGCTGGTGGGACATGCGTTCTCGCAGGTGCTCGACGGCTTTCGGGTCAAGGTCAGCGAGATCTCGATCAACGTCGCAGATGACACGCCTCTGCAAACCACCTATGAGTTTCAGCAGCAGCTGGCGGCCGATCCGAGGGTGATCAGCGTGCAGTTCGTCACCAAGGACGAGGCGCTGGCGCGGTTCAAGGCCGATCCGCAGAACTTCGTGCTGGCGCAGCAGATCTCGGGCAATCCGCTCGACGCCAAGCTCGACGTGCAGGTAAAAAGCCTCGATGACGTCGCCGCCATCGACGCGCTGGGCCGGCACTGGTCGGGTGTCGATCCCACGGACCCGACCAACTACCAGGGCGATTTCGTGAGCCGGATGCTCTCGCTCTCTTCATGGCTGAACCTCGCCGGCATCGCGCTGATGCTGATCCTGGTCATCGTCTCAGTCGTGATCGTCATGAACACGATCCGGACGGCGGTCTACCACCGCCGCAAAGAGATCGAGGTGATGAAGCTGGTCGGCGCGACGGAGTGGTTCGTGCGAGGGCCGTTCGTCCTCGAAGGCGTCATGACCGGCCTGATAGCCGCGGCGATAGCCCTGGCGTTGCTCGTCGTCGCGTACGAGCCCGCCGTCGCTCGGTTCAAGTCGGACATTGCATTCATTCCGCTGTCCTATGACCCGGCCTTCATCTCGAGCCTGGCTCGTGACCTGCTTCTCGGAGGCGCCATGCTCGGCGCGCTGGGCAGCTACATCGGCGTCCGCCGCTACGTGAGGGTGTAGAAGACTTTGAAAGCGCGCCTGGCGGCCGCCGCCGTGATCGCGAGCATTCTGGCCCTCCCGATGTCGGTGAAGCCGGCGTCCGCGATCTACTGCTACCCCGGCGACCCGCCGGCCGTCTACCAGGCCTGCCTCGCGTACAACGCTGGGATCGGTCAGCAGGTCATCAACCAGAACCAGCTCGATAGCATCCAGGGGCAGATCACCGACGCGCAGGCGCAGATCTACGCGATCGACACGCTCATCAGCAAGCTCGGCAGCCAGATCACAGCGCAGAAGGCTCTGATCGCACAGACACAGGCCGCGATCGACGACCTGAACCGGCGGATCCGCTTCAGCGAGGCCGAGCTCATCAGGCAGAAGGCGCACGTGACGGTCAGAGAACAGTTGCTCAACGCGCGCCTTCGCTACATCGATTCCCACGGGGCCGTGAACTATCTCCAGCTGGTTTTGACCGCTAGCAACTTCAACCAGCTGATGAATCGCATGGTGGGCGCGCAGCAGGTCACCTCCTCCGACAGGCGGCTCCTCGAGAATCTCGCGCTCGAGCGGGCCTCGCTCGTGCAGGCCAACGCGGACCTCAATGTGCAGATGAACCAGGTCGCCGCCCTGCTGCAGCAGCAGCAGGCGCAGGAGGCCGACCTCGAGAAGAACGTGGCGACCGAGCGGGCCGCGGTGATCGTTGAGCAGCAGCTCGAGGTCAAGCTAGCCGACGAGTACAACAAGGTTCAGGCCGAGCGCGCCGCGATCGATGCCCAGGTGGCGAAGCTCGCGCAGCAGTACGCCGCCGCGGCAGAGAAGGCCGGCGGCGGCTCGGGCGTATTCGAGTGGCCGGAACCCTCGTGCGGGTTCGGGTGCATCTCCCAGAGGTTCGGCTGCTCGAGCTTCTACCTCGAGGTGTACGACCCCAACTGCCCATGGCCGCACAAGATCCACACGGGCCTCGACATCGCGGGGCCTTACGGCACCAGCATCGTCGCGGCCGACACGGGAGTCGCGTACCTGTACCCCGGCAGCATCGGGTACGGAAACCTGTTGGTGGTCATCCACGGCAACGGCTACGAGACCTATTACGGACACCTCGCGGGCTACGCACCCGGGCTCAGCTCGGGTCAGGTCGTGCCCCGCGGCACGACGGTTGCGTTTGAGGGCTCGACGGGATGGTCGACCGGGCCCCACGTGCACTTCGAGATCCGCGTGTATGGCGTGTACAAGGACCCGTGCATCTGGCTCGGCTGCTAGCCGCACGCCATTCTTTCGCTAGTCTGCTGAGATGAATCGCCGCGCCGCCCTGCGGGGTGGCGCCACCGCCCTGTTGCTCATCGTCGGTTTTGTCGCGGGCATCTACGTCGACCAGGCGTACCCGGAATGGGTTCCGTACATCGGGCATCGCAACGTCGCGTCTGTCGACCTGAGCCCGGTGCAGGAGGCCACGCGCCTGATCCAGGCGGACTACGTGGACACGAACCTGGATACCAGCAAGCTCTCGCACGGGACGGTGCAGGGGCTCGTGAGCAGCCTGGGCGATCCCTACTCGGCGTACTTCGACCCTGAGCAGTACAAGAAGCTGCTGCAGAACTACCAGGGCCGCTACACCGGCATCGGGATCTATCTCAGCTTCAGCAGCACGAACTACCCCGTGATCACCGGGACCGTGCCCGGCTCGCCGGCTGCGACCGCGGGGCTGCAGGCTGGGGACCAGATCGTCAAGGTGGGGGACAAGGACGCCAAGGGCATCACCGGGGACCAGGCGACCGCGCTGATCCAGGGTCCCGAGGGGACCAAGGTGACGCTGACGATCTCACGCGCGGGTGAGATCAAGACGTTCACCATGACCCGCGCCGAGATCCAGGTGCCCACCGTGCGGTCGGCCATGGTTGGGAACCGCATCCTGTATGTCCGGATCTATCAGTTCGGGTCGCTGACCTCGACGGAGTTCGCAGCGGCTTTGAAGAGCGGGCTGCCGGGGAGCGTGGGCGTCGTGCTGGACTTGCGCGGGGATCCTGGCGGCTTCGTCTCCGCCGCGGACGACGTGATCACCCAATTCGTGTCGAGCGGCGAGACCTTCGAGACGCACGGCCGCAACGGGATCGACCGTCACCAGGTCGGTTCGAATCATGCGGCGCCGAGCGAGCCCCTGGTCGTGCTGGTCGACGCCAGCAGCGCGTCGGCCTCCGAGATCGTGGCCGGCTCGCTGCAGGTCCACCAAAGGGCGCGCCTGGTCGGGACAAAGACGTTCGGCAAGGGTTCGGTGCAGCAGGATTTCAAGCTCAAGGACGGTTCGGACCTGCACCTCACCGTCGAAAGGTGGTACCTGCCGAACGGCCAGACGATCGACAAGAAGGGCCTGACACCGGATGTCGTGGTGACCCTCGCGAGCCCCGCCGACGAATACGACGTCGCCCAGCCGTCGCTCGGCTATGGCAAAGACACGCAGCTCAACGCGGCCTTGGGTCTGCTGTCGGGTGGGTAGACTGGCTAGCGCGATTTCGCCGGGCGGTTAGCTCAGCTGGCTAGAGCGCCTCGCTTACACCGAGGAGGTCGTTGGTTCAAGTCCATCACCGCCCACACTCACTACCAGCGCATAATCCGCGTCACTGTGCCCTTGGATGCCCAAGGCAGGACCATATCGGATGACGGCCAATGGTTCTGGGATGGCCAGCAATGGCTCCCGGTCCAGCGCCCAATACCGGGCAGCCCACAGTGGCTCGCAGCCCCTCGCTCAATCCAGGAAAGGCAGGCTCATCTGGAAGCTCAGGTGCGGGACATGACTGGCATGGGATACATAGTCACTTCACGCACCGAGAGCCAGGTACACATGACTCGGACCAAGACCTTCTCCGCTCTGTGGGCGATTCTTTGGTTCCTACTCTGTGGCGTTGGGGTGCTGGTCTACATCTTCTATTGGATGGGGAAGAAGGACGAGGTCGTAACGCTCTGGCGACTTGAGGCCTGACCAACCACCCCATCACCTGCTTCGGTTTCGCCATCAGACGTTCGCATCAGAAGTTCGAGCCGACGAGGATCGATCCCCACCGGATGGAAGCCGCCGGCGCCGGCGTCATACGGTTTGCCATCATCGAGGGCGACAATCCATAACCGCGCAATCCAGCGGACGGGGTCGAGCTTAGAGGCGGCCTACCGCCGTGCGCGCCAGCACCTCGATGGCTCTCGAGTCGGCCGCCGGGCTCATGACGATCATGATCACGGCGTTTGCCTTGAAGACGAAGATCGCGATGCCGTTGCCGCTGGCGCTGGCGCTGGTCGCGGTGTACTCGAACGCTTTGTCACCGATGCCGTTCACAGCCCTGGCGTTGGACACTCCATATTGGCCGTTGAGAATCGCAGCCATCTGGTCGGGCGATATGTTGTCGGCGGTCGTGGTGTCCGGGTATGCCTGGGCGAAGACGAAAACTGAGGCCTGGCTGTCTTGGCTTCCGTAAATGCAGGCGCCCGGTATTGAGGCTCCGCTCGCGGCGGCGAGGTTCGTAACCGTTGTGTTGACCGCGGCCGAAGCCTCCGCGGCGGTCACGAGCTTGCAGGCATCGACGCTGGCGATCTGCGCTGCCTTGGTCGGTGTGGGCGATGCCTTCGATGAGCTGGACGACGGGTTGGAGGAGCCGCCGCATCCGGTGGCAAGCAGGGCCGCGGCGACGACCGCCAGGCCGCCGATCCGCAGTTTGCGACGAGGACTCGGGTAACGGAGGCCTGATGCGGTGCTCATCTTGGGCACCGTAGTTTCGCAATGGGTCGATTGCAAGTCAAGCCGTTAAGGCGGATTCGGGTCCGCCGATAGAATTAGCCGCCGTGCCGAGGTAGCTCAGCTTGGTAGAGCACTTGACTGAAAATCAAGGTGTCGCCAGTTCAAATCTGGCCCTCGGCACCAAAGCCGGCCCAGCCCTAGACAGCCAGGACCTGCCGTGTTAGCTTCTCGCCCACCG
>Ga0209220_1000093_pt1 | contig 43096 bp, 43 predicted proteins | sample BlaSpr_A8_OM3_M3_FD_187984 | JGI IMG/M metagenome (GOLD analysis project Ga0209220, IMG submission 187984) | Forest soil microbial communities from Thunder Bay, Ontario, Canada - Black Spruce, Ontario site 2_A8_OM3_M3 (SPAdes) (version 2) | ecosystem: Environmental > Terrestrial > Soil > Boreal... | reverse complement strand
TGGACGATCTGCGCGCGAGCGGCGATTCGTGCGGCGCGCGCGTGAACGTCGTCGCCGAGAACGTGCCGGTCGGCTGGGGCGAGCCGGTGTACGGGCGCCTCGACGCCGACATCGCCTGGGCCATGATGTCGATCAATGCCGTCAAAGGCGTGGAAATAGGCGCAGGCTTCGATTCCATCACCCAGAAGGGAAGCGAGCACGGCGACGAGATGACGCCGCAAGGCTTTGTTTCCAACAACAATGGCGGCGTGCTGGGCGGCATCTCGACCGGGCAGGACGTCACCGTGTCGCTCGCCCTGAAGCCGACCTCGAGCATCCGGCTGCCGCGGCGGACCATCAATACCCGCGGCGAGGCGGTGACTATCGAGACCACGGGACGGCACGATCCCTGCGTGGGAATCCGTGCAACGCCGATCGCCGAAGCCATGCTGGCTTGTATCCTGATGGATCACGCGCTGCGCCATCGCGCGCAATGCGCCGACGTCACGCCGCCCACCAAGCTAGAAAAGCCTAGGAAAATCAATTAGAGTATGGCTATAAAACTCGCTATAAAACCTCCAAGAGAGAACAATATGAGCAACAAAGGGCAGTTGCTACAAGACCCGTTTCTGAACACGCTCCGCAAGGAGCACGTACCGGTGTCGATCTACCTGGTGAACGGGATCAAGCTGCAGGGGCAGATCGAGTCGTTCGATCAGTACGTGGTGCTGCTGCGCAACTCGGTGACGCAAATGGTGTACAAGCACGCTATTTCCACGGTCGTGCCGTCGCGCCCGATCAATCTCGGCGCCGAGAAGGAACAACCCGCCTGACGCTCGGGCTTCTTCACTTTTGCTAGACCGCCCCGCCGCAGCCGCAGATCCGCAGGCGGCCATCCTCGTTTGCCTGGACTTCGGCGACCCCGGATACGAAGAGGGCGCCGAGGAGGTCGTGCGCCTGGTGCAAAGCGCCGGCGTGACGCGCCACCAGCTCGTGCGCGGCGGCCGCAGCCGGCCCGATCCGAAGTTCTACGCCGGCACGGGAAAGGTGGCCGAGATCGCGCGCGCGGCCGCCGAACTGAATGCCGCAACCGTCGTGTTCAACCACGAGCTGTCGCCGGCGCAGGAACGCAATCTGGAAAAGGCACTGCAGCGCCGGGTCATCGACCGCACCGAGCTGATCCTGGAGATCTTCGCGCAGCGCGCCCAGACCACCGAAGGCAAGCTGCAGGTGGAGCTCGCGCAGTTGGAGCACCTGTCCACGCGCCTGGTGCGGGGATGGACGCACCTCGAGCGCCAGCGTGGCGGCCTGGGCAAGACTGGCGGTCCGGGTGAAAAGCAGCTCGAACTCGACCGGCGCTACATTGCGCGCCGCGTGCGGGTCCTGAAGGAAAAACTGGAAGGCTTGCAGAACCGCAGGCAAGTGCAGAGGCGCGCCCGCGTGCGCGGCGACGTGCTCTCGGTTTCGATCGTTGGCTACACCAACGCCGGCAAGTCGACGCTGTTCAATGCGCTCGCGCACGCCAAGGCCTACGAGGCGGATCAGCTGTTCGCGACCCTCGACACCACCACGCGGCGCATCTGGCTGCCCCAGACGGGAAGCGTAGTCATTTCCGACACCGTCGGCTTCATCCGCAACCTGCCGCACGGCCTGGTCGCCGCATTCCGCGCCACGCTGGAGGAAACCGTGCGCGCCGACTTGCTGCTGCACATGGTGGACGCGGCCTCCCCGGCGCGCACCGAGCAGGCGGCGGAGGTGGACAAAGTGCTGCGCGAGATCGACGCCGACGCGGTGCCGCAGATCGCGGTCTGGAACAAGATCGATTGCGCGCATCTGGAGCCGGCAGTCGAGCGCGACCAGTATGATAAGATTTCCCGCGTTCTCGTGAGCGCGCGCACCCGCGCAGGATTGGAGGGGTTGCGCGGCGCCATCGCCGAGTTCGCGCGCGACCGAGCAGCGGCGCGCGGCGCGGCGCCTTCCGAACCGCTGTCTCACCACACGCACTAGCTGGCCGTCCATGTCATTGAACGACCCTAATTGGGGGCGCGGCGGTTCCCGCGGCCCGCAGGGCCCGGGCGGCGGCAATCAGGGTCCGCCCGACCTGGACGAGCTCTGGCGCAACTTCAACCGCAGGCTGAACGAGTTGTTCGGACGTCGTCGGCGCGGTGGCGCCGACGAGCCCCCTACGCCGCCCTCCTCGTGGCGCTTCGGCGGCGGCGCCGGCGTGCTGGTGGCGCTGGTGCTCGCAGTGTGGCTCGCGAGCGGGTTCTACATCGTCGTCGAGGGCCAGCGCGGAGTCGTCCTCACCTTCGGCAGCTTTTCGCAGGAGACCAACGCGGGCCTGCGCTGGCGCCTGCCCTGGCCCATCCAGTCGCACGAGATCGTCAACCTGCAGCAGGTGCGCACGCTCGAGATCGGATACCGCAACAACGTGCGCACCAAGGTGCTGAAGGAAGCGCTGATGCTCACCGACGACGAGAACATCGTCGACCTGCAGTTCGCGGTGCAATACGTCGTCAAGGACGCGCGCGACTTCATCTTCAACGTGCGCCGCCCCGACGAGTCGGCGATGCAGATCGCCGAGACCGCGATGCGCGAGGTGATCGGCAAGAACCGCATGGACGCGATCCTGTACGAGACGCAGGTCGACATCGCCAACAAGACGCGCGACCTGATGCAGGTGATCCACGACCGCTACGGCACCGGCATCCAGATCAGCGCTGTCACCGTCCAGAACGCGCAGCCGCCCGAGCAGGTGCAGGCGGCGTTCGACGACGCGGTGAAGGCCGGCCAGGACCGCGAGCGCCAGAAGAACGAAGGCCAGGCGTACGCGAACGACGTCATCCCGCGCTCGCGCGGAGCGGCGTCCCGGCTGCTGCAGGAGGCTGACGGATACAAGCAGCGCGTCATCGCCAACGCCGAGGGCGAGGCGTCGCGCTTCAAGCAGGTGCTCGCCGAGTACTCCAAGGCGCCCGCGGTGACGCGCGAGCGCATCTACATCGAGACGATGCAGCAGATCCTCGCCTCGACCAGCAAGGTGATGATGGACTTCCGCGGCGCCGGCAATCTGCTGTACCTGCCGCTCGACAAGCTGATGCAGCAAGGCGGCGCGGCCGCGCTGTCGGAGTCGCAAGCCTCGCAGCGCAATGCGCCGGAGCCCGCACCGCCGGAGGCGGGACCGCGCAACCGCGAGACGCTCAGGAACCGCGAGCGGGGAGAGCGCTGATGAGAGCCCTGGGCCCCATCGCCGCCGTCCTCGTCGTCATCGCGCTCCTCGCCTCGAGCGCGATGTACACGGTCGACCAGCGCCAGAACGCGATCGTCTTCCAGCTCGGCGAGGTGAAGGAAGTGGTGAAGGAGCCCGGCCTGCACTTCAAGTGGCCGCTGCTGCAGAACGTGCGCCTGTTCGACATGCGCATCCTTACCTTCGACGACGCGGAGCCGCTGCGCTTCCTGACGCAGGGCAACAAGCCGGTGCTGGTCGATTCCTTCGTGAAATGGCGCGTCGCCGACGTGCGGCAGTACTACGTCAGCGTGCAGGGCGACGAGTTCCGCGCCCAGACGCGGATCAAGCAGACCGTCGCCGGCAGCCTGCGCGACGAGTTCGGCCTGCGCACGGTCCACGACGTGGTCTCCGGCGAGCGCGATCACATCATGAACAGCGTGCGCGAGAAGGTCGACCAGGATCTCAGGCGCATCGGCGTCGGCATCATCGACGTGCGCCTGAAGCGCGTCGACCTGCCGCCGGACGTGAGCGAGTCGGTCTACCGCCGCATGGAGGCGGAGCGCAAGCGCATCGCCAACGAGCTGCGCTCGACCGGCGCTGCCGAGGCCGAGCGCATCCGCGCCGACGCCGAGCGCCAGCGCGAGGTGATTCTCGCCGAGGCCTACCGGGACGCGCAGCGCGTGCGCGGCGAGGGCGACGCCAGGGCGGCCAACATCTACGCTGCGGCGTTCTCGCAGAACCCCGAGTTCTTCTCGTTCTATCGCAGCATGGAAGCCTACCGCTCGACCTTCCGCGGCAGGAACGACCTGATGCTGCTCGAGCCGAACTCGGACTTCTTCCGCTACCTCAAGGACGCTTTCGGCCGCCAGTCCACCAGAAAATGAGCGATGGGCACCACCTTTCTCATGGCGCTCGCGCTGATGCTCATCCTGGAGGGCGTGCTGCCGTTCATCGCGCCTAATCTCTGGCGCGAAACGTTTCGCCGCATCACGCAGATGACCGACGGGCAGCTCCGCTTCATCGGGCTGAGCTCGATGCTCGTCGGGCTGCTCCTCCTGCTCTGGGCAAGAAGTTGATGCGCTGGCTGCTTCCAGAGTACATCGAGGATATTCTTCCGGCAGAAGCATCGCGCATCGAGCAGCTGAGAAGGAAGATCCTGGATCTGTTCTTCAAGCATGACTACGAGCTGGTGATGCCGCCGCTGCTCGAGTACATGGATTCGCTGCTCACGGGCACCGGTCACGACCTGGAGCTGCGCACCTTCAAGGTGGTCGACCAGCTCTCGGGCAGGATGATGGGCCTGCGCGCCGACATCACGCCGCAAGTGGCCCGCATCGACGCGCACCTGCTCAACCGCAAGGGCGTGACGCGGCTGTGCTATTGCGGCAGTGTGCTGCACACGCGGCCGGCAAGCCCGGGCGCGACGCGCGAACCGATCCAGATCGGCGCCGAGCTCTTCGGCGATGCCGGAGTCGAGGGCGATCTCGAGATCCTGCGGCTGCTGTGCGACGCGCTTGGCGTGGCCAAGGTGCGCAACGCGCGCATCGCCATCGGCCACGTCGCGGTATTCCGCTCGCTTGCGCACGCGGCCGAGGCCGCGCCCGAGCTCGAGGCGCAGCTTTTCGAAGCGCTGCAGAAAAAGGACGTTCCTTCATTGAGGGAGCTCACCAGGAAATTGAACCCGCGCACGCGCGAGGCTTTGATGCTGCTGCCGCAGCTGTACGGCGGAGCCGAGGTTCTCGACGTGGCCGGGAAGAAACTGCCGAAAATTGCCGAGCTCACCCGGGCGCTCGCGACGCTGAAGAAGCTCGTCAAGGCGTGCAAGCTGCCGGTGAGCCTCGATCTCGCGGAGTTGCGCGGCTATCACTACCATTCGGGCGTGGTGTTCGACGCCTATTGCGATGCAGTCGCCGGTGCTGTCGCTCGCGGCGGCCGTTACGACGAGGTTGGCAAGGCATTCGGGCGCGCGCGGCCCGCTACCGGGTTTTCCATCGATTTGCGAAGCCTTGCCGGCGCAAGGCCATGAGCGCGCGCAACGTCGTGGTGATCGGCACGCAGTGGGGCGACGAGGGCAAGGGCAAGATCGTCGACTGGCTCACCGACCGCGCGCAGGGCGTGGTGCGCTTCCAGGGCGGGCACAACGCCGGGCATACGCTGGTCATCGCCGGCAAGAAGACCGTGCTGCACCTGATCCCGTCGGGCATCCTGCGCGGCAGCGTGCATTGCTACATCGGCAACGGCGTCGTGCTCTCGCCGCAGGCGCTGGTGCAGGAGATGGACGAGCTCGAGAGCGCAGGCGTAGAGGTGGCGAAGCGGCTCAGCATCTCGGAGGCCTGCCCGCTGATCCTCGCCTACCACGGCGCGCTCGACCAGGCGCGCGAAGCCGCGCAGGGCGCCAACAAGATCGGCACCACCGGACGCGGCATCGGCCCGGCGTATGAGGACAAAGTGGCGCGGCGCGCGATCCGGCTGCAGGACCTGTTCAAGCCGGTGCGCTTCGCCGAGAAGCTGCAAGGGGTGCTCGACTTCCACAATTTCGTTCTCAAGAACTACTTCCACCAGCCCGAGGTGAGTTACAACCAGGTGATGGAAGAAACTCTCGCGCTCGCGCCGCGCCTGGCGTCGCTGGTGGCAGACGTGCCGCGCGCGCTGTATGACGCAAACCGCGCCGGCAAGAACCTGCTGTTCGAGGGCGCGCAAGGCAGCCTGCTCGACATCGACCACGGCACTTACCCGTTCGTCACCTCGTCGAACTGCGTCGCAGGCGCCGCGGCGGCAGGCGCCGGCATCGGGCCGCATCACCTGCATTACGTGCTCGGCATCACCAAGGCGTACACCACGCGCGTCGGCGGCGGGCCGTTCCCCACCGAGCTCTCCGACGGCGTCGGCGAGCTGCTGCGCCAGCGCGGCCATGAGTTCGGTGCGACGACCGGGCGGCCGCGCCGTACCGGCTGGTTCGACGCTGCCGCGCTCAAGCGCTCGATCCAGATCAACAGCGTGTCCGGTCTTTGCATCACCAAGCTCGACGTGCTCGACGGCGTCGAGGCAGTGAAGATCTGCGTCGGCTACGAGGTCGAGGGACGCATGAGCGACATCCTGCCGGTCGGGGCCGAGGAGCTCGAGCGCTGCGTGCCGGTGTACGAGGAGCTGCCGGGCTGGATGGCGAGCACCGTCGGCGTCAAGACCTACAAGGGGCTGCCCAAAGCCGCGCGCAACTACCTGCAGAGGATCGAGGAGCTCTGCGCGGTGCCGGTCGACCTGATCTCGACCGGCGCCGAGCGCGACGAGACGATCGCCATGCGCCACCCCTTCGACCCGGCCTGAGGGCTTTCTGCTAGACTGACCAGTCTAGTCTAGTCCCGGGCCTCCAATGCCAGCAGAAAATCGCGCGCGCGTGCTGCGCGCGGCGAGCGAGTCCTTCCTCCGCCACGGCTACCACACCAGCGTGGACGAGATCGCGCGCCGCGCCGGAGTCGCCAAGCAGACGCTGTACCACCATTTTCCGAGCAAGGACGAGCTCTTCAAGGAGGTCGCCTGCGACCTCGCCAAGCGCATCCTGGTGGGGCTCGAGGCTGACCCGGCCGACCTGCGCGAGGGCCTCATGCGCTTCAGCCTCGCCTATCGCAGACGGGTGCTGTGCCCCGAGGGGCTGGCGATGTTCCGCACGCTGACCGCGGAAGTGCCGCGCTTCAAGGGGTTGGCCAAGGCGATCTACGCCGGCGGCGCCGGCGAGATGGTGCGCCGCCTCTCCGCCTACCTGCGCAAGGCGATGAGCGCGGGCATTCTGCGGCGCGGCGACCCGGTGTTCGCCGCCGAGTTGCTTCTCAGCATGCTTGCCGGACAGGAGCGGGTGCGGCGCCTCTACGGCATCGCCAACGGCGCCGAGGCCGAGGCGCCGCGCGTCGGACGCATCGTCGATTGCTTTCTGCGCGCTTTTGGCGCGGGAGAACGCTCATGACCCGGGCTTTGTGCGTCATTTCATTGTTCTTCTTCCTTTCCGGCTGCACGCAAGGCGATGCGCAACAATCCGCTGCCGCGCCGCAAGCTGTCCCGGTGAGCGCGGTGGAGCTCGCGCCCAAGGCGGTGCCGATCGTCTTCGAAGCGGTGGCCCGCACCGAGGGCTCGAAGGAAGTGCAAGTCCGGGCGCGCGTGTCCGGGATCCTCGAGCGGCAGCTCTACACGGAGGGTGATGCGGTCAAGGCAGGCGCGCGGCTGTTCCTCATCGACCGCGCGCCGCTCGAGATCGACTTGCAGCAGGCGCGCGCCGCGGCTGCGCAGGAGCGCGCGCGCGAGGAGCAGGCGCAGCAGGACCTCGAGCGCCTGAAGGGCCTCGCCGACCGCCGCGCGATCAGCCAGAGGGAAGCCGACCAGGCGGCCACCGGCCTCAAGCAGGCGGCGGCCGCGGTGCAGCTCGCCCAGGCGCGCGTGCGCCAGGCCGAGCTCAATCTGTCCTACGCTTCGGTGAGCGCGCCGATCGGCGGCATCACCGGCCGCGCGCAGCAGTCGATCGGCAGCCTGGTGGCGCCCGGCGCCGAATCGGGCCTGCTCACCACCCTCACGCAAGCCGACCCGATCTGGGTGCGCTTCGCGCTCTCCGAGGCCGAGTATGCGCGACTGCGCGGTTTCGGCGTCAAGAACACCGAAATCAAGGTCGAGCTGCAGGACGGCAGCGCTTACCCCGAGCCGGGCAGGCTGAATTTCTCCAGCTCGACTGTCGATCCGAGCCTGGGCACGGTGCAGATGCGCGCCGAGCTGCCCAATCCGAAGCTGCAGCTGCTGCCCGGGCAGTACGTGCGCGTGCAGGTGGTCGCCGGAACGCAGCAGGCGCTGGTCGTGCCGCAGAGCGCGGTGATGCAGGACCAAGGCGGGCGCTTCGTCTGGATCGTCGGCGCCGAAGGCAAGGCGGCGCAGCGCCAGATCAAGGTCGGCAACTGGGTCGGCGACGAATGGGTGGTGCTCGACGGCCTGAAGCCCGGCGACACGGTGATCGTCGATAACCTCCTGCGGCTGCGGCCCGGCACGCCGGTCAAGCTGCAGGGGAAGGGTTAATAGGAAGAGACCTTAGAGGTAGGAACAGACCTTAGAGGCAGCCATGTCGCGCTTCTTCATCCATCGGCCGGTTTTCGCCGGCGTCATCGCCATCGTCATCGTGCTGGCGGGCCTGGTCGCCTCCAAGCTCCTCGCCGTCGCGCAATACCCCGAGATCGCGCCGCCTACGGTTCTCATCACGACAACGTACCCCGGCGCCAGCGCCGAGACGCTGGCGAAGACGGTCGCCGCGCCGATCGAGGAGCAGCTCTCCGGCGTCGAGCGGCTGAGCTACTTCAGCTCGTCGTCGTCCTCCAACGGCTCGCTCAGTATCACGGTGACCTTCGAGCCCGGCACCAACGTCGACCAGGCGGTCTTTAACGTCAACAACCGCGTGCAGATCGCGCTGCCGCGGCTGCCCGACGAAGTACGCAGAAACGGCGTCATCGTGCAGAAGCGCTCGTTCGACATCCTGCTGGTGGTGTCGCTCATCTCGCCGACCAACCAGCGCGACACGCTGTTTCTATCCAACTTCGCCTCGCTCAACGTAGTGGACGAGCTCAAGCGCCTGCCGGGCCTCGCCGACGTCACCATCTTCGGCGCCCGCGACTATTCGATGCGCGTCTGGCTGCAGCCCGACAAAATGGCCCGCCTCGGCGTTACGCCCTCGGACGTGGCCGCCGCCTTGCGCGGGCAGAACGCCCAATACGCTGCCGGCAAGATCGGCGCCGAGCCGGCGCCGCCGGGGCAGACTATCGTCTACACCGTCACCGCGACGGGGCGCCTGGTCGACCCCGAGCAGTTCGGCGAGATCGTGGTGCGCGCGGGCGGCCCGAACGGGGTGCTGCGGCTGAAGGACATGGCGCGCATCGAGCTGGGGGCGCTCAACTACGATACCTATAACACGCTCGACGGCAAGCAGACGATCGGCATGGCGACCTATCTGCAGCCGGGCGCCAATGCACTCGAGGTGGCGCAGCTGGTGCGCAACCGCATGGCGGAGCTCAAGACCGCGTTCCCCGAGGGCGTCGACTACACCATCCCGTTCGACACCACGCGCTTCGTCGACGCCTCGATCAAGGAGGTCACGATCACGATTTTCGAGGCGGCGGCTCTGGTGCTCGGCGTGGTGTTCCTGTTCCTGCAGACCTGGCGCGCGACGCTGATCCCGATGATCGCGGTGCCGGTGTCGCTGATCGGCGCCTTCGCCGGCCTGTGGCTGGCGGGATTCTCGATCAACACGCTGACGCTGTTCGCGCTGGTGCTCGCCATCGGCATCGTGGTGGACGACGCCATCGTGGTGCTGGAGAACGTCGAGCGCCTGATGCGCGAGCAGAGCATGCCGCCGTTCGAGGCGGCGCTCGAGGCGATGCGCGAGGTGTCGGGGGCGGTGATCGCCATCGTGCTGGTGCTGTGCGCGGTGTTCGTGCCGGTGGCTTTCCTCGGCGGCATCGCCGGCCAGCTCTACCGGCAGTTCGCGGTCACGCTGACCGTCGCGGTGTTGATCTCGGGTTTCATGGCGTTGACGCTGACCCCGGCGCTGTGCGCCCTCCTGATGAAGAAGGGCGACCACCACTCGCGCGTGTTCGAGCCGTTCAACCGCGGCTTCGCCTGGGTGACCCGCAGGTTCCTCGACATGGTCGAGGCTGCGCTCAAGCACCGCGTGGTGTCGGTCCTCGCCTTCCTCGGCGTGGTGGGCCTCGCGGCGGGCCTGTTCCTGCGCGTGCCGGGAAGCTTCGTGCCGCCCGAGGACCAGGGCTATCTGTTCGCGACCGTGCAGCTGCCTGACGGCGCGACGCTCGAGCGCACGCGAAAAATGAGCGCCGACCTCAGCAAGCTCATCGGCGAGCAGCCGGCGGTGCAGAACGTGCTCGCCATCGCCGGCTTCGACCTGATCGGCGGCGGCAACAGGACCAACGCGGCGACGATGTTCGTGCCGCTCAAGCACTGGGACGAGCGCAAGGACAACACCGCGCCGGTCGTCGCGCGCAGCATCATCGGCAAGGCGAGCGGTCTACGCGAAGGAATGGCGCTCGCGTTCAACCCGGCGGCGATCCGCGGTCTGGGCACCGCCGGAGGGCTGGAGGTGTATCTGCAGGCGCGCGGCGATTCCGACCCGGCGCGCCTCTACGAGGTGACGCGCGCCTTCATGGGCTCGCTGGCCGAGCATCCGCTGCTTGGCGCTGTGAACTCGTTCTATCGGCCAACCGTGCCGCAGCTCAAGGTCGAGGTCGACCGCGAGAAGGCGATGTCGCTCGGCGTGCCGGTGCAGGACGTGTTCGACGCCCTGCAAAGCACCATGTCGTCGCTGTACGTGAACGACTTCAACAAGTTCGGGCGCACTTACCGCGTGCAGATGCAGGCCGAGGCGCCGTTCCGCGCGCAGCCCGAGGACCTCGGCGCGGTGTATGTGCGTTCGAGCCTGTCGCGCGAGATGATTCCGCTCAAGGCGCTGATCCGCACCAGCAACGTCGTCGGCCCGGAGCAGCTCGAGCGCTTCAACGGTTTTCTCGCGGCAAAAATCCTGGGCGGCGGCAAGCCGGGCATTTCCTCGGGCGAAGCGATCAAGGCGGTCGAGGACGTCGCCGCCAGCACGCTGCCGGAGGGCTACCAGATCGCCTGGACAGGCCAGGCGTTCCAGGAAAAACGCACCGGCCGCGCCTCGGCGATCGCCTTCAGCCTCGCCATCGTGATGGTGTTCCTGATTCTCGCCGCGCTCTACGAACGCTGGCTGCTGCCGTTCGCCGTGGTGCTCGCGGTGCCGTTCGCGGTGGCGGGTGCTCTCGCCTTCGTGTCGCTGCGCGGCCTGGAGAACGACATCTACTTCCAGATCGGCCTGGTGGTGCTGATCGGCCTGGCGGCGAAGAACGCGATCCTGATCGTCGAATTCGCGCAGCAGGCCTTCCTCGAGGGCAAGACGCCGGTCGAGGCGGCGCTGCATGCCGCGCGCCTTCGCTTCCGGCCGATCATCATGACCTCGCTCGCCTTCGTGCTCGGCGTGATGCCGCTGATGGTGTCCACGGGAGCCGGCGCCGCGGCGCGCCGCTCGATGGGGACCGGCGTAGTCGGGGGGATGCTCGCCGCGACCTTCATCGCCACGATCTTCGTTCCGCTATTCTTCGTGCTGGCGGCGAGGCGGCCGACGACGCGTCGCGTGGAGGCACCCGCTTGAAACGGCTTTATCTATTCACGCTTTTCGTTCTCACTGGTTGCACCGTAGGACCCGATTACGAGCGGCCGGCGATCGACTTGCCGGCGCAGTACCCCATCAAGACCGTCGAGGGTGACGCCGCGGTCGCGGCCGAATGGTGGACGCTTTACCGCGATCCGACGCTCGAGGACCTGGTAGCTGCGACACGCGCAAATAACGCGGATATCCGCATCGCTGCCGCGCAGGTGGAGGAGGCCGAGGCGCTGCTGCGGCAGGCGCGCGCGGCGCTCTTTCCCGAGATCACCGGCGGGCTGCAGCGCAGCCGCACGCGCGTGAGCGCGCTCACCGCGCCGCCGCCCATTGGCGGCTTTCCGCTGGTGCGCCCCGACACGCGGCTTTTCGCCTCTACCAATTTCGAGCTCGACTTCTGGGGCCGCCTGGGCCGGGCCGGCGAGGCGGCGCGCGCCGGCCTGCTCGGCAGCCGCTACGCAAAGGAGGTCGTCACGCTGACGCTCGGCAGCCTGACGGCGCAGACCTACTTCGGCTTGCGCTCGCTCGATGCGCAGCTCGCCGTGCTCGAGCAAACCATCCGCACGCGGCGTGAATCGGTCGAGCTCGCTCGCGCGCGGCTTGACGCGGGGCTCGCTTCCGAGCTCGACCTCTATCAAGCACAGGCCGCGCTGTCCGACGCGCTGGTGCAAAGACGCGATACCGAGCGCTCGCGCGCACTGCTGGAGCACGAGCTCGGCCAGCTCACCGGCAGGCCGGACCTGAAGCTCGCCGCGGGAGATCTTTTCACGCTGCCGGTACCGCCTACGCCGCCGGTGGGCCTGCCTTCGACACTGCTCGAGCGGCGTCCGGATATCCGCGCCGCGGAGCAGACGATGATCGCGGCCAACGCGCAGATCGGCATCGCGCGCGCGGCGATGTTCCCGGCGATTTCGCTCACCGGCCTGGTCGGGGCGCAGAGCGCGGCGTTCTCGGACCTTCTTGCGAGCGGCAGCAGCATCTGGTCGCTCGGCTTTGCGCTTGCGCTGCCGATCTTCGACGCCGGCCGGCGCGAAGCGCTCGTCGAGCAGACCGAAGCCCGGCGCAGGCAGGCGCTCGCCTCCTACCAGAGATCGATCGAGTCGGCGTTCCGCGAAGTCTCCGACGCGCTCGTGAACCTGGAGCAGACCGGCGCCTCGGAAGCCGACTTGCGCGAGCAGCTGCAGGCGGCGCGCAACGTGCTGCAGCTCTCCAGCGAGCGCTACGAGGCCGGCTACTCGCCCTATCTCGAAGTGCTCGACGCCCAGCGCACCGCGAACGAGGCCGAGCTCGCATTCGTGCGCAATCGCCAGGCGCGGCTCGCCTTCAGCGTCGACCTGATGAAAGCCCTGGGAGGCGGCTGGCGCGCGGAGTAGCGGTTCGCTATCGGGCGTCGGGCGTGGTCGGCGGCTTCTTCTTGCCGCGCCGGCAGAACACCTGATAAGGCTTGAGCGGCGGCAGCACCGGCGGCCTCTCGAGGAAGCGGCAATCGGATTCGGTCGGCACGCTGGCGAATGAGCCGATCGGCTTGCCGCGCAGGAGCACGGTGTAGCGCAACATGTGCCCGGAGCCGGGGATGGGGCGCGCGACGACGTCGTACTTGCCGACTTTGAATTGCCTGCGCTCGGCGGTGGGGATGCTCATGGGTTCTTATACTGCATTTCAGAAGCGCTCGGGAAGGGCAGACTAGAATGACCGCTTGGAAGCTGGTGCCGAGGAAGGGACTCGAACCCCCACAGTGTTGCCACCGCTAGGACCTGAACCTAGTGCGTCTACCAATTCCGCCACCTCGGCGCCGGCGGGATTTTAGAGTCTGCACCCTACAGTGTCAAAGAAAAAGCCTGTAAGAACCGCACTTCGGCGGCGCTCTCGCGCGGAACGCATCGTACCTCGCGATCACCACCGAAACGAAATTCTCGATTCACTGAACAGCGCCGGCGCGCCGCTCACCGCGGACGAGCTCGCTGCGCGTCTCGACATCCAGCGGCGCGCGCGCAATGCCTTCGACATCGCGCTCGCCGCGCTCGAGCGGGCGGGCGAGGTAGTGCAGAACCGCGCCGGCGCCCTGCTGGTCGCGAAGCGCATCGCCCTGGTCGCAGGGCGCATCGAAGGCCATCCCGACGGCCACGGCTTCCTCGTGCCCGACGACGGCGGCCCGCGCGTGTTCCTGCCGCCCGCGGAAATGCGCGAAGTCATTCACGGCGACCGCGCGGTGGTGCGCGTGAGCGGCCGCGACTCGCGCGGCCGAGCGCAGGGCGCGATCGTCGAAGTGATCGAGCGCGGCAATCGCCGCATCGTCGGCCGGCTGCACGCGGAGCACGGCGTGCTGTTCCTCGTGCCCGAGGACCGCCGCATCGCGCACGACATCCTGGTGCCACCGAACGAGGTGAATGGCGCCAAGGCCGGCCAAGTGGTCACCGTCGACCTGGTCGCGCAGCCAAGCCGCCATGCCCAGCCGATGGGGCGGGTGGCCGAAGTGCTTGGGCATTACGCCGATCCGGGGATGGAGATCGAGATCGCGGTGCGCAAGTTCGACCTGCCGCACGAGTTCTCGAAGAAAGCGCTCGCCGCGGCGCGCGCGCTCCCGGATTCTGTTCAACTGGAAGATAGCGACAAGCGGCGCGACCTTCGCAGCCTGGAGTTCGTCACCATCGACGGCGAGACGGCGAAGGACTTCGACGACGCGGTGTTATGCAAGCGCGAAGGCAAGGGTTTTCGCCTGTGGGTGGCGATCGCCGACGTCAGCCACTACGTACGCCATGGCGATGCGCTCGACCTCGAGGCGCGTGAGCGCGGCACTTCGGTGTACTTCCCGCGGCGCGTGATCCCGATGCTGCCGGAGAAGCTTTCCAACGGCCTGTGCTCGCTCAATCCCAACGTCGATCGCCTGGCGATGGCCTGCGAGATGGAGATCACGGCGCGCGGCGAGGTTTCCGGCTACCGGTTCTACCCGGCGGTGATCCGTTCGCAGGCGCGGCTCACGTATACCGAGGTTTGGGAAAAAATTTCAAATAAGACGGCAAAAGAAAATTTGCTCGTTCTCTATGATGTCTTCAAAGTGCTGCTCGAGCAGCGCGAGCGCCGCGGCGCGATCGACTTCGAGACCGTCGAGACGCGCATGGTGTTCGATGCGCGCGGCAAGATCGAGAAAATCGTTGCCGAGCCGCGCAACGACGCGCACCGCGTGATCGAGGAATGCATGCTGGCGGCGAACGTCTGCGCCGGCAATTTCGTTGCCGAGCACGGGCACCCGGTGCTGTACCGCGTGCATGACGTGCCGGCGGCCGAGAAGGTAAGCGCGCTGCGCGCCTTTCTCGCCGAGCTCGGCCTGCAGCTGCCCGGCGGCGAGATCCCGCGGCCGGCGGACTATGCGCAGCTCCTCGTGCGCATCCGCAAGCGCCCGGACTTCGCCCTGCTGCAGACGATCCTGCTGCGCTCGCTCAAGCAGGCGGTATACAGTCCCACCAACGCCGGCCACTTCGGCCTCGCGTTCGACGCCTACGTGCACTTCACCTCGCCGATCCGGCGCTACCCGGACCTGCTGGTGCACCGCGCGATCAAGGCCATCCTGGCGCGAAAACGCTATGACGGCGGCTCCTCCGGCGTCGATTGGGAAGGCCTGGGCCGGCATTGCTCGGAGACCGAGCGCCGCGCAGACGACGCGAGCCGCGACGTCGAGAACTGGCTCAAGTGCTACTACATGCGCGACCACGTGGGCGGTACCTTCTCGGGGACCATTACCGGTGTGGTGCCGTTCGGCCTGTTCGTGACCCTCGACGACTACTTCGTCGACGGCCTGGTGCACATCTCCGAGCTCGGCAGGGATTACTTCCAGTACGACGATGCGCGCCACATGTTGCTCGGCGAGCGCACCGGCATGCGCTACCGGCTCGCCGACCGCATGACGGTGAAGCTGGTGCGGGTAGATATCGAGCAGCGCAAGATCGATCTCGTACCCGCATGAAGCGCAGCCGCGAGCCGCGGGTGGTTTTCGGCTTCCATGCAGTGCTGGCCCGGTTGCGCGCCGACCCGGGTTCGGTGCTCGAGATTTTTCTCGACGAGACGCGCAATGACGCGCGCGGCAAGGACCTGGTTGCCGCCGCGCAGCGCGCCAAGGTTCGCCTGATGCGCGTGCCGACCAAGCGCCTCGACGGCTTCTACGGCGGCGGGCGACACCAGGGGGTAGTCGCGCGCGTGGAGGTGAAGAGCCTTGCCGACAGTCTGGATGACTTGTTGGACGAGTTGCAGGAGCAGCCGCTGCTGCTCGTGCTCGACGGCGTCACCGACCCGCACAATCTGGGTGCCTGCCTGCGCGTGGCAAACGCCGCGGGCGCGCACGCCGTGATCGCGCCGAAGGACCGCGCCGCAGGCATTACCCCGTCGGTCTCCAAGGTAGCGAGCGGCGCCGCCGAAGCGACGCCTTACCTGATGGTCACCAATCTCGCGCGCACGCTTGCGGAATTGAAAGAGAGAAACATCTGGATCGTCGGCGCCGACGAGCGCGCCGAGAAAACGCTCTACGAGAGCAACATTCCCGAAGCGGTCGCCTGGGTGCTGGGTGCCGAGGGGGAAGGCATGCGGCGCCTGACGCGTGAGAGCTGCGACCTGCTCGTGCGCATCCCGATGCGCGGCGAGGTCGAAAGCCTCAATGTATCGGTCGCTGCGGGCGTCGTTCTCTTCGAATCGGCCAGGCGGCGGGCTGCATGAAAGAGCGCGCCCTGCTCGCCGCGCTGTTCCTCGTCACGCTCGCCACCGTGATGTTCGAGGTGCTGCTCACACGCGTGTTCTCCGTCACGATGTGGTATCACTTTGCGTTCATGGCCATTTCGATGGCCATGTTCGGCATGACGCTCGGCGCGCTGCTCGTTTTCCTGCGTCCGGCCGCCTGGTCCGAAGGAACGCTGCTGCCGGCGATGGGGCGCTGCGCGCTGCTCTTCGCGCTTTCCATGGTGGCGGTGATCTTCCTGCATATCTCCTTTTATCTGCCCAGCCCCAGCCAGGACGTGTGGCCCGTAGTTTGGACGTTTGCCGGGGCGGCGGTGCCGTTTGTTTTCAGCGGCATCTTCGTCTGTCTCGCGCTGACGCGGTTCCCCGCGCGCATTGCGCGGCTGTACGCGGTCGACCTGGCTGGTGCCGCGATCGGCTGCCTTTGCGTCATCGCAGCGCTCCACTGGCTGGACGGAGTGTCAGCGGTGATCTGCTGCGCGGCGCTTGCCGCCCTCGCCGCGGTGCCGCTGCTGCGCGGCAGGGAGAAGGCCGTGGCCATTTCGGTCACGGCGCTCTTCGCTGGGACGTCGATCTGGGCGGGGTTTTACCTCGCCCGCCACGAGCTCGCCGCTTTCCGCATCCAGCACATGAAGGGCCTGGAGCAAGCCGAAATCGACTACGAGCGCTGGAATTCCTTCTCGCGCATCGCCGTGCTCCGCGCGAGCGACCGGACACCGGCGGCGTGGAGCCTGAGCCGGGCGTTCAAGGGCCCGCTGGAGGTCCCGAGCCGCTGGCTGCAGATCGACGCCGCCGCGGGCACGCAGCTGATCAGGTTCGACGGCGACCTGGGCAAGCTCGAGTTCCTGCGCTGGGATCTCACCAATTTCGTTCATCACCTGCGCCGCGACGCCCGCATTGCCATCGTCGGCGCCGGCGGCGGGCGCGACGTTCTGGCGGCCAGGCTGTTCGGACAGAAGCGGATCGTGGCCGTGGAGATCAACCCCAACATCGTCAAGGTGGTCAACGGCCGCTTCGGCGACTACACCGGGCATCTGGACCGCGATCCGAAAGTGAGCTTCGTCATCGACGAAGCACGCAGCTACCTCGCACGCCAGAAGCAACGCTTCGACATCGTCGAGCTGACCTTCATCGACACCTGGGCGGCGACGGCGGCGGGGGCCTACGTGCTCACCGAGAACTCGCTCTACACGGTCGACGGATGGAAGATCTTCCTCGAGCGTCTGGACGACGACGGCCTGCTTTCCGTGACGCGGGGCGTGACCGCCGAGCTGTGGCGGCTGGTTGCGCTTGGGCGCGAGGCATTGCGCGCGATCGGGGCGGCGCAGCCCGAACGCCACATGGTGGTGCTCACCAATCGGCGGCCGTTGCCGGCTCACTCGTGGGGCCCGATGGGGCTGCTGCTGGTCCGCAAGACGCCGTTCCCTGAAGCAGAGCTGGCGCAGATCCGCGAACTCGCGGAGCGGATGCAGTTCGAAATCGAATTCCAGCCCGGTTGGGGAAAGACGCGACTCGTTTCCGCGCTTGCCACCGGGCACGGCATGGAAGAGGAGCTCCTGCAGGGTGCGACGAATTTCGACGCGCCGACCGATGATCAGCCGTTCTTCTTCAACATGGTGCGTCCTTCCAAGTGGATGTTCATGCGCGGGCTCGACAGTCCGTTGAGCCATCAATCCGTGGTGGTGCTGATGGACCTGCTGCTCGGCGTCCTGGCGCTGGCGCTGCTGTGTATCGCGCTGCCCCTGGTTTTCGCGCGCGTCGCACTGGCTCGCACCGACACCGCGTTGTTGTGCTTCTTCGCCGCGATCGGCATGGGCTTCATGCTGATCGAGATCTCGATGCTGCAGCGCCTCATCGTCTTCCTGGGACACCCTATCTACAGCCTGAGCGTCATCCTGTTCGTCCTGCTCCTGGCCGGCGGCATCGGCAGCCGGTTGTCGGCCCGCATACCGGACGATCGGTTGCGGGCTTCCGGGCTCGGTTTTCTTGCGCTGCTGACGGCAGTCCTCGTGGCGGCCGGTCTCGCCATGGTCCCGCTCGTCAGGGCTTTCCAGGGGTCGGAAACGCCGTTGCGCATCGCAATCGCCGGCGCGCTTCTGGCCGTGATGGGGATTTTCATGGGGATGGCGTTCCCGCTGGGAATGCGGCTCGCCATGGCCTCGCGGCGCAGCCTCGGTCCTTGGCTCTGGGGGGTCAACGGCGCCATGTCGGTGCTCGCTTCAGTCCTGGCGGTGGTGATCGCCATGGCGTTCGGAATTTCCGTCAGTTTCTGGGCCGGTGTTGCCAGCTATCTATTGGCATTGGGCGCGTTCGCCTTCGCGGCGCCGCGCCGCGCCGCCTAGGGCGCGAGGAGTTTGCTGATATGCGGGCGTAATAATTGTGAGGGATGTATCCGTAGCCCTGTGTTACTCCAACGGGGAGCCGGGTGTTCTTTGCCTACACATCCGCCTATACTTGTTTATCGAGCCGGGCCCCGACTGCGTTTCCTGCGGCCGGGTTTTTCTCAGGCAACACGGAGATTAGGGAGGGGGCTGGTTATGAAACATTTTATTCGTTTGTTTGCGAGTCTTCTGGTCCCTGCTTTCATCCTGGCAGGAGTAGTTGCGAGTCCGGCAATGGCGCAGGACAAGGCGCAAGCGGCGAAAGCCGAAAAAGGGAAAGTCACATTAAAGGTGCTGCACGAAGACGACAAGGTGCGGGTGTTCGAGGCTACGTTCAAGCCTGGCGACGAAGGCGCGAATGTTGCACGCCCGCTCCGCGTCATACGCCCTTTGAAGGGCGGAACGATTCAGCGCACCTACCCCGACGGCAAGACGGATAAACTTGAGTTCAAAACCGGCGAGGTGAAAGTCCTGCCGCCGGCAGCGCCGTATACGCCCAAGAACGTAGGGAAATCCGACGTTGTGCTTTATGTGGTGTATGTGAAAGAGCCGAAAAAATAATGTAGGCACGGTTGGAGGCGGAACCGGAAAGCTCGACATTGCTCCGGGTCCGTTCGGCGACTCACTCAAACCCCTCTCTGCAGGGGTTTCTTTTTTTCAAGCACGCGCAGCCCGTTCAACCCAATGCTCAGATTTGCCCCTCGTAGGGTGATGACCATGGAAGACAGTAACTCCCCTTCGAAACCCGAAGCACCGAAGAGAGGCCTCGGCAGGCCATTCAAGGAAATGACGCCGAAGCAAAAGTTTGTGTTCGTGTCGAAAGTGGCGGTCTGCGCTATTACCTTTGGTTTGGTGTTTCGGATGTGATGAGCGATTGACTCTACGTTCTGGGGCGGAATGACCTCTTTTTGATCGAGCCCCATGATCGCTTACCACGCAGACCACGTCGGCAGCTTGCTTCGCTCCTCCGACCTACTTACGGCGCGGGAAGACGCCGCCGCGGGCCGGATCTCGCGGGCCCGGTTCAAGGCCATCGAAGACCGGGCCGTGGAGGATGCGATCAGGCTTCAGGAGCGCGTGGGCCTGCCAGTGATCACCGACGGCGAGCAGCGCCGGCTCTCCTTCCAGAGCCGATTCGCCGAATCCGTGAGCGGCTTGGGCGATTGGGACCTGAATGCGTTTCTGTGGGGCCATTGGCGCGGAGATTCTACCGTCGGCGATCCGACGATTGAGCGCCCCGCAGGGCTCGGGGTCGTGGAGAAGCTTCGACGCAGTCGTTATCTGTCGGTCGAGGATTTCGTGTTTCTGCGCGCGCACACGAGCTGCACCCCGAAGATCGCGCTGCCGAGCCCGAGCCTGTGGGCGAACTTCTGGTCTGCGCAGAGCTCCCGCGCCGCCTATTCCACCTTGGAAAGCTTTCTCGCCGACGTAGTGGGCATCCTGCGCGAGGAGGTCGCGGAACTGGTGCGGATCGGCGCGACCTATATCCAGCTCGACGCGCCCCACTATGCGCTGCTGCTCGATCCGGCGACGCGCAGCTTCTACGAATCCCGAGGCTGGAGCGCGGAGCGATACCTGGAACGCGGCATCGAGATGGACAACGCCGTGATGGGGGATTTTCCCGGCGTCACCTTCGGCTTTCACCTGTGCCGGGGAAACCAGGGCAGCCGCTGGCTTGCGAGTGGCGGGTACGAGCGGATCGCGCGGAGCGTCTTCCGGCGCGTCCGGGCGCAGCGGCTCCTGCTCGAATACGACGATGCGCGTTCGGGATCGTTCGAGCCGCTCAAGGAGGTGCCGGAAGACAAGTGGGTGGTGCTCGGGCTGATCACCACCAAGCGTCCTCACCTCGAGCCGATCGACGAGCTCGAAAGCCGTATCCGCGAAGCGAGCCGCTTCATGCCCCTGGAGCACTTGGCGATAAGCCCGCAATGCGGCTTTTCCAGCTCGGTGATTGGAAATGCCCTCACCCCGGCAGATCAGGAACGAAAGCTCAGGCTGGTCGTGGAGACTGCGCAGCGGGTTTGGGGCGAGGCGACCCGGACGGCCACGAACTGAGGTTTGCGAAACCCCTGGTAGGGTTGGCGCGCGGGATCTGGTGCAAAGTCTTCACGACCCTACATGGCAAGTGGTTTGAACAGGTCCTGCGCGGCATGCGCAAGGTCATATCGGCTTTCGGAGCGCGCGCGCATACTTGACACATGGCGCGCATGGTCAAGTGCATCAAGCTCGGGCGCGAGGCCGAAGCGCTCGATTTTCCGCCGTATCCCGGCGAGCTCGGCAAGCGCATCTTCGATAACGTGTCGAAGGAAGCGTGGCAGCAGTGGCTCGAGCACCAGAAGATGCTGGTGAACGAGAACCGGCTCAACCTCGCCGACAAGAAAGCGCGCGACTACCTCGCGCAGCAGATGGAGAATCATTTCTTCGGCAGCGGCGCCGACGTTGCCTCCGGCTATGTCCCGCCGCAGCAAAAGTAGGCATGGAAGGCAAACCGCCGCAACCTACTGAAATCAAGCTGCGCCAGAAGTCGCGGCTGATGGAACTCGTGTTCTCGGACGGCAGCCAGTTCGAGTTGAGCTACGAACTGCTGCGCGTGTATTCGCCTTCCGCCGAAGTGCGCGGTCACGGACCCGGCCAGGAGGTGCTGCAGGTCGGCAAGTGCGACGTGGATATCTCGACGCTCGAACCAAGCGGCAGCTACGCAGTGCAGCCGACATTCTCCGACGGGCACAGCACCGGCATCTATTCCTGGGACTACCTGTACTGGCTGGGCAAGAACCGCGATACGCTGTGGCGGCAATACCTCGAGCGCCTCGAAAAGGCCGGGGCGAGCCGCGAGCCGGGCCCGGCGCCGTTCGAGGAGCGGCCGAAATCAAAATAGCTGACCGTTTTAAAGTCGTCCTCATTAATCCCTACGAGTTGGGGCGGCAGCCGTTTGCCCTAGCGGAGCCTGCCGCGTTGCTCAAGCGCGAGGGCTTCGCGGTGACCTGTCTCGATCTTTCGCTGCAGAAGCTCGATCCCGAAATCCTGGAGGATGCGGGCCTGGTGGCTCTTTATGTGGGCATGCATACCGCCACCCGGATCGCGGTGAAGGCTCTGCCCCGCATCAAACGGCTCGCCCCGAAGGCCCACCTCTGCGTCTACGGGCTCTACGCCCCCATGAATGAGGCGTTGCTTCGCAGACTGGGCGTGGGCACCGTGCTGGGCGGGGAGCTGGAGCCCGCGCTGGTTTCCCTTTGCGAGCGACTGCGGGCCAATGGAACGGCGACCGGAACGCAAATGAGCCAGAGCGAACCGGTCATCAGTCTGGGCAGGGTCCCGTTCGTGGTGCCGGACCGCAGCGGCTTGCCCAAACTCTCCCGCTACGCCCACCTGGTGCTGCCGGACGGATCTACCCGCGTAGCCGGGTTTGCCGAGGGCAGCCGGGGCTGCAAGCACCTGTGCCGGCACTGCCCCGTGGTCCCGGTGTACCAGGGTAAATTCCGCATCGTTCCGGTAGACGTGGTGATGGAAGACATCCGGCAGCAGGTGAAAGAAGGGGCAACCCATATTTCCTTCGGCGACCCGGACTTCTTCAACGGTCCGACCCATGGCCTCAGGCTGGCGCGCGCCTTGCACGCAGCATTCCCCCACGTCACGTTCGACGCGACCATCAAGATCCAGCACATCATCGATCACGCCGAACTGCTTCCCGAGTTGCGGCGCAGCGGTTGCCTGTCCATCACCTCTGCAGTGGAAGCTGTAGACGACGATATCCTGCGCCTTCTCGCCAAGAACCATACCAGCCGGGACTTTGACCGGGCGGTGGCGCTCACCCGCGAAGCCGGCATTGCGCTCGCCCCGACCTTTGTTGCCTTCACCCCCTGGACGACATTGGAAGGCTACATCGCCCTGCTGGAGCGGCTCGTGGAACTGCAAATCGTGGAGAGCGTGCCCCCGGTGCAGCTCACCATTCGGCTGCTCGTTCCCGAAGGCTCCTATCTTCTGCAGCTCTCCGGCTTCAAGGAAAAGCTGATGGCCTTCGACGCCGAGCTCCTGGGCTATCCCTGGAGCCATCCCGATTCCCGCGTGGACCGTCTGCAGCGGGATCTGCAGGCCCGGGTGGCGCGATGTGAACAGGAGGGTGTTCCGCGCCGCGAAGTGTTCGCCGCCATTTGGGGCATGGCCCACGAGGCTGCAGGGCGCCCGGCGCTAAACCTCGCTGGGAACCTAGGATCTCCGATCCCCCGTCTGTCGGAACCGTGGTACTGCTGCGCCGAGCCCACCGACCACCAGCTCCAGTCTTTCTGATTCAGCCGATCCATGAAGCGCGTCCTGCTGCTTCTGCCCACCACCGGCTACCGCAACAACGATTTTCTTGCGGCCGCGAAAAAGCTTGGCGTGGAGATCGTGACTGCGGCCAACTACTGCCACCAACTGGCCCCATCCTGGGGCCTGGCTCCCATCATGGCGCTTCACTTCGACCGGCCAGAGCAGGCGGCGGACACCGTTCTGCGGGAGATCGGCGGCAACCTGGATGCCGTACTGGCGGTGGACGATTCGGGAGTCGAGCTTGCCGCACTGCTTTCGGAGCGTCTTGGCCTGCCGGGAAATCCCGCCCACGCGGTGCGCCGGGTGCGTGACAAGCTGGCGTTCCGCCGGCTGCTCCGGGAACGGGAATTCCTGTGTCCCGAATTCCATCACCTGCCGACAGGCGAAGACCCCCGGAAACTGTTTCCCAAGTTGAAGTTTCCTGTGGTGGTGAAGGCCCGGCGTTTGTCGGGGAGCCGCGGCGTGATCCGTGCCGATAATTCCGAAGAGCTGATGCGGGCCGTGAACTGGGTGCGGGCGATCCAGTCCCGGGCCGACCGGGACGCCCAGGACCTGGGCCTCATCATGGAGAACTTCATTCCGGGATCGGAGTACGCTCTGGAAGGCAGCTTGGAACGGGGAGAGCTCACTACCCTCGCCTTGTTTGACAAGCCCGATCCCATGGACGGGCCCTACTTCGAAGAAACGCTCTACATCACACCGTCGCGGCTGCCGGAGGCGCTCCAGGACTGCATCCATGAGGACGTCGCCCGGGCCTGCCGCTTGGCCGGGCTCGCGGCTGGGCCGGTCCACGCCGAAGTGCGGGTCAATGACCAGGGTGTCTGGATTCTGGAGGTCGCGGCCCGCTCCATCGGGGGCTTATGCGGGCGGGTGCTCACCCATTCCCTGGGCATGAGCCTGGAGGAGCTGATTTTGCGCCAGGTGGTGGCAGAGGAACCGCTCGCCATTGCCGGCGAGGGCGGCGCCGCGGGAGTCATGATGATCCCGATTCCACGGCGCGGCATTTACCATGGGCTCGAAGGCCTGGCCGCCGCGCAGTCGGTACCTGGCGTCACCGGGGTGAGCATTACGGCGGAGCCCGGCCAGATCATTGCGCCGCCTCCCGACGGGGCGAGCTACCTGGGGTTCATCTTCGCCCGAGCGGCGAGCCCCGCGGATGCGGAAATGGTGCTGCGCATCGCCCATCGACGGCTGCACTTCGATATCCGCCCCGAGTATCCGGCGACGGTAGCGCCTGCCGCGGAGAGGCCGTGAGACTGAATCCGCAAGACCTGGGAAAAAATCGCCGACCTCACGCTCGAACACTACAACCGGCGTGCCGAAGATTTCTGGGAAGGCACGCGCGATCACGACGTCAGCCAGAACATCGCAGCGCTGCTGCGATACATCGAGGTGACCCGCCGTTCGCGATACTCGATTTTGGCTGCGGGCCGGGACGTGACCTCAAGGCGTTCGCCGAACTCGGTCACATCGCGGTACGGCCCATTGGCGCAACGCTTAAGCGGTCGCGGATGCCTTGCGCATCAAGCCTATCAACGCCATCGCGGCCCCGACCACAAATATCAAGGTTCCCACGTATATAGGTCCAAGATGGCTTACCCAATCGTGCTCGAAAGCTCCCGTGTAGTGCATCGGGAGGGCAACCACCAAACCCACGACCGGGGAAATCACTGCGGTTATCCACGCCCACCACGCGCCGGCGCGCACTCCATACCATGTTAGTCCGATCACTGCGATGGCGGTTGCCGCGATGAATCCAGCGGTGGCCAGATGGAGGTGCGTGATGTAACCCACGATAGCCGGGTTCAGTTGATTGAGCTGCGCCTGGGTCACGCCATTTAGCGTTGCGACCCCTATCTCGAACCCGGCGCTCGAGAAGGCCCGGAAGAAAAACACGATCGCGTAGATAAGGAAAATTGCCGCTCCTACAACCATCGTCGCGGCGCCGCGGTGCAGCAGAGAGTTTTGCGCTTGCATGGCAGTTCCTCCTCTCGGTGTACTGCTTATCAGTTTTATTCTACTCGCGCCATGTGGAGCGAGCGGAAGCTTGATCGCGTCCGGCTTGCACCCTTGAGCTGCATCGTGCTGGCCGCCGAGGAGGCGCCGCGCGTCTAGCTTCGCGCCCGGGCCATGATTGCAGACCCCTCGTACCCGTCACGCGTTCAGGAAAACGTGAACATAGCCAGTCCAATGCTTGAATTCTCGCACCTACTCAAGTAGAATCCGCGCCCTTTCCTTGCCACACCGCTACGCATGGCGGGTGGCTCACCCATAAGGAGAACCATCGCATGCGGCATTACGAGATCGTTTTCATCGTCCATCCCGACCAGAGCGAGCAGGTGCCCGCCATGGTCGAGCGCTACAAGGGCGTCATCGCGGGCCGCAGCGGCACGGTGCATCGCCTCGAAGACTGGGGCCGGCGCCAGCTCACCTACCCGATCCAGAAGGTGCACAAGGCGCACTACGTGCTCATGAACATCGAGTGCGACAACGAGACGCTGGCCGAGCTCGAGCATTCGTTCAAGTTCAGCGACGCGGTGCTGCGCCACCTGATCGTGCAGATGCCCAAAGCGGTGACTTCCCCCTCGCCGATGATGAAGGAGGAGAAGTCCAAGTCGCTGATGGAGCGCGGCGCCGAGGGCCGCCCCGCGGATATCCCGGACCTGAGCGCTCGCGCGAACGTAAATTAACCGGCTAGACATCCGTGGAAAGATCTTCGAGCTAGGTGCTCTGCGCTACACCCCGGCAGGTGTGCCTGCAGTGGAGTTCCGCATCCAGCACGAATCGGAACAGGACGAGGCCGGCGCGCAGCGAAAAATCAAGGCCGAACTGCCCGCAATCGCATTTGAAACGCAAGCCCGACTGATTGCACAGGCCAAGTTGAATTGCGCAGTGAGACTGCAGGGTTTCCTGGCGGCAAAGAGCAAGCGGTCGAAGAAACTGGTGCTGCACGTAACCCACATCGAATTCATTGAAGGAGATTGAAGATGCCCCCGCCGCGCAGAGGTAAAGGCAAAGGCAAAGGGAAGTTCGGCAAGGACAAGAAGGACAAGGGGCAGCGGGCGCTGTTCCGCCGCCGCAAGTTCTGCCGCTTCACTGCCGAGAAGGTCGAGTGGATCGACTACAAGGACGTCGAGGTGCTGAAGGATTTCGTCAACGAGACGGGCAAGATCATCCCGGCGCGCATCACCGGCACCGCGGCCCACTATCAGCGCCAGCTGTCCACGGCGATCAAGCGCGCGCGCTTCCTCGCGCTGCTGCCCTACACCGACCTGCATTGAGGAGCACAGCATGCAAGTGATCCTCATGGAAAAGGTCGCGAACCTCGGCAATCTGGGCGACGTGGTGAAGGTGAAGGACGGCTACGCGCGCAACTACCTGATTCCGCATGGCAAGGCCAAGCGCGCGACGCAGGAGAACCTGAAGGCCTTCGAGTCGAAGCGCGCCGAGCTGGAGAAGGCGCAGGGCGAGCAGCTCGCCAAGTCGCAGGAGCGCGGCGCGAAGCTCGACGGCTTCAAGCTGCAGATCGCGCAGAAGGCCGGTGTCGACGGGCGCCTGTTCGGCTCGGTGACCAATTACGACATCGTCGAGGGGCTGCAGAAGCAGGGCCACGAGGTCGAGCGCTCGCAGATCAGGATGCCGCAGGGGCCGCTGAAGCAGGTCGGCGACTACCCGATCCAGATCGCGCTCCACACCGACGTCACGGTGACGATCACCGTCTCGGTGCAAGGCGAAAGCTAACAGCCTTTTCACAGCTTAATCACAAGTAATTCACAGGGTCCGTTTTGACAAGCCGAGCGGTGCGGGCCATGATGTCGCGCGCTTCATCGACCACGAAGAAATGGCACTCGCACAGCAGACAGCACGTCAAGAGAGCGCCGATCCGCAACTGCTCGCGCTCAAGGTTCCGCCGCACTCGGTAGAGGCGGAGCAGTCGCTGCTCGGCGCGCTGCTCCTTGACAACCAGGCCTTCGACCGCGTCGCCGACCTCGTCGGCGCCGACGATTTCTACCGCGACGATCACCGCCGCATCTGGCGTCACATCGCGAAGCTGATCGAGGCCGCCAGGCCCGCCGACGTGGTCACCGTCTCCGAGTCGATCGAGGCGAGCGAGGACAAGGACCGCACCGGCGGACCGGCCTACCTCGGCGCGCTGGCGCAGAACACGCCGAGCGCGCTCAATATCCGGCGCTACGCGGAGCTGGTGCGCGAGCGCGCCGTGCAGCGCCGCCTGGCCCAGGTGGCCACCGAGATCGCCGAGAACGCGCTCAATCCGAGCGGCAAGGAAGTCGGCACGCTGCTCGACGAGGCCGAATCGAAGATCTTCCAGATCGCCGAGTCGGGCGCCCGCGTGGGGCAGGGTTTGCTCGAGATCAAGCCGGTGCTGGCGCGCGTCTTCGAGCGCATCGATCACCTTTACCACCGCGACAACCCGTCGGACGTCACGGGGGTGCCGACCGGGTTCATCGACCTCGACCGCATGACCGCCGGCCTGCAGCCGGGGGACCTGATCATCATCGCCGGCCGCCCCAGCATGGGCAAGACTTCGCTTGCGCTCAACATCGCCGAGCACGTGGCGGTGGATAACGGCCTGCCGGTCGCCATCTTCAGCATGGAGATGAGCAGCACGCAGCTCGCCATGCGCATGCTCGGCTCCATCTCGCGCGTCGACCAGCACAAGATGCGCACCGGGCGCCTGAACGATAAAGAGTGGGCCGATCTCTCGGAAGCGATGGGCAAGCTCCACGAGACGCCGATCTACATCGACGAGGCCGGCGCGCTCACCGCCCTCGAAGTACGGGCGCGCGCGCGGCGCTTGAAGCGCCAGTACTCGAAGCTCGGGCTGATCGTCATCGACTACCTGCAGCTGATGGCGGCCACCGCGCAAGGCGAAAACCGCGCCACCGAGATCTCCGAGATCTCGCGCTCGCTGAAGGCGATGGCGAAGGAGCTCGACGTGCCGGTGGTCGCGCTATCGCAGCTCAACCGCGCCGTCGATTCGCGCCCCGACCGGCGCCCCGTGATGTCGGACCTGCGCGAATCGGGCGCCATCGAGCAGGACGCCGACGTAATCATGTTCGTCTACCGCGAGGTGGTGTACAAGCCCGACCTGCCGGAAGAGCAGCGCGGCATGGCGGAAGTAGTGGTGGGCAAGCAGCGCAACGGCCCGATCGGCACCATCAAGCTGACCTTCCGCGGCCAACACACTCGCTTCGAGAACTACCAGGAACCCGGCTCGTACTCATAGCAGGGAGGACGCGATGGCGGATCCGATGGTCGCGCAAAAATCACCGTACGCCGTGGAGCTCGCCCCGGGGGATTATTGGTGGTGCGCCTGCGGACGCTCCAGGCGGCAGCCCTTCTGCGACGGCTCGCACAAGGGCTCCGAGTTCTCGCCGACCAAGTTCACCCTCAGCGAAGCGCAGAAGATGTGGCTTTGCGGCTGCAAGCAAAGCGCCAACAAGCCGTTCTGCGACGGCTCGCACAAGAAGCTCTAGCTATTTCTTGGTTGCGGTCCAGCGCCCTTCCTGACCTTTCTCGTCCCGCAAGGAGCCTTCCATGCGGTTGCCGCTCACCCGCCCGCTGAAGTCGCGGCGCACGCCGCCGGCGTCGACGTAGGCGAAGGAGATATTGGCGCCGCGCAGCTTGGGGTCGCGCAGACCGCCAAGTACCGCCCCGAGCGCGACCGTGCCGCTGATCTTCTGGAAGGTCTGCTCGAGCGTCAGGTCGGTCCTCTGGCCGTTGGTCTCCAGCGTCCAGCTGCCCATCACGTTCGCCGGCACCAGCCAGAAATAGGCGCGCCGCCCGTCCACGCTGGAGATCTCGTCGGCTTCCCAGTCCTCCATGGTGAACGAGTGCGACACCACGCGCGTGCCGGGGCGCATCGACAGGATCTGCGGCCGCAGCTTCATGTTGAGGCCGGGGAGCAGGTACATGGTGATGACTGTGGCCTGGCTGAAGTCGGTGGCGAAGATGTCGGCGTTGCGAAAGCTCGCCTTGCCGGCGACGCCCGCCGCCAGCGCGTTGTTCTGCGACAGCTTCACCATGTCCGGGTTGTACTCGACGCCCAGCGCCCGCGCGCCGAACTTGCGGGCGGCGTGGATCGCGATCTTGCCGTCGCCGGAGCCCAGGTCGACGACGAAGTCGTTGGGCGTCACCTGCGCCATCGTCAGCATGCGGTCGACGACATCGTCGGGCGTCGGCACCCAGATGACGTCCTTGCCGGCCTGGCCGACCTGCGGCTCGAATTTCTGCTGTTGTGCTGCGACACCGAAGCACACGAGAAGCGCCGCCAATACGGCGGTACCACGAACTAAAGGGGTCATCGGGTTTCCCGGAAAAAGAGGGGCAGAAGCCTAACAGAAAAAAAGCTGAATTATTCCTTACAAGGCATCCGCCGCGTGATCCGCCAGCCGCGAGCGCTCGCCGCGCGCCAGTGTCACATGACCGGCGTGCGTCCAGTCCTTCATCCGGTCGACCACGTAGGTGAGGCCCGAGCTGCCCTCGGTCAGGTACGGCGTGTCGATCTGGGCGATGTTGCCGAGGCACACCACCTTGGTGCCGGGGCCGGCGCGGGTCACCAGCGTCTTCATCTGCTTCGGCGTCAGGTTCTGCGCCTCGTCGATGATCAGCCACTTGTTGACGAAGGTGCGGCCGCGCATGAAGTTGAGCGACTTGATGCGGATGCGCGAGCGCACCAGGTCGCGCGTCGCCGCGCGGCCCCATTCGCCGCCCGATTCTTCGGAGGCATTCAGCACATCGAGGTTGTCCTCCAATGCGCCCATCCAGGGCTGCATCTTCTCCTCCTCGGTGCCCGGCAGGAAGCCGATGTCCTCGCCAAGGGGCACCGTGACGCGCGTCATGATGATCTCGGAGTAGCGCTTTTCGTCGAGCACCTGGGTGAGGCCCGCGGCGAGGGCGAGCAGCGTCTTGCCGGTGCCGGCCTGGCCGAGCAGGGTGACGAAGTCGACCGCCGGGTTCATCAGCAGGTTGAGCGCGAAGTTCTGCTCGCGGTTGCGCGCGTTGATGCCCCACACGGAATTCTTGGTGTGCGTGTAGTCGCGCAGCGTCTCGAGCACCGCCATGCGGCCCGAGGCCTCCTTGACCAGGGCATAGAGCGGCTTGTCGCCCGACTCGTCGAATACGAACTCGTTGACGTGCAGCTTCGGCACCAGCGGGCCGCGCACGCGGTAATAGGTGTGGCCTTCCTTCTTCCACGACTCGACGTCGCGGCCGTGCGTGTCCCAGAAGTCCTTCGGCAGCCGGCGTACGCCGGTATAGAGGAGGTCGGCGTCCTCCAGCACTTTGTCGTTGAAGTAGTCCTCGGCGGCGAGCCCGAGGGCGCGCGCCTTGATGCGCATGTTGATGTCCTTCGACACCAACACCACTTCGCGGCCCGGCTCGCGTCCCTGCAGCGTGCGCACCACCGAGAGGATCTGATTGTCGGTCCTGCCCGAGGCGAGCGTCGCCGGCAGCTCGCCGTTCATCGCCTCCGTCTGCAGGAACAGGCGGCCCTTGGACTGCTGCCCGTCCTTGATCTTGATCGGCAGGCCGCGCTTGATGTCTTCGAGCTCTCCCGCAACGATTTCGTCCAGGAAGCGGCTCGCCTGCCGGGCATTGCGCGAGACGTCCGACAGCCCGCGCTTGTGCTGGTCGAGCTCCTCCAGTGTGGCGATCGGCAGGTACAGGTCGTGCTCATCGAAGCGGAACAGGCTCGTCGGGTCGTGCATCAGCACGTTGGTGTCGAGGACGAACAGCTTCTTCACTTTCGGCTTGCGGGGAGGGCGGGGATGCTTCGGGGTCACGACGGTGGAGAAGGAAGGCGATTCTGCTTGGGCGGCCTGCTCGACATCATAGGGCTTTAACAAAGTTCGATACCTCCTCTGGCGTGGGAATGAAACGACCACGGCATGGCCGCCGCGGATGCTGAAATGGCTGCGTGTGAGCGCCGGTCGAGAGAAGACAGAAGGCGTCGGGGACCGGCTTACCGTGCATTTCCTGAGGTTCTTAAGACCCTTCTTAGCAATGCGCTGTAACGCCTTCATTGAACATGTTTTTTGTCGCGGCCGCAAGCACGATGTAGGAGACTGAAATCAAAGGCCTTTCAGAAACCTGCGCAGCTCGGCGAGCAACTGCGCGGGCTTTTCCTCGGGGATGAAGTGGCCGCACGCCAAGGCGTGGCCGCGCACATCGCGCGCCACTTCGCGCCAGTCGGCGAGGCAGTCGAAGAGCGCCTCGATGACGCCCTGTTTTCCCCAGAGCGCGAGCAGCGGCATCTTCAGCTTCTTCCGCAAATCCTGTTTGTCGTGAATCAGGTCGATGGTCGCCGCGGCGCGATAGTCCTCGCAGGTGGCGTGGAGGGTGCGCGGGTTTTTGAAGGCGCGCACGTACTCGGCCATCGCTTTCTTCGAGAAGTACTTGAGGCCGCTCTTGCCGCGGCCCAGGCGCTTCAGGAGGTAGAACGGCGCCTGGCCTTCGAGCATGCGCTCGGGGATCGGCGCCTCCTGGATCAGGAAGAACCAGTGGTAGTACGCCTTGGCGAACTGCATGTTGGTGCTCTCGTACATCTTGAGCGTCGGCGAGATGTCGAGCACGGTGAGGCTCTGCACGCGCTTGCCGTGATCGCGCGCCAGGCGATGGCCGACGCGGCCGCCGCGATCGTGCCCGACGACGTGAAAGCGGTCATGGCCGAGCGCCGTCATGACTTGCGCCATGTCGAGCGCCATGGCGCGTTTCGAATAATTCGAATGGTCGGGCAGGCCCCTCGGTTTGGACGAGTCGCCGTAGCCGCGCAGATCGGGGCACACCACCGTGTAGTCGCGCGCAAGCTGCGGCGCGACCTTGTGCCACATCGCGTGCGTCTCGGGATAGCCGTGCAGCAGCAGCACCGGCGGACCTTTGCCGCTCGCCACTAGGTTGATGCTCGCGCCGCTCGTTTTGATCTTTCTTCTCGAGAACCCGTCGAACATCATGCGATCTCCTTTCCCTGCACGGCGAGGGTTCCCGAGCGTCCGGCGACCTCGCCGTAGACCACTTCGTGGCGCGGCAGCGCGGCTACGTCGATCGAGCTGTAGAGCGAATCCAGGCTCACCACCTCGTAGCGCCGTGACCTCCATCCCGCCAGCAGCGACTCGAACATCCCCAACAGCTTTCCGCCTTCCAATTCCGCGTGCGCCGTGAACACATGATCCTTTGCGGGAGAGCTCAGGAGCTGAGACACGGGATCGGCTGCCAATCCCATCAGCTCGTCGAGAGTCGGCAGCGTGGTGGGAAATTGCGGGCAGCCGAGGCGTTCCCCGTTCCAGAGCGGCAGGAAGGGTCGGGTGCCGCGCGTGTCGGAGGCATAGGCGAAGCCGGCCTGGTCCTGGAAACGCGCCGCGTGCACGTTGGTTTGCCAGCCCGCCGCGCCCCAGGTTCTCGGTATTTCCTGAAACACCGATTCGAAACGCTCGCAGGCGAGCTTCATCTCACGCTCGGTCCAGGCCGCATCGCGGCTCGCGACGTTGTCCTGCCAGCGCACGTGGTCCCAGCAGTGGATGCCGACCTCGAAGCCCGCATCGCGCGTGGCGCGCATCGTGTCGGCGCATTCGCGCCCGATGTCAGGCCCCGGAAGCAGCGTGCCGTAGAGGAGGGTGCGAATCCCGTAGTGTTCGAGCACCGATGTTCGCCGGACTTTTGAAAGAAAGTTTTTTTTGAATACGCGGCGCAATGCGCGGCCGGTATGGTCCGGCCCGAGGCTGAACAGAAAGGTCGCCCCCGCCTTGTAGCGCTTGAGCAGGTCAACCAGGCGCGGCACCCCTTCACGCGTACCGCGCAGGGTATCGGCGTCTACCTTCAGCGCAAGCTTCACTTAACGAGATGGCGCGCTTCGGCGACGTGCGTGCGGTACGCGTCGTAGATGTTGCGCAGGGCATCCTTCATTCCGACGCGCGGGCGCCAACCGAGGTCGCGCTTGGTGGCGGCGATGTTCGGCACGCGGTTCTGCATGTCCTGGTAGCCGCGGCCGTAGTAGCGCTCCGCGCTGGTGCGCACGATGCGCACCTTGCGCGCGGCATCGCGATACTCGGGGTATTCGAGCGCGAGGTCGACCATCGTCTTGGCGAGCTCGCGCACCGACAGGTTGTTGCGCGGATTGCCGATGTTGTAGATCTTCCCCGAGGCGATGCCGCCGCGGTTGGCGATGATCGTCATCAGCGCGTCGATGCCGTCCTCGACGTAGGTAAAGGCGCGCTTCTGCCTGCCGCCGTCGACCAGCTGGATGCGCTCGCCGCGCACGATGTGGCCGAAAAACTGCGTGACGACGCGCGAGCTGCCCTCCTTCGCCGTGCCGATCGAGTCGAGGCCGGCGCCGATCCAGTTGAACGGCCGGAACAGCGTGAAATCGAGCGCCTCCTGCTGGCCGTAGGCCCAGATGACGCGGTCCATCAGCTGCTTCGAGCAGGCGTAGATCCAGCGCTGCCGGTGGATCGGGCCGTACACCAGCGGCGAGGACTCCGGGTCGAAGTCCCGGTCGGGCGACATGCCGTACACCTCGGAAGTGGACGGGAACACCAGGCGTTTGCCGTGGCGCACGCAGGCGCGCACGATCGGCAGGTTGGCCTCGAAGTCGAGCTCGAATACCCGCAGCGGCTCCTTCACGTAGGTCGCCGGCGTGGCGATGGCGACCAGCGGCACCACGGTGTCGCACTTGCGAATGTGGTACTCGATCCACTCCTTGTTGATGGTGATGTCGCCTTCGAAGAAGTGGAAGCGCCGCTCGCCGAGCAGGTCCTCGATGCGGTCGGCCTGCATGTCCATGCCGTACACGTCCCAGTCGGTCGCGGCGAGGACGCGCTTGGAGAGGTGATGGCCGATGAAGCCGTTGACGCCGAGAATAAGGATGCGATTCATAAAGGCAGGATCTTTTTCATTCTTTGGGCTCGACCTCGAGGAGGCGCAGGACTTTACCATCGCCGCACACCGCGAACCATTCGTCGCCCTCCCGGTAGGGCCCGGTTTTGCCATGAGGGGCCTTTCGATTCTCGACGCGGGTGCGAAAGACTTTCATCTTGTCCGTGAAAGCGCCGGGGTAGGGAGGCGCGACGGCGCGCACCAGGTTGTGGATCTCGAGCGCTCCTTTCGACCAGTCGATGCGCCCGTCCTCGGGCTTGCGTCCGCCGAAATAGCTGCCGCGCGAAAGGTCCTGGGGACGCAGTACGGCCGTGCCGGAAAGAAGCCTGGGAAGACTGCGTATCAGCACTGTTTCGGCAGCGTCGGTCACCTTGCGGAAGACCTCGAGCGCGATCTCGTCGGGGCCGATCGGCACGCGCTCCTGGTCGACGATGCGGCCGGCGTCAGGCTTGGCGACCATTTCATGCAGGGTGGCGCCGGTCTCGGTCTCGCCTTTCAGGAGCGCCCAGTTCACGGGCGCGCGGCCGCGGTACTTTGGAAGCAGCGAGCCGTGCATGTTGAATGCCCCCTTCTTCGCAGCCGAGAGCATCTCGAGCGGCAGCATGCGGCGGTAATAGAACGAAAAGATGAAGTCCGGGGCGATGGCGCGCAGCCTGTCCCTCACCGCACCAGGATCGTCCGGGGTTAGCGTTTCGATGGCATTACCTTGTGCCAGGCGGGCGACGCTTTCGAACCAGATGCGCTCACCCGGCTCGTCGCGGTGTGTGACCACGAGCGGCACCTCGACCCCGGCATCGAGCAGCACGCGCAGGCAGCGCACGCCTACGTCGTGGTAGCCGAAGACGACGGCTTGGACTGGCCGATCTTTTCCCATTGAGACTGAGCTGGCTGCTGGCGCTCGAGGACCGCGTCCACCAGGTAACGGGGGCGTTGACGGACCTGCTGGTAGATGCGCCCGACGTACTCGCCCACCAGGCCGACGCCGAAGAGAACGATGCCGGTGAGGAAGAACTGCAGGATGTCGCGGTCCCAGAAGACGATGAGATACGGCTCGCCCGCCAACAGGCGCTTGATCATGACGACGAGGTAGACCAGCACCGAGCCGATGGAAATCGCGATGCCGAACAGCGAGAACAGCTGCAGCGGCATCACCGAGAACCCGGTCACGAGATCGAAGTTCAGGCGCACCAGCTGGTAGTACGAGTATTTCGAAATCCCGGCAGCGCGTTCCTCGTGCGCCACCTCGATCTCCGCCGGATTCTTGGCGAAGGTGTAGGCGAGCGCCGGGATGAAGGTGTTCATCTCGCGGCAGTCGTTGATCGCCTGCACGATGTCGCGGCTGTAAGCGCGCAGCATGCACCCCTGGTCGGTCATGCGGATGCGCGTGATGCGCTCGCGCACGCTGTTCATGGCGTGCGATAGCATGCGGCGCAACGCCGGGTCCTGGCGCGCCTGCCGCACGCCGCCGACATAGTCGTAGCCCTCGTCCATCTTGGCGAGCAGCTTGCCGATCTCCTCGGGCGGGTTCTGCAGGTCAGCATCCAGGGTGACGACGCGCTCGCCGCGGCAGCGCTCGAACCCCGCCATGATCGCCATGTGCTGGCCGAAATTGCCGTTGAGAAGCACGACGCGCGTGACCTCGGGGCGCCTTGCGAACTGCTCGCGCAGCAGCGCCGCCGAGCGGTCGCGGCTACCGTCGTTGACGAAGATGACCTCGTAGGCGATGCCGAGCGCGTCGAGCGCCGGGTAGAGACGGGCGAACAATGCCGCGAGCCCGGCTTCCTCGTTGTACACGGGAATGACGACAGAGAGTTTCATGAGAGCGCTTTCCGCGCCGCTTCGCACACACGCGAAACGTCGGCCTCGGTCATTGCAGGGTAGAGCGGCAGCGTGGCGATGGAGCGGCCGATCCGCTCGGCGTGCGGGAACTGGCCCGCCCGCCAGCCCAGCGCGCGGTAGAGGGCGAACAGGTGCATCGCCGGGTAATGCACGCCGACTCCGATGCCCTGTTCGCGCATCGCGGCGATGAAGCGCGCGCGGTCGGCGCGCTTCGACAGCACGACCTGGAACATGTGCCAGTTGGAATTCTCGAAGTCCTCGGCCGGCAGCTCGCAGTCGAGCGAGCTGTCCCAGCGCTCGAAATAGCGCCTGGCAAGGTCTCGCCTTCTGTCCGTAAATTCTTGCAAATGAGGAAGCTGGCCTAGGCCGAGGCGTGCCGCAACGTCGGTGAGGTTCCATTTGCCGCCGAGCACGTCGACCTCCATGCCGTCCTCGCCGAAGCGCGCGACGCCCTGCAGGCGAAGTTTTTCGCACAGCGAAATGAGATTGTCCTCAGGTAGAACCAAAGCGCCGCCTTCGGCGGTGGTGATGTTCTTGTTGGCATGGAAGCTGAAGGCGATCAGGTCGCCGAAAGTGCCCAGCGCGCGTCCCCGCCAGCGGGCGCCGAATGATTGGGCGGCGTCTTCGATCACCCTGAGGTTATTCTGCCTGGAAATCGCATAGAGCCGGTCGCGATCCACCGGCAGCCCGGCGAGATCGACGGGGATCAAGGCACGCGTCGCCGGCGTGATTGCCGCTTGGATTTTGTCGAGGTCGATGTTGCGCGTACGCGGGTCGACATCGACGAATACCGGCCGCGCGCCGACCTCGAGCACCACATTGGCCGTGGCGACCCAGGAAAGGGGTGTTGTGATCACCTCATGCCCGGCACCGATGCCGGCGAGCCGCAAGCCGACCTCCAGGGCGGCGGTGCCCGACGAAAAGCTGCGCACCGCACGCCCGCCGCAGAGCCGCGAAAGCGCCGCCTCGAATGCCTTCACCTGCGGGCCGGAGGTGATCCAGCCCGAACGCAGGACTTCGGCGACGCCGGCGATCGTTTCCTCGTCGATCAAAGGACGGGCGAAGGGCAGGTAATCGGTCATGAACGGGCCACGATGAACACGCCGAGGACGATGATACCGATTCCTGCCATGCGCATCGGCGTCACCGCCTCGCCGAGCAGGTACCACGCGGCGACCGCGTTCACCACGTAGCCGATGGAGAGCATGGGGTAGGCGATGCTCACCGGCACGCGGGAGAGCGCGACGATCCAGACGACGACGCTCACTACGTAGCAGGCGAGGCCGGCGAGGATGTGCGGCTCGATCGCGAGCCGCAGGCCGAGCGGCATGGCGTTGGTGCCGGCCTTCAGCAGCAACTGGGCGGCGGCGTTCAGGAGCACGCCGACGAGGATCAGCGAAAAACTGGGTAGCGTCATGGCTTCCTCACGATGACGTAACGCGGTCCACGGGCGGCGACCTGCATGGGCAGGGCGAGTTCGGCGCGCAGACGGTCGAAGTCGCGCGCCGCGAAGAAAGCGTAGGCCTCGGGCGCCGCGCTCCAAGCACGGGCGAATCCGGGCAAGTCGGGGATGTACTTCTGCGGCTCCCAGCGGACCGCCTCGGCCAGCTCATCCTTGTAGCCCACCATGGTGACCGTGCGGCGCAGCGCCCAGGGAATCGTATGATCGTACGCGTCAACGGTAAACACGCTTACGCCGGCCGGCGGAGGCGCGGGCAAGCGCGCGACAGTGGGCGCGACGGTGAATTCGGGCGCAAGCGTGCGGTGCCCGACAAGGGCGATTTGCGTGCAGGCGAACCCGCCGAACGCGAGCAGGCCAGTGGCCACTGCAAGCCGGCTCTGCCACACCATGGCCAGCGCGCCTAAGGACGCCATCGTGATGACGATTCCCGCTGCGACCAGCCAGGGGACATAACCGGCATCGCCGGCAAGCAGGCGAGGCGCAAGCACGGCCATGGCGAGTCCCGCTGCGGCGAGCAGAGCGCTCTGGGCAACGAGCACGCTGCGCGGTTCGCGCGTGGCAATCCATCGGCCGACGAGCAGGGCGAGCGGCGGGAACATCGGCAGGATGTACGAAGGCAGCTTCGATCCCGAAGCGGAGAAAAAGACGAACACGACGAGCGCCCACAGCCCGAGGAACAGCGTCGCATCGAACCCTTCGGTCTTCTCCTTGAATGAGGAATACAAGGCGCGGCCGAGCGGCAGCAGCCACGGCAGGATGCCGGCGGCCAGGATCGGCAGGAAATACCACACCGGCTGGTAGCGGCCATGAATCCTCGAGGTGAAGCGTTGAAAATGCTCCTGGATAAAAAAGAAGCGCAGGAATTCGTCGTTGGCGATCGAAACGGCGACGAACCACGGTGCCGCAATCAATAAGAAGAGGATAACCCCTGGAACGATGCGCATCCGGCGGATCAGGCCCCAATCCCGCTTGATCAAGATGTAAAGAGCAATGGCTGCGAGCGGCAGGACGATCCCGACCAGTCCTTTGCTCAGCACGGCGAGCGCGCACGCCGCCCAGAAGAGAAGCATGTGGCCGAGCGCGAAGGCGAACACCGCGGCAGACAGGAAAAAGGTGAGGCCCATGTCGAGCGTATTGACCTGCCCCAGCATGACGTAGAGCGGGCTGCCCGCAAGCACCGCCGCGGCGTAGACGCCCGCGGGCGCGCCGAAAAGACGCCTTCCTGCAAATAACACCATGAAAATTCCTGCAAAGCCGGCGAGCGCAGTCCAAAGCCGCGCCGACCAGTCCGCGACTTCAAAAACCTTGAAGAAGCCAGCGGTGGCCCAGTATTGCAGCGGCGGCTTCTCGAAGTACTTGAAGCCGTTCAGGCGCGGCGTGATCCAGTCGCCGCTCGCCACCATCTCGCGCGGAATCTCGGCGTAGCGGCTCTCGTCGGCCTTGTAGAGCGGCCGTACCCCCAGCGTGCCGAACCAGGCGAGCGCCAGCACCGCCAGCAACACACGCACGGTCACGCGAACAGCAGCGCGGCGGCGACCTTGCGCTCCTCGGCGACCAGGATGTTGTAAGTGCGGCAGGCGGCCTTCAGGTCCATCACCTCGAGGCCGATGCCCGCTCGAGCGAGCGATGCAGTCAGCCGCGGATGGGGGAAGCGCTGCCGCGGCCCGGTGCCCAGCAGGATGATTTCCACTCCAAGAGTTTGCAGGAAGGAGAAGTCTTCCTCCCTGAGCGCCGAGAAACCTTTGGCTTCCCAGGGCAGCACCCGATCGGCAGTGACGATGACGCTCGAGTCGCGGCGCTGCCCGTTCACCAGCACGTGGTCGTCGCCGTAGCCGGTGATGGTGTTGGCGGCGCTCGGGCCGGCAGCGTGAAGTTTCACGCTAGAATTCTACAATGCGTGAGTTTTCAAGGATTAAGCGCCTCCCGCCGTACGTCTTCAACATCACCAACGAGTTGAAGATGGCGGCGCGCCGGCGCGGCGACGACATCATCGACCTGTCGATGGGCAATCCCGACGGGCCGACGCCGAAGCACATCGTCGACAAGCTGGTCGAAGCCACGCAGCGCCAGGACACGCACGGCTATTCGGTGTCGAAGGGCATCCCGCGGCTGCGCAAGGCGATCTGCGACTGGTACCGCCGCCGCTACGGGGTCGAGCTGGATATGGACGCCGAGGCCATCGTCACCATCGGCTCCAAAGAAGGCCTCGCCCACTTGATGCTCGCCTGCCTGGAGCGCGGCGATACGGTGCTGGTGCCCAATCCTTCGTATCCGATCCACATTTACGGCGCGATCATTGCCGGCGCGGACATCCGCTCGGTGCGCATGACGCCCGGCGTCGACTTCATCGCCGAGCTGGAGCGCGCGATCCGCGAGCTGATCCCGAAGCCCAAGATGCTGGTGATCGGCTTCCCGTCGAACCCGACGGCGCACTGCGTGGACTTGGCTTTCTTCGAGCGCGTGATCGCGCTCGCGCGCGAGCACGACATCCTCGTAGTGCACGACTTGGCGTACGCGGACATAGTTTTTGATTCTTATAAAGCTCCATCCATCATGCAGGTGCCCGGTGCTCGGGACATCGCGGTCGAGTTCTTCACCATGTCGAAGAGCTACAATATGGCCGGCTGGCGCATCGGCTTCATGGTCGGCAACAAGGACCTGGTGCACGCGCTCGCGCGCATCAAGAGCTACCACGACTACGGCAGCTTCACGCCGATCCAGGTGGCCTCGATCGTGGCGCTGGAAGGGCCCCAGGATTGCGTTCTTGAAATAAAAAATACATATGAAAAAAGACGCAATATCATGGTCAAGGGGCTGCACGACATCGGCTGGATGGTGGAAAACCCGAAGGCCTCGATGTACGTCTGGGCGAAGATCCCCGAGTTCTACGCCCGCCTGGGCTCGATCGAGTTCACCAAGCGCCTGGTCGAGGAAGCGAAGATCGCGGTGGCGCCCGGCGTCGGCTTCGGCGACTACGGCGATGATCACGTGCGTATCGCGCTGATCGAGAACGAGCACCGCCTGCGCCAGGCGGTGAGGGGAATCCGCGACATGTTCCGCAAGGACGGGCTCCTCCGGGGCGCGGCTTGATCAGGCCGGTCCCCGTCACCCTCGAAGGTCACGGCGTAAGGCTCGAACCTCTTTCGCCCGCGCACCGCGAAGGATTGGCACGCGCCGCCGCCGACGGAAAACTATGGGAACTGTGGTTCACCTCCGTGCCCGAGCCCGAGCAGACGGGCGCCTACATCGAAAGGGCACTCGAGGGACAAGAAAAAGGCGACATGCTGCCCTGGGCGGTGCGCGAGCAGAAGAGCGGCGCGATCGCAGGCAGCACGCGCTACCACGACATCATCGCCGAAGCCGATCGCGTCGAAATCGGCTACACCTGGTACGCGAAGCGCTGGCAGCGCAGCTACGTCAACACCGCCTGCAAGCTCTTGCTGTTTGCCCATGGATTTGAAACCCTGGGATGCAAGGTGATCGGCTTGCGCACCGACAACTTCAATTTCGCCTCGCAGCGCGCGATCGAGAGTCTGGGCGCGAAGAAAGACGGCGTGATCCGGCATCACTGGCCGCGGCGCGATGGCACGATCCGCGATACGGTCATGTACAGCGTCCTGGCCCACGAGTGGCCGGACGTCAAGCATCACCTTCAATTCCGCCTGAAACGAAATGAAGCCAATTAATGTAGGGCTGCTGGGCATCGGCACCGTGGGCCGCGGCACCTGGGACGTGCTCAACCGCAACGCCGACGAGATCCGGCGCCGCGCCGGGCGCGCGATCCAGATTACGCAGGTGGCGGACAAGGCCGTGCGGCGAGCCAGGAAAATCACCGGGAAAAGAGCAAAAGTCATCGCCGACGCGTTCAAGCTGGTGCGCGATCCGGACATCGACATCATCGTCGAGCTGATCGGCGGCTACACCGTGGCAAAGGAGCTGGTGCTCGCGGCCATCCGCAACGGGAAGCATGTCGTCACCGCGAACAAGGCGCTGCTCGCCACCCACGGCACCGAGATCTTCGCCGCCGCGCAGAAGAAGGGCGTGATGGTGGCCTTCGAAGGCTCGGTCGGCGGCGGCATCCCGATCATCAAGGCGCTGCGCGAAGGGCTCGCCGCGAACCGCATCGAGTGGATCGCCGGCATCATCAACGGCACGTCGAACTTCATCCTGTCGGAGATGCGCGACAAGGGCCTGGATTTCTCGGCGGCCCTGCATGACGCGCAGCGCCATGGCTACGCCGAAGCCGATCCGACGTTCGACATCGAGGGCATCGACGCCGCCCACAAGCTCACCATCCTTTCGGCGCTCGCCTTCGGCATCCCCATGCAGTTTAAGAAATGTTTTAAGGAAGGAATTCAAAAGCTGACGCGGGCGGACATCGGCTACGCCGAGGAGCTCGGCTACCGCATCAAGCTGCTCGGCATCACGCGGCGCGCGCCGCGCGGCATCGAGCTGCGGGTGCATCCGACGCTGGTGCCTGAGCGCCGCCTCATCGCCAACGTGGAAGGCGTGATGAACGCCATCCTCGTGAAGGGCGACGCGGTGGGCGCGACCATGTACTACGGCGCCGGGGCGGGCAGCCAGCCCACCGCGAGCGCCGTGGTGGCCGACCTGGTGGACGTCACACGCCTGATCACCGCCGACCCCGAGCACCGCGTCCCCCATCTCGCGTTCCAGCCCGATCAGCTGTCCGATGTGCCGATCCTGCCCATGGACGCGGTGGAGACGTCGTACTACCTGCGCATGCGGGTGCTCGACAAGCCGGGCGTGCTCGCCAACATCACGCGCATCCTGGCCGTCTCAAAAATCTCGATCGGTGCCATGGTGCAGAAGGAGCCCGGCGAAGGCGAAAGCCGCGTCGACATCGTCATGCTCACGCACCGGGCGGTGGAGAAGAACGTCAACCGGGCGATGGCGAAGATCGAGAAGCTCCCCGTCTTGGCAGGCAAGGTCACGCGCATCCGGCTGGAAGAGCTTCTGTAGTGCTTTACGTCTCGACCCGCGGCAACGCGCCGCCGCGCCGCTTCACCGAAATCCTGCTCGAAGGGCTCGCTGCCGACGGCGGGCTTTACGTGCCCGAGAATTATCCAAAAGCGGACTTGAAGTCCTGGAGATCCCTGTCTTACCCCGATCTTGCGCATGCCATCTTGTCGCAATTCATGGACGACGTTCCCGATCTGAAACGCATCGTCGAGGCGACGTATACAAGGCAGGTCTTTGGCTCGGAAGAGATCACCCCGCTGAGGACCCTGGAGCCCGGCTTTCATCTTCTTGGCCTGTCGAACGGGCCGACGCTCGCCTTCAAGGACATTGCCATGCAGCTGCTCGGCAATCTCTTTGAAGCGATTCTTAAAAAAGAAAACACGACTCTCAACATCCTAGGCGCGACCTCCGGCGACACGGGTCCGGCCGCGGAGCACGCGATGCGCGGCAAGCGCGGCCTTCGCGTCTTCATGCTCTCGCCCCACGGCCGCATGAGCCCCTTTCAGCGCGCGCAGATGTATGCGCTGCAGGACCCGAACATCCACAACCTCGCGGTCAACGGCGTATTCGACGACTGCCAGGACCTGGTCAAGCAGGTCAACGCGGACCGGGCCTTCAAGGCGAAGCAGCGCATCGGCGCGGTTAATTCGATCAACTGGGCCAGAGTCGCCGCGCAAGTCGTTTATTACTTCAAGGGTTATTTTGCTGCTACGAAAGGCAACCATGAAGAGATCGCGTTCGCCGTGCCCTCGGGCAATTTCGGCAACATCTATGCGGGGTATGTAGCCCGCAGCATGGGTCTGCCCATCCGGAAATTGATTCTGGCGAGCAACGAGAACGATGTGCTCGATGAGTTTTTCAAGTCGGGTCGTTATAGAACCAGGAAATCCGCTGTTGCGACATCGAGTCCGTCGATGGACATCTCCAGGGCGTCGAACTTCGAGCGCTACGCGTTCGACCTCGTGGGGCGCGACGGCGCGCGCGTGAAGGAGCTTTACCGGCGGCTCGACGCGCAGGGCGAATTCGATCTGTCCGGTTCGGCTTTGTTCCGCAATACGGGTTTCGTTTCCGGCCGCAGCACTCACGCCGACCGTCTC